>Ga0265797_10002572_pt1 | contig 30209 bp, 25 predicted proteins | sample P2T30metagenome_FD_192433 | JGI IMG/M metagenome (GOLD analysis project Ga0265797, IMG submission 192433) | Plant litter microbial communities from East Loma Ridge, Irvine, California - P2 T30 | ecosystem: Environmental > Terrestrial > Plant litter > Unclassified | place: USA: California...
GTTCTTCCTCGGCAAATCGACGATGTTCACGCCGATCGACCAGGCCGAAGGCTCGGCCATCCGTAACGACTTCTACAAGAAGGTCACGGACAAGGATGCGGGCCAGGTAAAGGCCATCTGGTCCAAGCTCGTGTTCACCGGTAAAGCCACGGCCGAACCGAAGGAATACAAGTCGAACGCCGAGGTGAAGAAAGCCGTTGCCGACGATCCGAAAGCCATCGGCTACATCGACAAATCGGCCGTGGACGATACCGTCAAGGTCATCCTGACGCTGCAGTAATCGACACTTACGCCATATCCCAAGCCCGGCCCCGTGCCGGGCTTTTTAACATTTGCGCCCCCGCTTTCCCTTTGACGACTATGCAAGATCGCTCCACGCGGCATGGAATAGTTCACAAAAAACGACAGAAAAATTCATTAAATATATCAGTTCTGAATTTTTCATTGATGCATCAAAGCAATATCATTTAAGGTACCTCCTGCATGCACGACGTCGTCCGACCGCTCCCCCATCTCCGCAGCGGCGCCACGACCGAGCACCCCGACACCGAACACCTTACGAACGGACCCACACAGCATGAAACAAAAACTGTTAGTCGCATCCATCCTGGGTGCGCTGAGCCTGGCACAAGCCGGCGCCGCCACCCTCGGCAACGACAACCTGTCGATCAGCGGCTTCGGCACGCTGGCCGCCGCCAAGAGCAATACGGAAGACGTCCGCTTCGGGCGCGATAACCAGCGCGAAGGCACCGCTGGCACCGCCACGTTCGGCCTCGACTCGAACCTGGGCCTGCAGGCCACCTACACGTTCAACGACAAGCTTTCCGCGACGACGCAGATCCTGTCGCGCAAATACACGGGCGACAGCTTCACGACCGAACTGGCGTGGGCCTTCGTCAAGTACAAGGTCACCGACGAGTTCTCGGTGCGCGTTGGCCGCGTCGTGGTGCCGTCGTTCCTGATCTCCGACTACCAGAACGTGGGCTACGCCAACACGATGATGCGTCCGCCGGTGGAAATGTACGGCCAGAACAAGATCGAGAACGCGGACGGCTTCGACGTCAACTGGCAGCACAGCTTCGGCGACACCAACGTGACGGCGCAGGCTGTCGTCGGCATCGCCCGCGGCAAGACCTATGTCGCCACCACGCAGACCGAACCACGCTACCAGGCCGGAACCGCCGGCTTTGCCGTCAGTGCCGAACATGGTCCCGTCACGCTGCGCCTGGCGCACGTGCAGGCAAAGCTGAAGTCGCCGGAAGCGACGACGCTGCGCTCGCTGACCAATACGGTCGCGGCTGCCGGTTTCCCGCAACTGGCGGAAGATATCGGCGTTACCGAAGCCAAGCGCATTGCCTTCACCTCCGTTGGCCTGCTGGCTGACTGGAACAATATCGTTGTGCAGGCCGAGTACGGCATGCGCCGCGCCAAGGAACCGGTCTACCTGGGCGACACCGACGGCTGGTACACGATGGCCGGCTACCGCTTCGGCAAGGTCCTGCCGTACTACTCGCACGCCAGCTACAAGAGCAAGGGCTCGACGATCACGCCGCCAGCCGCGCTGGCACGTATCCCGGCGCTGAACGCCGGCGTGAAGGGCCTGCTGGCCGGCGGCGAGCAGTCGTCCGACACCGTGGGCGTGCGTTGGGACTTCGCCAAATCGGCAGCCCTGAAGGTGCAGGTCGACCGCGTCAAGGCCGGCGCCACCAACGCGTTCCTGCGTCCGCTGACCCCGGCCGGCAACGGCAAGGGCGTGACCGTCGTCGCCGCCGGCGTTGACTTCGTCTTCTAAGGAGCAGCGTTCATGAAAAAAGTACTGACTTCCCTGATCGCGGCTGCCATTGCCGCGGCAGCACTGCCCGCTTCGGCCGAAACCGTCGTCATCGTCAGCGCCAAGAACCCGGCCAGCCGCATGTTCTCCGAACAGGCCGCCCAGTTCTTCCTCGGCAAATCGACGATGTTCACGCCGATCGACCAGGCCGAAGGTTCCGCCATCCGTAACGACTTCTACAAGAAAGTCACGGACAAGGACGCCGGCCAGGTCAAGGCCATCTGGTCCAAGCTCGTCTTTACCGGCAAGGCTACGGCCGAACCGAAGGAATACAAGTCCAATGCCGACGTGAAGAAGGCCGTTGCCGACGATCCGAAAGCCATCGGCTATATCGACAAGTCGGCTGTGGACGATACCGTCAAGGTCATCCTGACGCTGCAATAAGCGTCACCTCCGCAGCATCGCACGCCCGGCCTCGCGCCGGGCTTTCTCGTTTCTATCAAGGCAAGTATGTCACGGATCGCCGCTCGCTATATCTCTACGCAGTAGTGCGGATATTGCAATACCACGTTTGTCCAGGGCAGAAAAGTTCACAAAAAACGACAGAAGATTTCATTAAATATATCCATTCCGAAGTTTTCATTGATGCTCCTCAGCAATCTCCAATAAGGTAGAGCCTGCATGCACGAGGTCGTTCCATCCGCTGCCCCACCTCCGCAGCGGCCCAACGACAAAGCACGACCCAACACTGAAAACACTACGATCGGACCCCCACAGCATGAAACGCAAACTGTTAGTCGCATCCGTCCTGGGTGCGCTGAGCCTGGCCCAGGCGCACGCCGCCACCCTCGGCAACGAGAACCTGGCGATCAGCGGCTTCGGCACGCTGGCCGCGGCCAAGAGCAACACGGAAGATGCCCGCTTCACCCGCGCCAACCAGCGCGAAGGCACTGCCGGCACCACCACGTTCGGCCTCGACTCGAACCTGGGCCTGCAGGCAACGTACACGTTCAGCGACAAGATCTCCGCCACGACGCAGATCCTGTCCCGCAAGACCACGGGCGAGAGCTTCACGACCGAGCTGGCCTGGGCCTTTGTCAAGTACAAAGTGAGCGACGAGATCGCTGTCCGCGTTGGCCGCGTCGTGATTCCGGCCTTCCTGATTTCCGACTACCAGAATGTGGGTTATGCCAACACGATGATGCGGCCGCCGGCGGAAATGTACGCCCAGAACATCATTGAAAATGTCGACGGTGTCGACGTCAACTGGCAGCACAGCTTTGGGGACACCAACGTGACCGCCCAGGCAGTCCTTGGTATCGCTCGCGGCAAATCCTATGTGTCGAGCGACCATTCCGAGCCACGCTTCCAGGCGCCGGCCGCCGGCTTCGCCATCAGTGCCGAACACGGCCCGGTCACGCTGCGCTTCGCCCACGTGCAAGGCAAGCTGAAGGCCACCGACGTCAAGGCGATCAATTCGCTGACGAACACGCTGACCGCCGTCGGCTTTGGCCAGCTGGCCAGCGACATCACGATCGCCGAAGCCAAGCGCATGGCGTTCACCTCCGTCGGCCTGCTGGCTGACTGGAACAATATCGTCGTGCAGGCCGAGTACGGCATGCGCCGCGCCAAGCAGCCTGTTTATCTGTCCGAAAGCAACGCCTGGTACACGATGGCCGGCTATCGCTTCGGCAAGATCCTGCCGTACTACGCCCACGCCGACTACGACGGCAAAGGCGGCGCCGTCACGGTGCCTGCAGCCCTGGCGCGTATTCCCGCGCTGAACGTCGGCGTGCGTGGCCTGCTGGCCGGTTCGTCGCAGAAGTCCGATATCGTCGGCGTGCGTTGGGACTTCGCCAAGTCGGCGGCCCTGAAGGTGCAGGTCGACCGCGTCAAGCCGGGTGCCAAGAACGGCTACCTGACCGACGTGACCCCGGCCGGTGTGGGCAAGAACGTTACCGTCGTCGCCGCCGGCGTCGACTTCGTGTTCTGAGGATAAGCATAATGAAGAAAGTACTGACTTCCCTGATCGCCGCCGCCATTGCCGCGGCAGCACTGCCGGCCGCGGCCGAAACCGTCGTCATCGTCAGCGCCAAGAATCCGGCCAGCCGCATGTTCTCCGAACAGGCTGCCCAGTTCTTCCTCGGCAAATCGACGATGTTCACGCCGGTCGACCAGGCCGAAGGCTCGGCCATCCGCAACGACTTCTACAAGAAGGTCACGGACAAGGATGCCGGGCAGGTAAAGGCCATCTGGTCCAAGCTCGTGTTCACGGGTAAAGCCACGGCGGAACCGAAGGAATACAAGTCGAACGCCGACGTGAAGAAAGCCGTTGCCGAGGACCCGAAAGCCATCGGCTATATCGACAAGTCGGCTGTGGACGACAGCGTCAAGGTCATCCTGACGTTGCAGTAAGCGTTGTTTGCATCACCGAAAGCCCGGCCTTGTGCCGGGCTTTTTTCATGGCGCTGTCCCTGCCCATCGTGGGAACTTCCTCCGGAAACTGCTGTCTTACCTCAGGCATAACAACTGGAGGGCACCGCCGTGGACAGCCAGCAATTTTCTGCCGTATTCAACGAGTTGATGCACTGGCTGCCGCATCTGTCGGGGCAGCAAAGCCAAACGCTGCGCACGCTTCTCGAGCGCGACGGCCCGCTGATCCAATGCCTGGCCATCATCGAAGAACGCGGCGCGCGCATGCGCCAGTGCCCGCACTGCGCCGCAGCGCGCATCTATAAACACGGCATGTCCGCCGGCCTGCAGCGCTACCTGTGCCTGGCGTGCCGCAGGTCGTTCAACGCGCTGACGGGCACGCCGCTGGCCCGCCTGCGGCTGCGCGAGAAATGGCTGCCGTACCTGCAGTGCATGATCGATTCCAGGACGGTGCGGGCTTCGGCAGCCGCCACCGGCATCCATCGCAACACAAGCTTTCGCTGGCGCCACCGCTTTCTGGCGGACGCCAAACGTCAACGCGCAGTGCCGCTGCAAGGCATTGTCGAGGCGGACGAAACGTATCGGCTGGAGTCCCAGAAGGGATCGCGGCACCTGACCCGCCCCGCAAGGCGACGCGGCGGGCATGCCAGGCGGCGCGGCATCACCAGTGAGCACGACTGCATCCTGGTCGCACGCGACCGCAGCGGTGGCACCGTCGACTTTATTACCGGGCGCGGGCCAGTGACGAAACAACAGCTGTCGGCCTGTCTGCCAAAGGCGCTCGCTGCCGACGTGCTGCTGGTGACCGATGGTGCCGCCGCGTACCCGGCTTTCGCGACGGCGCACGACATCCTGCACGAGGCCGTCAAAATCAGCGCCGGCATCAGAACGCGCGGCGCCATCCACGTGCAAAACGTGAACCGGTATCACAGCCACTTCAAGACCTGGCTGACGCGCTTCAATGGCGTGGCCAGCCGCTACCTGCCGAACTACCTGGGCTGGTTGTACGGTCGGGATGCCAATCGGATCAGTACGCCTGCGGAGTTCCTGCGGGCATCACTGCTTATGGACGAGAAAACCCTTAGTCAAGAGTGACAGCGCCTTTTTCATTTCGGCGGTGTCAGTCCAGCGCCAGCCGGCGCGTCAGCTCGTCCAGCCGCTCGACGGCGTCGGGGCCGAAGCAATTGCAGCCCACGGCAACGGCGCGACTTGAGCCGGGCACGACGATGGCGAAGACGTAATAGCTGCCCCAGCTGCCGGCATGGGCGCTGACGCGGCCTTTACCAGGCACGTCGGATGCCGCCCAGCCGAAGCCATAGCGGTCCGCCGCCGAATGGATCAGCTCGAATGTCGCCTTGTCGAGGAACGCCGAATCGCCCCGCAGACCACGCAACTGCTCGCGCAGCAGCTTGCCATATTCGGGCATCGAGATCGTCATGCCGCCCGCCGCCGCCATGATGCGCGCCATGTTGTAGCGATCCTGCGCGGGGAAGTCGGCCGGACGCCAGGCGCCATCCTGCCACACGTGGCCCACCGTCGCGCCCACATCTTCCGGAAAGCCAAACGTGGCCGTCACGCCCAGCGGACCGAACACCTCCTGCTGCACCAGCGTTTCGAACGGCGCGCCGCCGGCGCGTTCCGCGATCAGGCCGGCCAGCATATAGCCCACGTTGGAGTACAGCGCGGTCGAGCCGGGTACATTGGCCAGCGGCTGGCGCAGCATGTAGCCGATGGCCGTGGTGCGGTCCGTCACCAGATCGCCCGTGGCCAGCGGCAGCAGCTTTTCGCCGTCCGCCTCTTCGATGTCGCGCTGCAGGCCGCTGCGATGGCGCAGCAGCTGCGCCACCGTCACGTCGTGCAGCGCCGGCTGCATCGTCGCGCGCCATTCCGGGAACAGCTCGGCCAGCGTGCTGTCCCAGCGCAGCCGGTTGCGCTCCACCAGCCGCGCCAGCAGCATGGCCGTGACGGCCTTGGTCTGCGAGCCCGCCTGCAGCAGGTCGTCCGGCCGCAGCCGCGCCGCACCGCCGCCGGCGCTGACGGTTGCGATGTCCTCGCCGCCGACCGTGACCACTGTCAGCCCCGGCAAGCCGCCGTCGGCACGCACCTGCTCGATGCGCGCCCGCAGCGCGTCCTGCGCCACTTGCGCCGGCGCGGCGCTGTCGCCGCCGCATGCGCTCACCAGGCCGGCCAGGCACAGCGCGCCCATCCATGTTCTTGTCATCGGACTTCCCTTCGCTTGACGGATCGCGGCACGGTGCGGCGATCACCGGCGGGAAGTGTAGGAGGCGCGCAAGCTTGCCGGCAGTGCCGGAAGTCATGTGTGTCAGTGGGGTGCGGGCGAGGTGACCGTCAGCTCGATCACGCCGCGGTTATTGCCGTAGCAGTTCCAGGCGTCGTTGGCGTATGCGTAGAAGTAGCCGGATCGGCGCGGCACATAGTCGCAGCCGCGGCCGACGGCAAACACCTCGTGCGCACGCGCTTCGCCCGGCCTGTCCGACTCGCCGCCATTGGCGATGCAGCCGACCAGGCAGAACCACGGCATGTCCTCGTGGCGCCGCGTAAAGGCGATATCGGCGCCCGGGTTGCCCGTCGTCGTGCGCAGCCAGTCTTCGAGCTTGCCCAGTGCCTGCCCGGCCAGATGGCGCAGCTCGCCGATCTGGCGGTGGCCCACTTCGGCCCCGGTCGGCCCGCAGCGGACCGATCCGTCGAGCCATTCGCCGTGCGCGCTGAAGCGATACGTGCGGCCCGCTTCCAGCCACAGCCCCGTGGCGTTCCACTGCTGCTGGGCGTAGACCTGGATTGTCGAGCCGTCCGGCGCGAAATGCGGCTGGCGGTACGGACACTGGTGGATCGGCGGTTCGCGATGACGGCGCAGCGCCGACTCGTGGAACAGCTCCTCGCGCAGCAGCGACGGCACGCTGCGCGGCTGCGTGGCCAGCAGCGAAAACGGCCCCGTGCAGGAGTCGTGCATCATGTCGTGGTAGTTCGGCGTCACCTGCGCCAGCATGGACGGTTGCAGTGCCAGGCCGGCTTGCTGCGCCTCTTCCAGCATCCATTGCAGCGCGCCGTTGGCCAGGCCCGCTTCATAGTAGCCGCCGCCCACGTCCGCATGCACGCCGGGGAACCATTTCTGGAGGCAGTCGGGATGTTCGGCCGTGTTGGTCCACAACGTGGGCTGGAAGCTCTGACGCAGCTCGTCCATCGCGACGGCATGGCGCGCCGTGCGGATATTGCGGCTGAGGCTGGTGTTGTGGAAGCGGTGCTTGCGGGGATCGTCAAGGAGGTTCAGCAGCGCCATCGCATCGGGTATGCCCAGCGCGCCGACGGTGTCCCAGACGCCGACAAAGCGGATCGGCAGGCGCTCGTGCGCGCTGTCGAGAAATTGCCAGCCCTTGCCGCGCCAGGCGGCCCGCTGGTCGATACCGGCCCGGTAGCCCTCCCGGAACAGCAGTTCGATAGTCTCCCAGACGTCGCCCGGCTGCCGCGCGCGGCCGTCGAGCAGGCCGCACAGGTTGATGAAGCCAACCAGGCTGCGCACCGTGTAGGCGCCGCGCGAAAAGCCGAACAGGTAGACGTCGTCGCCGGGGCTGTAGTTGTCGCACAGCCAGCGGTAGGCGCTCTGGATATTGCGCTCCAGCCCCACGCCCGTGCCGGCCGCGATGGCCTTCTCCCACCACGAGCCTTCGGCGCCTACGCCCGGATGGTAGTAGCGGCGCTGCCCGCCATCCTCGACCAGCGCGTTGTACAGCCGGACGACGTTCGTGGGCGCGGCCACACCCCGGTCCTTGCGGTCGGGCGTGCCCCACGTACCGTCACAGCAGACGACGAGCCTGGTCATGGCGCCTCCGAAGCTTGCAGATTGGAGGTATTGTGCGCCCGCCGCCGCATCGCTACAACCGCAGCGTTGCGCGGGCGCCCCAGCGCGCTCAGCTCTCTCAGCTTTCCAGCTTGAACGTGGCGACGACCTGTTCCAGCTTGCTGGCCTGTTCCTGCAGCGAGCCGGCGGCGGCGGCGGCCTGTTCCACCAGTGCCGCATTCTGCTGCGTGGCGTCGTCCATTTGCGCCACGCTCTGGTTGACCTGGCCGATGCCCTGGCTCTGCTCCTGGCTGGCCACGGCGATCTGCTTCATCAGCGTTTCCGCTTCGCGCACCGTCTGCACGATCTCCGCCATTGCCGCGCCGGCGCCGTCGGCCAGCGCGCTGCCGGCATCGACCTTGCTCACGGAGTCGAGGATCAGTTCGCGGATTTCCTTCGCGGCCGACGACGAGCGCTGGGCCAGGTTGCGTACTTCGCTGGCGACGACGGCAAAGCCGCGGCCCTGTTCGCCGGCACGCGCCGCTTCCACGGCCGCGTTCAGCGCCAGGATATTCGTCTGGAACGCGATGCCGTCGATGACGGAAATGATGTCCGCGATCTTGCGCGAGCTGCCGGAGATGTCGGCCATCGTGCGCACGACGCTGGCGACCACGTCGCCGCCCTTCCCGGCCGACTGCGCCGTGGCCGTCACGAGGCGGTTGGCCTGCAGCGCGTTGTCCGCGTTCTGGCGCACCGTCGTCGTCAGCTCTTCCATCGCCGCCGCCGTCTGCTGCAGGCTCGACGCCTGCGCTTCCGTGCGGCCGGACAGGTCCATATTGCCGTGCGCGATCTCGCTGCTGGCCGTGGCGATCACGGCCGTGCTGTCGCGCACTTCGGCGATCGTCTGCCCCAGCGACGAGACGAAACGGTTGAAGGCCCGCGCCAATGCGCCCACCTCATCCTCGCTGTCCACGGGCATCTTGCGGCTCAGGTCACCGTCGCCGCTGGCGATTTCCTCCAGCAGGCGGGCAGCGCCCATCACCGGCGCGGCAATGGCGCGGGCGATCAGCCAGATGGCGATCATGCCGATGCCGCCGCCGACGATGGCCGCGATCAGCGCGGACAGGGTGGCGGACTTCGCCACGTCGCCCAGCACTTCCGCTTCCGGCACTTCGGCCAGTACGTACAGGTTCAGCTCCGGCACGAACGACGACGCGACGAACTGCGCGCCGTTGGCACCGTCCACGCGGACGTGGGCAAATTTCTCGCGCTTGAGCAGCGACTGCGCCACTGCGGGCGTGAAGCCCGGCAGGTCGCGCAGCTGGTGCTTGCCGTCGGCCAGCGCCGCCGTCTTGTGGATCAGGATGCTGCCGTCCGCATTGACCAGGTAGACAAAGCCCGACTGGCCCAGCTTGTAGCCACGGATGCTTTGCGCCAGCGCGTCGGCGCTCAGGCCCAGGCCGGCCGCGGCAAACTTGCCGCCCGCCGTCTGCACGCGCGTGTTGATGAACAACATCAGCGCGTCCGATCCGGGGTTCTTGTTCAGGTCGAGGCGATACGGCACGCCACTGTTGAGGAAGTTGTAGAACCAGCTGTCGTCCGGCGACGTCTTCGACAACGTGCGGTCGTAGCCCGTCTCCATGAAATACTTGCCGCTGTCGGCCGACACCCAGAACACGGTGGCCGCATGCGTGAACGCCTTGATGCGCTGGGCATTGGCCTGCCAGCCGGCCGTGCCGTCGTCCGGCGTGCCGGCGTCTTCCCAGGCGTGCAGGAATGTCGTATTGGCCAGCGTGCGCGAGACGGACAGCGGCTCGGCGATCTGGCGCAGGATATCGTTGCGGATCTGGCCGACCTGCGCCGGCAACTCCGTCTCGACAACCCGTTCGCGAATATGCGCGCTGCTCATCGTGACGCTGAGCGTGGAGGAAATGACGATGAACAGCAGCAGGCACAGGCCCATGCTGAGCATCAGTTTGGATTGGATCGACAGGCGGCGGAACAGGGACATGGGAATGGATGAGAATGTTCATCAATGAACTAAGTCAGCATCCAGTCTAGCAATGGTGGGAAGCGCGGACCAGCGCCACGCGCCGCTGCGCGCGCAGTTTCGCAGGGAATGCCGCGCATCCGCAACGCTTTCGATAACCGCGCGACAAGGGATTGTCACTTTCCCCACGACGGGGTCAGGTCCGACATTCGGACAAATGCGACTTCAAAGGCCGAGCCCGTGTCCGAATGTCGGACCTGACCCCGGTCGACGGCCCAGTCGATGCTGGGGACTGGCTCGTTTCGCGGGGCCTCCGGCCCTGGGAAAGGTGCCTGTCCCCGACGTGCTGCGGCCGAAGTCCGCACCCTCGACTTACCATCGATGCAGTACCAGAAGCGGGGTCAAGAAGCGGGTCAGGTCCGACATTCGGACAAAAATGGCTTCCAAGGCCGGGCTCGTGTCCGAATGTCGGACCTGACCCCCGAAAAAAAAACCGGAGCAAGCTCCGGTTTTTTCATCAAGCCAGCTTGCCGTGGCAAGCCTTGTACTTCTTGCCGCTGCCGCAAGGGCAAGGGTCGTTGCGGCCGACCTTGACGCCGGCGCTGATGCCCACTTCCGGCATGTTGGCCGGGGTTGCCATCGGTGCCAGCAGCTCTTCCGGCGCCGCGTTCGGATTGAAGTCGGCGTGCTGGTAGTGCACGTTTTCCAGGTGCGTGGCCGATGCCGCCATGGCCGCTTCCGCCGCCTCGACTTCTTCGCGCGACTGGATGCGTACCGTCATGACCATCTTGACGACTTCGTTCTTGATCATGTCCAGCATCTGGCTGAACAGTTCGAACGCTTCGCGCTTGTATTCCTGCTTCGGGTTCTTCTGCGCATAGCCGCGCAGGTGGATACCCTGGCGCAGGTGGTCCAGCGCGGCCAGGTGTTCGCGCCAGTGGCTGTCCACGCTTTGCAGCATGACGTTGCGCTCGAAGCCGCCGAACGCTTCCTTGCCGACGATGGCGATCTTGGCGTTGTACTGCTCGTCCGCCGCCGCCTGCACGCGCTCGACGATGTCCTCGTCGGTCAGGTTGGTTTCCTTCTCCAGTATTTCCGTCAGCGGCAGGTTGATCTGCCACTCGGCCGCCAGCGCGGCCTGCAGCGCCGGCACGTTCCACTGTTCCTCGACCGATTCGGCCGGCACGTATTCACGTACCAGGTCCTCGAATACGCTGCGGCGCAGGTTCAGGATCGTCTCGGAGATGTCGGTCGCTTCCAGCAGTTCGTTACGCTGCTGGTAGATCACCTTGCGCTGGTCGTTGGCGACGTCGTCGTATTCCAGCAGCTGCTTCCGGATGTCGAAGTTGCGCGCCTCGACCTTGCGCTGCGCCGATTCGATGGAACGGGTAACGATGCCCGCTTCGATCGGTTCGCCTTCCGGCATTTTCAGGCGGTCCATGATGGCGCGCACGCGGTCGCCCGCGAAGATGCGCAGGAGCGGATCGTCCAGCGACAGGTAGAAGCGCGACGAGCCCGGATCGCCCTGGCGGCCGGAACGGCCACGCAGCTGGTTGTCGACGCGGCGCGATTCATGGCGCTCGGTGCCGATGATGTGCAGGCCGCCGGCGGCCACCACCTGCTCGTGCAGCGCCTGCCAGCCGCTGCTCAGCTTTTCGGCGCGTGCGGCTTTTTCCGCATCCGACAGGGCCGGATCGGCTTCCAGGAACTTGATCTGGTTCTCGACGTTCCCGCCCAGGACGATGTCGGTACCGCGACCCGCCATGTTCGTGGCGATCGTGATCGCTTGCGGCGAACCCGCCTGGGCGATGATTTCCGCTTCGCGGGCGTGCTGTTTCGCGTTCAGCACGTTGTGCGGCAGCTTGGCCTTGGTCAGGATCGACGACAGCAGTTCCGAGTTCTCGATCGACGTCGTACCCACCAGCACCGGCTGGCCGCGCTCATAGCAGTCGCGGATGTCGTTCAGCATGGCGCCGTATTTTTCCTGCGCCGACTTGTAGACCTGGTCCTGCTTGTCCTTGCGTGCGGACGGACGGTTCGGCGGAATGACGACGGTTTCCAGGCCATAGATCTCCTGGAATTCGTACGCCTCCGTATCGGCCGTACCCGTCATGCCGGACAGCTTGGCGTACATGCGGAAGTAGTTCTGGAACGTGATCGACGCGAGCGTCTGGTTCTCGTTCTGGATGCGCACGCCCTCTTTCGCCTCGACCGCCTGGTGCAGGCCGTCCGACCAGCGGCGGCCCGTCATCATGCGGCCCGTGAATTCGTCGACGATGACGATCTCGCCGTTCTGCACCACGTAGTGCTGGTCCTTGTGATACAGCGCGTGGGCACGCAGCGCCGCATACAGGTGGTGCACCAGCGTGATGTTGGCCGAGTCGTACAGCGACGCGCCTTCCGGCAGCAGGCCCATTTGCGTCAGGATCGCTTCGGCCCTCTCGTGGCCCGCTTCCGTCAGCAGCACCTGGTGCGCTTTTTCGTCCTTCGTGTAGTCGCCCGGAACTTCGATCTTGCCCTTGCCGTCCGGCGTCTCTTCGCCGACCTGCAGCACCAGCTGCGGCGGCACGGTGTTGATCTTGTGGTACAGGTCCGTGTGGTTCTCGGCCTGGCCGGAAATGATCAAAGGCGTACGCGCCTCGTCGATCAGGATCGAGTCCACTTCGTCGACGATGGCGAAGTTCAGGCCGCGCTGCACGCGCTCGCGCACCTCGAACACCATGTTGTCGCGCAGGTAGTCGAAGCCGAATTCGTTGTTGGTACCGTAGGTGATGTCGGAAGCGTAGGCCGCCTGCTTGACGTCGTGGTCCATCTGCGACAGGTTGACGCCCGTCGTCAGGCCCAGCCAGCGGTACAGCTTGCCCATCGTGTCCGAGTCGCGCTGCGCCAGGTAATCGTTGACCGTGACGATGTGCACGCCCTTGCCGGACAGTGCGTTCAGGTAGGCGGCCAGCGTTGCCGTCAGCGTCTTGCCCTCGCCCGTGCGCATCTCGGCGATTTTGCCGTAGTGCAGCACCATACCGCCCAGCAGCTGGACGTCGAAGTGACGCATCTTGAAGACGCGCTTCGAGGCCTCGCGGCAGACGGCAAAGGCTTCGGGCAGCAGGTCGTCCAGCGACTCGCCCTTGGCAACCCGGTCGCGGAACTCGGGCGTTTTCGCCTGCAGCTCGGCGTCCGTCAGCTTTTCGAATACAGGTTCGAGTGCGTTGATCGCTTTTACGGTCTTCTGGTATTGCTTGAGCAACCGCTGATTACGGCTGCCGAAAATCTGGGTCAGTAAGGACATGCTTGAATTCTTGAATAAACGCCGTTAAAAAAAGCCCGCTTCTAAAGCCCGCTCTGCGACCTTGCCCGTGCGAACCGTTGCCGATGTTCGCCCCGCCGAAGTTCTCTGGTGCCCGCTAATGGCAAAATACCTGTGATTTTAGCATGCGGGGTCAGGTTGGGATTGCCGCCAGTAACACAATAGCGAATCTGGAAAGATTCCTCTCGGGATGCGCCGGACCGCTGCACGCGCCGCCTGGCTATGATATGTTTCGCCGATGCGATTCAACTCTCCCAATCAGAACCGGACGGCCGTCGAAGCGACGGACTTCCTGCGCCGCAACGACCGCATGGCAGCGCTGCTGCCGGCCGTCCAGCGCATGGCACAATTGCAACAGGATTGTGCCGCCGTGCTGCCGACGGCGTTCTCGTTCTGTGAAATCCTGTCGTTCGAGGATGGCATGCTCGTGCTGTCGACCCCGAACGCGTCGGTCGCCGCCAAGCTTAAACAGCAATTGCCAAAATTGCAAGAAGCGCTTGCAAGAAAAGGCTGGCAGGTGGAAAACGTCCGGCTGAAAGTGCAGATGATGCGGGCCATGTCGACGCCTCCCGTCGAGCCGCGCAAGCTGGTGATTCCGGAAGTGGGGGTGGATTCGTTTGCCGAGCTGTCGGAAAAACTGGAGCCGACGAAGCAGAACGCGACGCTGATCGCTGCGCTGCGCAACCTGGTCGCGCAGCGCCGTTAAGCGTTACGCATCAGTTATACGACCATTCCTGTTCCATCTGCCGCGCATACGACGGCGGCGCCATCTCGGCTGAGTCGTAGGTGACGATTTCATACGCGTCCGGGCGATTCAGCAGCTCGCGCAGCAGCAGGTTGTTCAGCGCGTGGCCGGACTTGTGCGCCTCGTAGGCGCAGATCAGCGGGTGGCCGATCACGTACAGGTCGCCGATGGCGTCCAGGATCTTGTGGCGCACGAACTCGTCGTCGTAGCGCAGCCCGTCCGGGTTCAGGATGCGGTATTCGTCCATGACGATGGCGTTTTCCAGCGAGCCGCCGCGCGCCAGGCCGATCCCGCGCAGCATCTCCACGTCCTGCATGAAGCCGAACGTGCGCGCCCGCGCCACCGCCTGGATGTACGAGTGCTGGCCGAAATCGACGAGCGCGCGCTGCGCCGTGCCGTCCACGGCGGGGTGATTGAATTCGATGAAGAAGTCCAGCTTGAAGCCTTCGTGCGGCACCAGGCGTGCCCATTTCTCGCGGGCGCCCTCGCCTTCGCGCACTTCCACGGGCTTCAGGATGCGGATGAATTTCTTCGGCGCGTCCTGCTCCGCCAGGCCGGCCTGTTGCAGCAGGTAGACGAACGACGAGGCCGAGCCGTCCATGATGGGAATCTCTTCGGCCGTAACGTCGATGTACAGGTTGTCGATGCCCAGCCCCGCGCAGGCGGACAGCAGGTGCTCGATGGTGGACACGCGGGCGCCGTCCCGGATCATGACCGTGGCCATGCGGGTGTCGCCGATCTCCATCGGCCCGACGGGGAACACCACCGGCGGCTTCAGGTCGACGCGGGAAAAAATGATGCCGGTATCCGGCGGCGCGGGCCGCAGGGTCAGTTCCACCTTCGTGCCCGAGTGCACTCCCACACCTGTGGTGCGGACCATTTCCTGGATCGTTCGTTGTTTCAGCATCTGACGATTATATCGGCTTTCCCTGCCGGGTGTTTCCGGGCGTTGCGGCTGACAAACAAGATAAACAAAAGGCAACGGCGCGGCGTCGCCCCGTCTTACAGTCGCGCCGCGCAGCGGGTCCGCGCCGCTCTGGCGCGCATGCGGGCACGCGCTTTGCATCGCTCCAGTCAGCACCTCACCTGGAGAATCATCATGAAGAATCTTTCCGGCATCCTCTTCGCCACATTGCTGGCCGCCACCCAGGCGGCCTCCGCCGTTCCTCTGCTGCAGAACGGGGGCTTCGAAGCGGGCCTTGCCAACTGGACCGTCACGGACCTGGCGGACGGCAGCGGCTCGTGGTTTGCATCGAGCGACACGGCCACACCCTTGAGCGGCAATGCCACGGTCGGCCCCGCATCCGGCCTGACGTATGGCGTCAGCGACCAGACCGGCCCCGGCACTCACGCGCTGACGCAGGCATTTACGGTAGCCTCGAATGCCTCGCTGGTCATGCTGACGTTCGACATGTTCGTCAATTCCTATGCCGACTTCATCGCCAATGGCGGCGTGCTGGATCATCGGGGCGACCCGGCCCAGTTTGCGCGCGTCGACCTGCTGGCCGCCGGCGCCGACCCGTTCGATACGGGTGCCGGCGTCCTGCACAATTTCTATTTTGGCGTCGATGCCGTCGGCAGCGTGAACGCCTACACGCCCTATTCATTCGACATAACGGCGCTGGTCAGCGCGGGCGGCACCTACCAGCTGCGTTTCGCGGAAACCGACAACCAGCTGTTCCTGAACATGGGCGTGGACAATGTCGGCGTCGATGCGCAGTTCGCGGTGCCCGAACCGGGCAGCCTGGCCCTGGTCGCGCTGGGCATGGCCGGCCTGCCGCTGGCGCGGCGCCGTCGCCGCTGAAAATACCGCGTACGCGGCGTGTGAATCAGGGGTGTTCGGCTTCCTTGTGCACCGCTTCGCGCCGCGCGAGGTAGATGCCGCTGGCGATGATGATGCCGGCGCCCGTGATGGTCCAGCGGTCCGGCAGCGTGTTCCACAGCGCCCAGTCGATGGCGACACCCCACGCCAGCGCCGTATATTCGAACGGCGCCACGATCGACGCCTTGCCCATGCTGAACGCGCGCGTGATCGCCAGCTGGCCCAGGAAGCCGCTGACGGCCAGCGCCAGCAGCACGGGCCAGTCTTCCAGTCGCAGCGGCACCCAACCGCTCCACGCCAGCGGCAGCGCGCCACAGCCCATCATGATCAGGATCCAGAACATGATCTGCTCATTGGAATCGGTGCGCGACAGGATGCGGCTGGCGATCGCCGACACGGCATAGCACGCGGCCGATCCCAGCACTGCCAGGCCGGCCACGGAAATGAAGTTCGTCCCTTCCGGGCGCAGCACGACCAGCACGCCGACCAGGCCGACGCCGATCGCCACCCACTGCATCCCGTCGACCTTTTCCTTCAGTACGATGACGGACAACGCGGTGATCAACGCGGGCGCGATGAAGAACACGGAATAGGTTTCGGCCAGCGGCAGGGACTTCAAGGCATAGGCAAACATCGTCAGCATGCCGATGCCCAGCGCGCCGCGCAGCAGTTGCAGCGGCCAGCGCACCTTCAGCATCGTCGGGAACTTGCCGCGCCAGGCGACCCAGACGCACACCAGCGGCAGCGACGAGAACGAGCGCAGCACCGTCACCTGCATCGCCGGATAATGCGCGGCCAGCAGCTTCATGGCCGTGTCCATCAACGAGAACATCGCCACGGCGATCGTCATCGCATAAATGCTGTGCAGGTTTTCCTTGGCTTGCGGTTTCAACGGGGCTCCGTCTCCTGTGGTCGTCCCAGCCATTGTACGCAAAGACTTGTAACAATGTCAGGTCGCGGGCCGGGCTTTTTCCGCTAGACTTGGATGACGCCATTGTCCCTGCGCCCCATGAAAAAACCGATCCTGCTCCTGTTATCGATGGCCGGCGCCGTGCACGCCGCCGAAGTGCCGCAAGGCGCCGACTGCGTCCCGCCCGCATTGCCGCTGCTGCTGCACGAGCTGCCGCTCGACGTTCAGCGCCTGCTGGGACGCGGCCAGGCGGGCATCGGCGGGCTGGCCGATTCGAACGAACGCTTCAGCGCCACCGACGCGCTCAGCAAGGACCCGGCGCCGATGACGCGCTTCCGCTGGGCCGGCCAGGGCGACGGCTGCTATGCCGTCACGCTGGAACGAGGTGGCTTCATCCGCTACGTCGAGACGGCGGTGCTGCGCCAGACCGATGGCGCATGGCGCATCGTGGGCACGCGCGTACCGAACCCGGAAGAGACGGGAACGCCGTACCGCGGGCCCACGGCGGAAGACGATGTCTGGGAATCCGTCGACCTGTCGAAGTGGCAAAAGCCTGTCATCGCAAAATAATGTGCGGCGCCACCACAACGAATCGTGCGAAGTGCCAACGCGCGGTATCATTTCGACATGACCAAGCCCGCCACGCCCCTCTACGTCGTCCACGAATCCCCCATCCATGGCCGCGGCGTCTTCGCCCGCCGCAAGATCAAGGCGGGAGAACGCATCATCGAATACACGGGAGAGATCGTCGACTGGGAGGAAACGTGCCGCCGCACGGCGGAAAAAGGCGGCCCGATCAATCACACGTTCTTCTTCACCTTGAATGACGGCATGCTGATCGACGGCGGCGCGGGCGGCAACGACGCCCGCTTCATCAACCACTCGTGCGAACCGAACTGCGAAGCGATGGAGGACGAAGGCCGCGTCTACATCCACGCGCTGATGGACATCGACAAGGGCGAAGAGCTCAAGTACAACTACGGCCTGATTTACGACGAGCGCCACACCCCGGCCGTCAAGAAGGCGTTCGCCTGCCACTGCGGCGCGCCGACGTGTACGGGCGTGATGCTGGCGCCGAAGAAGCGCAGCCGGAAGAAGCTGGGAGCTGCTCCTACAGCAGAGTGACTTCCGTTTTGCCCGTGCAGATGACGTATCGCAACCGCGACGCGACGGGCCGGGGCAAAGGCATTGGCGCTTGCGCCCGCTCCACAGCAACCGCAGGGACACCTCTATATTTCCTCTACGCAGCACCGCTGCGCTTAACGGAGGAACCATGTCGACATGCGAAAAATGTGGCGTTACCGGGAACGTTCCGGCTGGATGTTTTGACTGCGGCGAGGCACTGGACCAACGGCTGGTCGAGCTGTCGCCAACGTGGCGGCAGCGGTTCGCTGCGATTGCGAAAGCAGGCGGGCCTACGCTGGTAAATCTCCGCAAGTGCCCGTTGGGCCAACGGTTCACGGCGCTGTTCAATTTTCCAGCGTTGCTATTCGGTCCCCTTTACTATCTCTTCAGGGGAATGTGGAGGAAAGCACTGTCTTTGACTGCGCTCGTCTTTGGCATAGCGCTGATCATGCAGGTGATCGCAGCGGTGTTCGGCCTCCCCGAAGAATCCTTCGACAATGTCGTTCGGATTGCCAGTATCGTACTCTTTACCCAGCAGGCCAACCTCACCTACTACCGGAAAATGGTGCTCGGGCAGAATGGCTGGTGGTAGCCAAACGGAGTCCGATGCGTCCGGGGACAGGCTCCTCGCGGGCCGAAGGGCCCGCGAGGAGCCTGTCCCCGACGTGAAGCTCCCGAAGTCAGCGGCTTAGAGCTGGCCCAGCAACGTCTCCGCATTCGACACTTCGAACTTCCCGCCCTGCTCCACGTTGAGCTGCCTGACGACGCCATCGTCGACCAGCATCGAGTAGCGCTGCGAGCGCGTGCCCATGCCGAACTTGGCGAAGTCCGCGTCCAGGCCCAGCGCCTTCGTGAACGCGGCGTTGCCGTCGCCCATCATGCGCACCGTGCCCGTGGCTTTCAGTTCGCGGCCCCAGGCGCCCATGACGAAGGCGTCGTTGACGGAGATGCACCAGATCTCGTCGATGCCCTTGGCTTTGAGCTCGTCGGCATGCGCGATGTAGCCCGGCGCGTGCTTGGCCGAGCAGGTTGGCGTAAAGGCGCCCGGCAGGCCGAAGATGGCGATCTTCTTGCCCTTGGCCAGTTCCTGGACGTCGAACGTGTTCGGGCCCAGCGCGCAGGCTTCGGTTTCGACTTCGATGTATTCGGACAGCGTGCCTTCCGGCAGTCTGTCGCCGATCTTGATGGTCATGGGACCTCCATTGTTCTGGTAAAAAAAATGGCCGCGTCAGGCGCGGCCGGCCTCCGGCAGCAGTATGCCAGAGGGTGAGCAAGCTTGCTCAAAGTGCCAGTATCCCTCTCACGTAGACCCGGCAGCGGGCGCCCCGGTTTGCCTCGCGGGCGTTGGGGCGCCTTGTTGTGTCGCGAACGTCAGTCCGCCTGCTTGCGCAGGAACGCCGGAATGTCGTACGTCTCCATGCCGTTCTTCTCCATCGCGCGCACCTGCTCGGAGGCCGATTCGCGACGCCATACGGCCGGCGCCTTCATGCCTTCGAACGACTGGCCGGCGCCACCGGCGGCGCCCATCGACACGGACGTCGAACCGACGCCGCCGCCCAGCGAAGCCTGTGGATGCAGGCCGCCGTTGGTACCCGTGCGCAGCATCTGCTGCGGCACCAGCTGCACGTGCTTCTTCGCCTTGCCCAGGCCCGTCGCGACGACGGTCACGCGGATCGAATCGCCCATCGCGTCGTCGTACGCGATACCTTGCGCGATCGACGCGTCCGGCGCGGCGAATGCGCGCACGGCGGCCATGACTTCCTTGATCTCCTTGCCTTTCAGGCCACGGCTGGCCGTCACGTTGACCAGCACGCCGCGCGCGCCGGACAGGTCGATGCCGTCCAGCAGCGGCGACGCGACTGCCTGCTCGGCCGCGATACGGGCGCGGTCCACGCCGGCCGCGGTGGCGGTACCCATCATTGCCTTGCCCTGCTCGCCCATGATCGTCTTGACGTCGTTGAAGTCGACGTTGATGTGGCCCGGCACGTTGATGATCTCGGCGATACCGGCGACGGCGTTGTTCAGGACGTCGTCGGCATGTTGCAGCCATTCGATCAGCGATTCGTCTTCGTAGATCTCTTCCAGCTTCTCGTTCAGGATGACGATCAGCGAGTCGACGTTTTCCGACAGCTGCTCCAGGCCTTCGTCGGCGATGTCCATGCACTTCTGGCCTTCGTGCGAGAACGGCTTGGAGACGACGGCCACCGTCAGCGCGCCCAGCGACTTCGCCACTTCGGCGACGATCGGCGCGGCACCCGTGCCCGTGCCGCCGCCCATGCCGGCGGCGATAAACACCATGTGCGCGCCACGCAGCGCGTCCTCGATGCGGGCACGCGATTCTTCGGCCAGCTTGCGGCCGACTTCGGGCTTCATGCCCGCACCCAGGCCGGTCTCGCCGATCTGGATGATGTTGCCGGCCTTGGAAGCGGACAACGCCTGGGCATCGGTATTGGCGGCGATGAATTCGACGCCGCTCATACCTTTGTTGATCATGTGCTGCACGGCGTTGCCGCCTGCTCCACCGACACCGACGACCTTGATGACCGTACCCAGTGCTGCGTTATCGACCATATCGAACTCCATGATGTGCTCCTAAAAGTATGCGGTTTCAAGCGCCAGGCCTCATATCGGTAGGAGAACTGGCGATTGAACAGCGCAAAAATATAATTGAATGAGAAAAAACCCAAAAACCTGAAATCTTTGTACCGTCCCGGGAAGCGCAACCGCTGTCGCAGCCAACGCCTTCCCCTTTTTTAGAAATTACCCAGGAACCACTCCTTCATGCGCTGCCACACCGCTTTTACCGACCCGTCCTGGCGCGTCACGATATGCCCGCGCAGATACTGCTTCTTCGCTTCCATCAGGAGTCCGAGCACGGTGGCGTAGCGGGGGCTGCGCACCACGTCGGCCAGCTGGCCGCGATAATCCGGCGTCCCCATGCGCGCCGGCTTCAGGAAGATGTCTTCCGCCATTTCGATCATGCCGGGCATGATCGCCGTGCCCCCGGTCAGCACGATCCCGGACGAGAGCACGCCCTCGTATCCGGATTCGCGCACGACCTGGTGCACCATGGCGAACAATTCCTCCACGCGCGGCTCGATGACGGCAGCCAGCGCCTGGCGGGAAAGGTTGCGGGGGCCACGGTCACCCAGGCCCGGCACTTCCAGGTGTTCCCCCGGATCTGCCAGTACCTGTTTGGCCACGCCGTAACGGATCTTGATTTCTTCCGCTTCCGAGGTGGGGGTCCGCAAGGCCATTGCGATGTCGTTGGTGATCTGGTCACCGGCGATAGGGATCACTGCCGTATGGCGGATCGCGCCGTCCGAGAACACTGCAACGTCGGTGGTGCCGCCGCCGATATCGATCAGCACTACACCCAATTCTTTTTCGTCCGGCGTCAGCACGGCATCCGCGGATGCCATCGGCTGCAGGATCAGGTCCGAGACCTCGAGCCCGCAGCGGCGCACGCACTTGACGATGTTCTGCACGGCGCTGACGGCGCCGGTCACGATGTGGACTTTCACTTCCAGGCGGATGCCGCTCATGCCGATCGGCTCGCGCACGTCTTCCTGGCTGTCGACGATGAATTCCTGTGGCACGGTATGCAGCAGCTGCTGATCGGTCGGAATGTTAACCGCCTTTGCCGTTTCGATGACGCGCGCCACGTCGGTCGCCGTGACTTCCTTTTCCTTGATGGCCACCATGCCGCTGGAGTTGAAGCTGCGGATATGGCTGCCCGCGATCCCCGCATACACATTGCGGATCTTGCAGTCGGCCATCAGCTCCGCTTCCTCGAGGGCGCGCTGGATGGATTCCACGGTCGCTTCGATGTTGACCACCACGCCTTTCTTCAGGCCCTTCGATTCGTGCTGACCCAGCCCGATCACTTCGTGGCGTCCATCGCCCATCACTTCGGCCACCACGGCCACCACTTTGGAGGTGCCGATGTCGAGGCCGACGATCAGGTTTTTCGCGTCTTTTGTCATCTGTTTTGCCTGCTGTTCTTTTCGTCGTTACTGCTGCTTCTGTTGTTTGTCACTGATAGTTATTACAGCTACCTGTGCGGCTTCTCGGCCGGTATCTTCAATCCTGTCGCCGACAGCGCCAGCCCGTTCTGGTAGCGCATGTCGATGTTCTCGATGTTCTGCACGCGGCTGGCCAGCTGCGGCCAGATGCCCACCAGGCGCTGCACGCGTTCCTTCAGCGTCGTCGGCGTCTGTTCGCGCCCCAGCGCCACGCTCATGCCGTTATCGAGCGTCACCGTCCACGCATAGCGCGTCGACAGCGCCAGTCCCTGCGGCACCAGCTGCACGGGGGCGAACCACTTGCGCAGTTCGTCGTAGCGCGTCAGCACTTCCTTCTCGCTGCCCTCCGGTCCGGAGAACTGCGGCAGCTGATGGTCCTCTTTCTGATCCTCTTCCGCCTCGGCCAGGTTGGCGGTAAACACATCGCCCTTCACGGACAGCAGCCGGCCATCCTCGCCCCACGTTCCCAGCGCCTCGTGCTCTTCCACTTCCACGATCAGCTGATCGGGCCACTCGCGCCGCACCGTGGCACGGCGCACCCAGGGCACCGCCTCGAACACCTGGCGTACCGTGTCCAGGTTCGCCGTGAAGAAGTTGCCGACGATGCGGCCCTGCGTCCCGTTCTTCAACGTCAGCAGGTTCACGTGGCGCAGGTCCGCGTGGTCCATGGACTCAACGCGGATGGTGCGCAGATCGAATACAGGCCGGTGCGCCAGCCACCACACGCCTGTCGCAACGCAAGCGCCCACCACCACGGCAAAAATACCGCTGGCGGTTGCATTCAGGGCTTTCGCGTCATGCCACATCGTCTGCCTTATGCGTTCTTCAGGCGCGCGCCGCGCAGGATTTCCACGCACAGCTGTTCATAGCTGATGCCTTCCGCGCGCGCGGCCATCGGCACCAGCGAATGGCTCGTCATGCCGGGGGACGTGTTCACCTCCAGCAGGAACGGGCGGTTGTCCTGCGCGCGCAGCAGCACGTCGACGCGGCCCCAACCCTCGCAGCCGACGGCGCGGTAGGCCTTCACGGCCAGCTCGCGCATCTCGGCCTGGATCGCCTCGTCCAGCTGCGGCGGGCAGAAATACTGCGTCGTGTCGGTGAAATACTTGTTCTGGTAGTCGTAGTCGCCCTGCGGCGCCACGATTTCCACCACCGGCAGCGCGCGCGCCGCGGCGCCCGTGCCCAGCACGGCCACCGTGAATTCGCGGCCCTGTACGAAGGACTCGGCCAGCACTGAGTCGTCCAGCGGCGCGCACTTGTCGTAGGCGGCCTGGAAGTCGGCCAGCGCTTCCACCTTGGAGAAGCCGATCGACGAGCCTTCGTGCGGCGGCTTGACGATCAGCGGCAGGCCCAGTTGCGCGGCGGCGGCGTTCAGGTCCGTATCCGCATGCAGCACGGCGTAGGCAGGCGTCGGAATGCCTTCCTTCAGCCACAGGATCTTGGTCGTGATCTTGTCCATCGCGATGGCGCTGGCCATGACGCCGCTGCCCGTGTACGGAATGCCCAGCAGCTCCAGCGCCCCCTGCAGGGTGCCATCCTCGCCGTAGCGGCCGTGCAGCGCGATGAAGACGCGATCGAATTTTTCCGCGGCCAGCTCGGCCAGCGAACGCTGGCCCGGATCGAACGGGTGAGCGTCGATGCCGTGGCTTTGCAGCGCGGCCAGCACGCCGGTGCCGGACATGATGGACACGTCGCGCTCGGCGGAACGGCCGCCGAACAGCACGCCGACCTTGCCGAAGCCCTGCGCTTCCTGCGCAGTGATTGAGCTGATTGGGGTCATGGAGAGACTTTCTGGTAGCTGGTCAATTTCGCGGGAATGCCGCCGATCGCGCCGGCTCCCATCGTCAGCACGACGTCGCCGTCGCGCACCACGTTCATGATCGTTTCCGGCAGATCGGCCAGGCTCTCGACAAACACGGGCTCCGTCTGGCCGCGGGCACGGATCGCGCGCACCAGCGAGCGGCCGTCGGCGCCCACGATCGGCGCTTCGCCGGCCGGGTAGACGTCCACCAGCAGCAGCACGTCGACTTTCGACAGCACCTTGGCGAAATCGTCGAACAGGTCGCGCGTGCGGCTGTAGCGGTGCGGCTGGAACGCCAGCACGAGGCGGCGGCCCGGGTATGCGGCGCGCGCGGCGGCCAAGGTCACTTCCGTTTCGACCGGGTGGTGGCCGAAGTCGTCCACCAGGGCGAACGTTCCACCGTTCGGCGCATCCACTTCGCCATACTTGGTAAAGCGGCGGCCCACGCCGGCAAAGCCGGCCAGGCCGGCCTGCGTGTCCTTGTCCTCGACGCCGATCTCGCGGGCGATCGCGATGGCCGAACAGGCGTTCTGCACATTGTGCATGCCGGGCTGGTTCAGCACGAAGTCGGTGTCCGGGTAGCCTTCCTGCAGCACGGTGAAGTGCATCTGCGTGCCGACGGCGCGCGCGTTCACGGCGCGCACTTCCGCGTCTTCGGCGAAGCCGTACGTCGTTACCGGTTTCGTCACCCGCGGCAGGATGCTGCGCACGTGCGGGTCGTCGACGCACATCATCGCGCGGCCGTAGAACGGCAGGCGGTGCGTGAAGTGGACGAAGGCCGCCTTCAGTTTTTCGAAATCGTGCTCGTACGTTTCCATATGGTCGGCATCGATGTTCGTGATCACTTCGATCATCGGCGTCAGGTTCAGGAACGATGCATCGGATTCGTCGGCCTCGGCCACCAGGTATTCGCCGGAGCCCAGGCGGGCGTTGGCGCCGGCCGCGGTCAGGCGGCCGCCGATGACGAACGTCGGATCGAGCCCGCCCTGCGCCAAAACGGAGGCGACGAGCGACGTGGTCGTGGTCTTGCCGTGCGTGCCGGCGATGGCGATGCCGCGCTTCAGGCGCATCAGCTCACCCAGCATGACCGCGCGCGGCACGATGGGGATCTTGCGGCGGCGCGCTTCGGCCACTTCCGGGTTGTCCGCCTTGACGGCGGTGGACGTGACGACGGCGTCCGCTGCGCCGATATATTCCGCCGCGTGGCCCTGATGCACGGTCGCGCCCATGTCGGCCAGGCGCTGCGTGACGGCGTTGCTGCCCAGGTCCGAGCCGGAGACGTTGTAGCCCAGGGTGACCAGCACCTCGGCGATGCCGCTCATGCCGCTGCCGCCGATGCCTACAAAATGAATGTTCTTGACTTTATGTTTCACGTTTTTCTTCTTATGAAAGTTGTTCCAGCACGGCCGCGATGGCGTCGTTGGCGTCGCGCTTGCCCACCGCGTGTGCCGCCACGGCCATCCGTTCGCAGTCGGCGCGCGTCAGCGTTTGCAGCAGCGCGGCCAGGCCTTGCGCCGTCAGTTCCGTTTGCGGCAGGTGGATCGCCGCCTTCTGCCCTGCCATCCACTGCGCGTTGTCGCGCTGGTGGCTGGTGGTCGACGCGACCAGCGGTACCAGCACGCTGGCCACGCCGGCCGCCGTCAGCTCCGATACGGTAATCGCGCCGGCGCGGCAGATGACGACGTCCGCCTGCGCATACGCAGCGGCCATGTCGTCGATGAAATCGACCACGTTGGCAGCCACGTTCGCGCCCGTGTACGCGGCGCGCAGCGCGTCGATGTTCTTCTTGCCCGACTGGTGCGTCACCAGCGGACGCTCCCCCGCCGGCAGCAGCGCCAGCGCGGCGGGCAACGCGTCGTTCAGTGCTTTCGCCCCCAGGCTGCCGCCGACGACCAGAATGCGCAGCGGGCCGCTGCGGCCGGCAAAGCGCTGGGCCGGCGCCGGCAGATCCAGGATCTCGCGGCGCACCGGGTTGCCCGTCACGACGGCCTTGGCGGCCGCGCTGCCGAAGTCCGCCGGGAAGCCGAAGCAGACGCGCGACGCCAGCGGCGCCAGCGTCTTGTTCGACAGCAGCAGCGCCGCATCGGCATTGACCAGCACCAGCGGCACGCCGCGCAGCTTCGCGCTCATCCCGCCCGGCACCGTCACGTAACCGCCCATGCCCAGCACGACGTCGGGCTTCCTCCGGCCGATATAGCCGAAGCAATCCGTGAACGCCTTGAGCAGCTTGAAGCCACCAGAGACGGTATGTCCCAGTCCCTTGCCGCGCATGCCGCTGAAATGGACGACGTCCATCGTCACGCCCTGCTTCGGCACCAGGTCCTGCTCCATGCCGTGCGAGGTGCCCAGCCACGTGACTTCCCAACCGCGCGCGCGCATCGTCTGCGCGATCGCCAGGCCCGGGAAGATATGGCCGCCCGTACCGGCCGCCATGATCATCAGTTTTTTGCCGCTCATACCCGGCCTCCCCGCATCAGCACACGGTTCTCGTAATCGATGCGCAGCAGGATGGCGAGGCCCACGCAGTTGATGACGACGCCGGAGCCGCCATAACTCATCAAAGGCAACGTCAGGCCCTTGGTCGGCAGCAGGCCCAGGTTCACGCCCATATTGATGAAGCACTGCACGCCCAGCCAGATGCCGATGCCTTTTGCCACCAGGCCGGCAAAGGTCTGGTCGATGGCGATGGCCTGGCGGCCGATGTCGAACGCGCGCTTGACGATCCAGTAGAACAGCGCGATGACGACCAGCACGCCGACGAGTCCCAGCTCTTCGCCGATCACCGCCAGCAGGAAGTCGGTATGCGCTTCCGGCAAGTAGTGCAGCTTCTCGACGCTGCCGCCCAGGCCCACGCCAAACAGCTCGCCGCGTCCGAAGGCGATCAGCGAGTGCGTCAATTGATACGCCTTGTTCAGCGCGTTTTCTTCTTCCCACGGGTTGAGGTAGGCAAAGAAGCGGTCGCGGCGGAACTTCGACAGCGCGATGATGGTCACGAAAATCGTCACCAGCATGGCGCCGATGCCGCCGAACCAGATGGCGTTGACGCCGCCCAGGAACAGGATGCCCATGGCGATGCAGACGATCACCCCGAACGCGCCCAGGTCGGGCTCCAGCAGGAGCAGCAGGCCGACGAAGCTCACCGCCAGCGCCATCGGCAGGAAGCCCTTGGTCAGCTTGTGCATGTATTCCTGCTTGCGCACCGTGTAGTCGGCCGCGTACAGCACCATGATCAGTTTCATGACCTCGGACGGCTGGCCGAGGCGGAACGGCAGCCAGCGCCGCCCGCCGTTGACGACGATGCCGATGCCGGGGATCAGCACGAGCACCAGCAGCACCAGGGTGGCGATGAACAGGTACGGCGCCGCTTTCTGCATCGAGGCGATGGGAATGCGGAACACGCATGCCGCCGCCACCGCGGCGATGGCCATGAAGATGGCCTGGCGGCTGAGGAAATACGTATTCGTGTATTGCGCGAACTTGGGCGAATCGGGCAGCGCGATCGACGCGGAATACACCATCACCATCCCGAGCAGCATCAAGAGGATGACGACCCAGACCAGCGGCTGGTCGTATTCCATCATGCGCGACTGGCGCGCACGGATGTCGATCGGCGTTGCCGCCGTACCCGCGCCGAATTTGAACGGGAGCTGCATCAGATCTCCTGCCCCGCGTCCAGCGCCAGTTCGCGCACGGTGTCGATGAACACCTGGGCGCGATGGGCGTAGTTCTTGAACATGTCGAGGCTTGCGCACGCCGGCGACAGCAGCACGGCATCGCCGCCGTGGGCCAGCGCCGCGGCGCGTTTCGTCGCTTCTTCCAGCGTGGCGCAGTCTTCCAGGCGCACGCACGCGTCGGCCAGCGCGGCGCGGATGGCCGGCGCATCGCGGCCGATCAGCACCACGGCGCGCACGTAGCGCGACACCGGCACGGCCAGCGGCTCGAACTCCTGGCCCTTGCCGTCGCCGCCGGCGATCAGGACCAGTTTTTGATTTTCACCGGTAAAGCTCTTGCCCAGGCCATCGATGGCCGCGACGGTGGCACCCACGTTGGTGCCCTTGCTGTCGTCGTAGAACTCGACACCGTCGATGGCCGCCACCAGTTCCACCCGGTGCGGCTGGCCCTTGTAATCGCGCAGCGCATGCAGCAGCGGCGCGAACGGCAGGCCGATGGCGCGGCACAGGGCCAGCGCGGCCAGCGCGTTCGATGCGTTGTGCGTGCCGCGAATCTGCAGCGCATCGGCCGGCATCAGTTTTTTCAAGTGCGTTTCGACGACCGGCGCGGGTTCGTTCTTGCGGCGCTTCTTCGGTTCCGCATCGTCCAGCGGCTCGGCGGTGGCCAGCCAGTGGATGCCCCGTTCGCTGACGAGGCCGAAGCTGTCCGGCGCTTCCGGCGCATCCGTGCCGAACGTGACGTTGCTGCCCGTCGGGTTGGCCATGCGCAGGCTGTAGCTGTCGTTGCGGTTCAGGACCCGCACCGTGTCCGTGCCGAAGATGCGGGCTTTATCGTCCGCATACGCCTGCATCGTGCCGTGCCAGTCCAGGTGGTCCTGCGTCACGTTCAGCACCGTCGCGGCATCGGCCTGCAGCGAGTACGTGGTGTGCAGCTGAAAGCTGGACAACTCCAGCACCCACACTTCCGGCAGTCCGTCTTCCGCGTCCATCCCCTCGCGCAGCACGTCCAGCGCGGCCGGGCTGATATTGCCGGCCACGCGCGTCGACAGACCAGCGCGCTCGCACAGCTGGCCCGTCAACGTCGTGACGGTGGTCTTGCCGTTGGTGCCCGTAATCGCAATGACCTTCGGCGCATAGGCACGGTCTTCCTTCAGCCAGGCCAGCGCCTGCGCGAAGATCTCGATCTCGCCCCAGACGGGGATGTTGGCGGCTTGCGCGGCCGGGATGATCTCGGCCAGCTCGCGGTGCGGCGCCAGGCCGGGGCTGACGGCGACAAAGTCCACACCGTCCAGCAGCGCCGCGTTGAACGGCCCCGAAACGAACTGCGTGCCCGGCAGCGTTTCGCGCAGCACCGGCAGGCGCTCCGGCACGGGGCGCGTGTCGGCCACGCGCAGCAGCGCGCCGCAGCGGGCCAGCCACTGCGCCATCGCCAGACCCGATTCACCGAGTCCCAGTACCAGTGCGATTTTGCCGTTGTAGATCATATCGGTATCAGCGCAGTTTCAACGTCGACAGGCCAAGCAGCACGAGCATCATCGTGATGATCCAGAAGCGCACGACGACCTGCGTCTCCTTCCAGCCCTTCTGCTCGAAGTGGTGGTGCAGTGGCGCCATCAGGAACACGCGGCGGCCCACGCCGTAGCGCTTCTTGGTGTACTTGAACCAGCCCACCTGGATGATCACGGACACCGTTTCGGCAACGAAGATGCCGCCCATGATGAACAGCACGATCTCCTGGCGCACGACGACGGCGATGGTGCCCAGCGCGCCGCCGAGGGCGAGCGCGCCCACGTCGCCCATGAAGACCTGCGCGGGGTGCGTGTTATACCAGAGGAAGGCGAGACCCGCGCCGGCCATCGCGCCGACAAAGATGATCAATTCGCCAGCACCGGGAATGTGCGGGATGAACAGGTATTTCGAATACGTGGCGCTGCCCGTCAGGTAGGCGAACAGGCCCAGGCCCGAACCGACCATCACCGTCGGCATGATGGCCAGGCCATCCAGGCCGTCGGTGAAATTGACGGCATTGGACGAACCGACGATGACGCAGTACGTCAGCGCGATGAAGCCCCACACGCCCAGCGGGTAGCTGATCGTCTTGAAGAACGGGACGATCAGGTCGGCCTTCGGCGGCAGGTCCATCGAGAAGCCGGACTGCACCCAGGCGAAGAACAGGCGGAACACTTCGGCCGGCGTCGGCGCCGACACGGAGAAGGCCAAGTACAGCGCGGCGGCGACGCCGACCAGCGACTGCCAGAAGTACTTTTCGGCCGAACGCATGCCTTCCGGGTCTTGCCGTACCACTTTCCGGTAGTCGTCGACCCAACCGACGATGCCGAAGCCGATCGTCACGACCATCACGGGCCAGATCAGGCGGTTGGACCAGTCGCACCACAGCAAGGTCGAGACGCCGATGGCGATCAGCAGCAGTACGCCGCCCATCGTTGGCGTGCCGTGTTTTTTCAGGTGCGTCTGCGGACCGTCGGTACGCACGGCCTGGCCGTACTTCATGACCGTCAGCTTGCGGATGACGGCCGGGCCGGCGATCAGGCCGATCAGCAGCGCCGTGATCGTGGCGAAGACGGCGCGGAACGTGATGAAGTTAAAGACGCGGAAGGCGCCGATGTCGTCCTGCAGATATTGTGCGAGCCAGAGCAGCATGATTAGTGTGAGTCCTTGTTAGCTTGTTGCGATCCAATCAAATGCTGCACGACCCGTTCCATCTTCATGAAACGGGAGCCCTTGATCAATACGGTCGTCTCCGGCGTTACCGCTGCGTCCACGGCGGACAGCAGCGCGTCGAACTGTTCGAAATG
>Ga0265797_10002573_pt1 | contig 30209 bp, 27 predicted proteins | sample P2T30metagenome_FD_192433 | JGI IMG/M metagenome (GOLD analysis project Ga0265797, IMG submission 192433) | Plant litter microbial communities from East Loma Ridge, Irvine, California - P2 T30 | ecosystem: Environmental > Terrestrial > Plant litter > Unclassified | place: USA: California...
CGTCCGCCCGGTCGGGATGCTCCGCATGGTCGACGAGAACGGCGGCGATGACAAGATCCTCACCGTCCCCGCCGGAGACGTCCGCTTCGACCACGTCCAGGACATCTCCGACGTCGCCGAGCCGGTCCTGGCGGAGATCGAGCACTTCTTCGCCCACTACAAGGAGATCGAGCACGGCAAGCACGTCACCACCAACGGGTGGGCGAACCGTGTCGACGCCGAAGCCATCATCCGCGCCGCACAGGAACGGTTCACCCCGCACCCCTGACCGGCACCCGCGCACCCGACACCATCCAGTGCGCGCCCTGAACCGCCGTGGGGAGGCAACTGGCGCCCAGTGATCGCCAGGAGGTCGTCCCTCCGCCTCCCCGCGGCCCACACCCGCACGACCAACCCGAAAGGCGACAACCGCCGTGAACGACTACATCAGCAACGTCCACCACACCACCCACCATCAGGGCGAGTACGTGACCCACACCAGCCGCCCCGTCACCATCAGCAGCCTGCACGGCTCCCGGATCCTCGACTCCCGCGGCTACCCGACGATCCAGGTGCGTCTCGAGCTCGAGGACGGCACCGTCGTCACCGGTGACGCCCCCGCAGGCGCATCCACTGGCGCGCATGAGGCTGTCGAGCTTCGCGACGGCGGCAGCAGCTACGGCGGCCGCGACGTGAGCCAGGCACTGCACCTCATCACGACGGACGTCGCACCGATGATCACCGGCCAGTCGTGGACCTCGATCGGGCAGGCCGACGCCGCCCTCGCTGCCCTCGACGGCACCCCGAACCACCGCCGGCTCGGCGCGAACAGTGTCGTCGCGACCTCGATCGCGATGGCACGCGCTCTCGCCGCCGCAGCGGAGCTGCCGCTCTGGCGTTGGATCGCAGACGTCACCGGCAGCACGCCCCGCCTGCCCGTCCCGCACTTCAACGTGCTCAACGGCGGAGCGCACGCAGCGAACGCGCTCGACTTCCAGGAGTTCATGATCGCCCCGGTGAACGCCGAGACCATGACCGACGCGGTTCGGATCGGATCGGACGTCTACCACGCGCTGGCGGCACTAGTCCGGGAACGGTTCGGCAGTCTCGGTCTCGGGGACGAAGGCGGCTTCGCCCCGTCGATCGCCGCGCCCGAGGAGGCCCTCGACCTCCTCGTCGCCGCGATCAGTGCCGCCGGTTACGAGCCCGGCGTGGACACCGTCGCGATCGCACTCGACCCGGCGGCGAACGAGTTCGCGCTCGGTGACGGTAGCTACCGGGTCGTGGACCGCCGGCTCGACCGCGCAGGCATGGTCGACTACTACCGCGACCTCATCAGCCGGTATCCGATCCGGAGCATCGAAGACGGCTTCTCCGAAGATGACCACGGCGGCTGGAAGGCGATGTCGTTCGCGCTCGGCGACATGCTCCAGATCGTCGGCGATGATCTCTACGTCACCGATCCGCAGCGCATCCGCGACGGTGGGAAGGACGGGCTCTCGAACGCGGCGCTCATCAAGCCGAACCAGATCGGCACCGTCTCCCAGACCCTCGACGCGATCGGCGTCGCACGCTCGCTCGGGATGCGGAGCATGGTGTCGCACCGGTCCGGCGAGACCACCGACACGTTCATCGCGGACCTCGTCGTCGGCACCGGAACCGGACAGATCAAGTCCGGCGCACCCGCCCGCGGAGAACGCGTCGCCAAGTACAACCGGCTCACCGAGATCGCGGAGAACAATCCGGAGCTGCCCTACGGGCTGCGCTGACCCCGACCGGTCACCTCGTGGGCGACGCGCAGGAAAGCAGAACAAGCTGGCTGAGGCTCTCCCGACCAGATCGCCCGCAACGGCCGGGCAAGTGGCGGCCCAGCGAGCGGGACCCGCACCAGCGACCCGTCGTTGATGTCGGCGGCGACCGTGCGAAGGCTCATCACCGCCGGTGCAATTCCAGCCTGCGCGTTCGCCCGGATGATGCTCGTGGTCTCCAGCACCGCGGCCGGAACCGACATGCTCAAACCGGCCTCCCTGAGCCATGCGGCGAGGGTCGCGCGAGTTCCGGAACCTTCTTCCCGCAGGAGCAGAGCCGTCGCCGCCAGGACCTCCGCAGTGATCCCGGTCGACCGAGCCCAGGGATGTTCCGGCGCAACGACGACCGCGAGCTCATCGTCCGCGATCACCTGCGCGGACACACCTGCCGCCGTCACCGGGGTCTCCGTGAACCCGAGGTTCGCGCCACCCGACTGCACGAGGTCCGTCACCGCGGCGGAGTTGCCCGCGATCAGGCGCACCCGCACGTCGGGTTCGCGGCGGCGGAATTCGAGCAGCCAGCCCGGCAGCAGCAGCTCCGCGATCGTCTGTGACGCTGCGACGACGAGCGAACCCGTGGGAGTCCGCAGCGCAGCCACTCCTGCTTCGAGGTGGCGAGACGCGTCGAGGACCGGTCCGGCCAGCCCGACGACGAGCCTGCCGGTCTCGGTCAGCACCGACCCCGTGGTCGAGCGGTGCACCAACAAGTGACCGACCATGCGCTCGGCGACCCGGATCCGAGCAGACACTGCCTGTTGCGTGACGCCGAGCGCTCCAGCGGCAGCGGAGAGGGAGCCGGTCTCGGCGACGCGTGCGAGCACGTCGAGTGTGTCGAGGTCGAGGGTTCGGTCCGTGAGTCGCCGTAGTGCCACAATCATTGATTGTGCCCTGCCAAGAGGTTCCGGGTACCGCCAGAGGCAGGATTCGCGCAGGCTTGGCCCATGACAACGCTCCGCACGGACCCTGCACCCGCGAACGGTAGCCAGCTGCCCCAACGGCCGCAGACGGCGTTGTTCCGTGACCTGGAGCGGCCAGGCCTGATCGTGTCGAATCTCACACCGAACTGGTTCGCGTCGATCATGGGCACGGGGATCGTCGCTGTCGCAGCTGCGTCACTGCCGCTGCAGTTCCCCGGGCTGCGCCTCGCGGCGACGGTCGTGTGGGCGATCGCCGCGGTGCTCCTCGTCGCCCTCACGACCGCGACGGTGCTGCACTGGATCCGCTACCGGAGCACTGCAGCCGGGCACCAGCTCAACCCGGTGATCTCGCACTTCTACGGCGCACCACCGATGGCGTTCCTCACCGTCGGCGCCGGGACACTCCTGCTCGGCAAGGACTGGGTCGGCCTGCCCGCCGCCGTCACCATCGACTGGGTCCTGTGGACCATCGGCACCATCGGAGGACTGCTCACGGCAGTGCTCGTGCCGTACCTGGCGTTCACCCGCCACGAGAACAAGCCCGACTCCGCGTTCGGCGGCTGGCTGATGCCGATCGTCCCGCCGATGGTGTCCGCCTCCACCGGTGCGCTCCTGCTGCCGTACGCCCCCGCCGGGCAGGCGCGGGAGACGCTGCTGTGGTCCTGCTACGGCTTCTTCGGCCTCAGCCTCATCACGTCGCTGGTCGTGATCACGCTGATCTGGAACCGTCTCGCGCAGCACAAGGTCGGGGCCGCCGGCATGGTCCCGACTCTGTGGATCGTCCTCGGGCCGGTCGGACAGTCGATCACCGCGGTGAACCTCCTCGCATCGAACGCCCCCACCGTTGTCGATGCGAGTACCGCGCATGCCCTGCTGGTCGTGGCGCTGGTGTACGGGTTCGCGATGCTCGGCTTCGCGCTGCTGTGGACCGTCATCGCCCTCGCGATCACCATCCGCACTGCCCGCGAACACTTGCCGTTCAGCCTGACTTGGTGGTCCTTCACGTTCCCCGTCGGGACCTGCGTCACCGGCCTGAACGGGCTCGCCCTGCACTCAGGCCTGACCGTCGTTGCCGTCCTCGCCGTCATCTACTACGCCGGCCTCGTCGCCGCATGGATCACCGTTGCCCTTCGCACCTTTCACGGATCCGTCATCCGTGGCACCCTGCTGGCACCGCCACAGCCGGCATGAGTACCCCCGAGGAACTCGCTGACGTTCGATCGCTGAACGGTCTCGCGGAGACGTGGCGGACCGCGCCCGACGGCAGCCGACGGTTCGTCCCGAGTTTCGACCCACGATCCGGCGGCAGATTCAGCCGTGTCCTGGTCCTGATGCAGTCGCCTGGCCCCCCAGACCATCGCCGCAGCGCACGCAGCGATCTGCAGCGAGGACAACCCGGGCCCGACCGCGGCCGCGTTCCGAGCAGCCCGTATCGAGTCCGGACTCGCACGCGGCGAGTACGTCCGCTGGAACCTTGTCCCATGGGAACTGCCCGACCGCGTGCGACTCGAGGACATCGACGAGGGGCGGCATGCCCTCGCCACACTGCTCGCGGCCCTCCCCGCTCTCACTGCGATCGTCACGTACGGGGCCGTTGCCCTCGACGGCGTCATGCGACACTTCACCCTGGACGAGCACCCCCGACTCCTTCCGGTCATCGCAGCACCACATCCGTCTCCCGCCAACGGCCGCCACCGATCGGAACAACACCTCCGTTCCGTGCAAGCACTCCGGCTCGCCGCGCGAGCGCGGCAGACGTAACAAATACGAACGATTCCGCTACAACTATCCGTACCGGCGCTCAGTCCGGGTGCGAGGCGCCGTGTCTTGTAGCGGAACCCAGTCCCAGAATCTACGTGCCGCCACTACCCCTCCTGGTCGAGTTTCGCTACGTTCTCTTCATGGGTCACCTTCTCGGGTATGCGCGCGTGTCCACCACAGACCAGGACGCGTCGCTGCAGATCGACGCGCTCAACGCCGCTGGCTGCTACCGCGTGTTCGTCGACACCATGTCCGGGTCGCTCCAACACCGGCCCGAGCTCGACAAGCTCCTCGACCAGCTCCGCCCCGGCGACACTCTCGTCGTCTGGCGACTCGACCGGCTCGGCCGGTCCATCCGGCACCTCATCGATCAGCTGCACGCTCTCGCCGAGCGCGGCATCGGGTTCCGGTCCCTGCAGGAGACCATCGACACCACCTCGCCCGGCGGCCGGCTCGTGTTCCACGTCTTCGCCGCGTTGGCGGAGTTCGAACGGGACCTCATCAAGGAACGCACCAACGCCGGCCTCGCCGCCGCTCGAGCCCGCGGCCGCACCGGCGGCCGACCATCTCGGCTCTCCGCGGACCAGGTGCGCACCGCACGCCGGCTCTACGAACAGCAGGACATGACCGTCGCGCAGATCGGCGACGTGCTCGGCGTTAGCCGCACCACCATCTACCGTGCACTCGCGAAGCACGCCGAGCCCGTCGCGGCGCGACGAACCAAGCCTTCCCCAACGATGTAGCTGGCTATGGACGCGAGCGAGCGGTGGGGCATCCTTCGACTGCACGTCGAGGACGCCATCCCGCTCGCCACCCTGGCCCGCACCACGGGCGTCGCTGAGCGCACCCTGCAACGCTGGTTGGCCCGCTACCGAACCGGCGGATACCCGGCTCTCGCCGACGGCACCCGCACCGATCACGGCGCCCGACGGACGGCACCGGAACTGGTGCGCCTGATTGAGGGGCTCGCACTCACCAAGCCACGACCTTCGATCGCCACGATTCACCGCCAGGTCGACAATTACTGCACCAAACGAGGTCTCTCAGCGCCGTCGTACTCCGTTGTGCGGTCGATCGTGAACGGGCTTGATCCCGGGATGGTGACGCTCGCGCTTGAGGGGCCCGCGTCATATCGGGACAAGCACGAACTGCTGCTCCGACGTCGTGCGGATCGCCCCAACGCGATCTGGCAGGCGGACCACACGATGCTCGATCTGCTCATCGTCGGACCCGACGGCAAGCCCGAACGGCCGTGGTTGACGGTGATCCTCGACGACTACTCCCGCGCGGTCTGCGGGTACATGGTGTTCCTCGGCGCCCCATCCGCCGCGAACACCGCGCTCGCGCTCCGGCAAGCGATCTGGCACAAGCCGGAACCGGACTGGCCTGTCTGCGGGATCCCAGACGTGCTCTACACAGACCACGGGTCCGACTTCACCAGCCACCGAATCGGCGACACCGCCGCCGTGCTGCACCTCCGCATCATCCACTCGCAGGTCGCTCGCCCCCAGGGCCGCGGGAAGATCGAGCGGTTCTTCGGCACCATCAACACCGAGCTGCTCCCAACGCTCCCCGGCCACCTCGCACCCGGATCCTCGGCGCCGGCGCCGACGCCGGCGCTGGATCTCGCCGGTGTCGACAGTGCCATCAACACGTTCATCCGCCGCTACAACGCCCGCATCCACCGCGAGCTCCGGAAGAGCCCACTGGAAGCGTGGATCGCAGACGGGTGGCTGCCACGAATGCCGGACTCCCTCGAGCAGCTCGACGGGTTCCTGCTCACCGTCCCGACCACGCGTGTCGTGCAACGAGACGGCATCCACTTCGAAGGGCTCCGCTACACCGCAACCACTCTCGCACCCTTCGTGGGCAGCACCGTCAGCGTCCGGTACGACCCCCGCGACGTCACCGAGATCCGTGTCTTTCACCGCGACGCGTTCCTGTGCACCGCGATCAGTACCGCGCATCAGACCGAGACCATCAGTCTCAAGCAGATCCAGGCCGCCCGGAACGCGCAACGAAGAGCCCTGCGCGGGCAGATCCGCGAACGCATCGCGATCGTCCGCCCCACACCCGATGATCACACCCCACCAGCACCCGCACCGGCACCGGATCAACCGCGACTGATGACCTACGAGGAGGACCGGTCATGACGAGCCAGTTCATCATCACGAAGGAACACCGTCGGTTCGCGGAGTTCGCCGACGCCGTCCGGAAGCAGAACACCATCGGCGTCTGCTTCGGCCCCGCTGGCGTCGGCAAGACCCTCTCCGCACGCCGCTACGCCCACTGGGACAGCATCGGCCCGTTCATCGCCAGATGGGCCGCACGCAGCGAAGACGACACGAAGATCTACGCCGCCGCCCACCGAGCCCGCACCGTCTTCTACACGCCCGAGGTCTCCGCCACGATGCGCGCCCTGCAGGACGACCTCCGGCACGACATGCTCCGCACCGAACGCTGCATCGAGGAACACCTCCTGCTCCAGGGTCGCCACTTCGACCACGCACACGGCCCCAACCCGTCCCTGCTCGAGCTGATCATCATCGACGAGTCCGAACGCCTCACCGGCAACGCGATCGAGTGGCTCCGCGACCAGTACGACCGCACCGGCATAGCGATGATCCTCATCGGCATGCCCGGCATCGAGAAGCAGTTCAGCCACTACCCGCAGCTCTACAGCCGCCTCGGTTTCGCCCACCAGTACCGTCCGCTCGGCCACGACGAGCTGCTCTTCGTCCTCGAACGTCAATGGCGCAAGCTCGGCAAGACGCTCGACCCCGACGACTTCACCGACGCGCAAGCCATCGCCGCCGTCGAACGCATCACCCGCGGCAACTTCCGGCTCCTTGAGCGCCTCCTCCCTCAGATCCAACGCGTCCTGAAGATCAACGAGCTCGACGTCATCACCAACGACGTCGTCGAGGCCGCCCGCAGCACCCTCGTCATCGGCACCACCTGACCCGACACCGATCGCAGCGAAAACGACGACACAGAGCGAGGCTGCTCACACAACCCGTCCGGATAGGTAGTCCGTAACGGGTTCCGGAGAAGGCCCCCTAAGCGAGACGGTCAGGCACGTGAGGAGACTTGCTGGTCGGCCTTCAACCGCAGTGGAAGGATCCCGCTTGACCTGCGAGACGAATAACGTCGTCCGCTCGCCCGTCCCTAAGGGCGGCGGCTGGGCTGATCCCGTCAAGCTCATCGCCTGGGGCGTTCAACCAGACGGCGTCTCCCCAGGGATCAGTTCGTGCGGGGTCGAGTTGAGCGAGCACCTCCCGTAGTCGGGGCAGGGGCTGCCCGGTCTCGTCGAACTGGAATGCAGGATAGAGAGGGAGGCCCTCGGCCGAAACGACAGCTAACACATCGCCGTCCTGGACCAATGCAGTCAGGGCGGCGGCGCTCACTTGCAGTAGGCCGAGCAGCGAGGCTGCATCGAAGAAGGGACCAGTTCGTTCGTCGAGGGTGGCGACCTGAGACTCAGCTTGTGTCCCCACAACGCCGGACGGGAGGAGCGCGACGATGAACGCGACTGCTTCGTCGCCGGTCATCCGCCCCTCGGCAACTCGGCGGCCCAGCTCTCGTACGGCAGTGTCGGTGACCTGCAAGCCCTCCGCGCCAAGCGCCGCATCAGCAAGTGACAACGCCCGGTCGGCGTCACCACCAAGAGTGTCACTCTGACGATTGTGATCAACATGGTTCAAGGCGCTTTCGACGGCGTCGGACCGTGGGCCGACCGTGCGCGCTTGAAGCGTGCGAGGGGCCTGGATCAGGTGTGCCTATCGGACATCAACGAGCATTGGACCGGTGAGGTCGAGCTGCATTTGTGTGCGGTCAAAGACTGCTGGTCGAACAAGATCGTCAGATACTCCATCGACACCCGCTTGAGATCGGAACTCGCCGCAGCCGCTCTCGGGAGCGCGATCCCTCTCCACGCCCCGGCCGGAACGATCGTCCATTCGGACAGGGATAGTCAATCTCGTTCAAAGAAAATTCTCCGGCTCCTGAAGAGCAACCACCTCCGTGGTTCCATGGGCCGGGTCGCGTCCTCAAGGGATAACGCGGCGATGGAGTCGTTCTTGTCCCTGCCCCAGAAGAACGTTCTGAACACCCGCCGTTGGAACACCCGTGAGGAACTACGCCTCGCGATGGTCGTTTGGATCGAGAAGAAGTACAACCGCCGCCGCCGGCAACGAGCCCTCAGGAAGTTCACGCCGGTCGAGTTTGAGACAATCTGCTCAGCCGCACGGCCTAGAAACCACCCACCCCCCCAGTGTCCAGCAAACGCTGCGCAAGCCCGGCTTCCCAGTTCCTGTGTCCGGACTTCAAGGCAAGCTAACATGCTCGCGTGACCGTAGTTGAACTTGAACGGCCGGGCCGACGGTGACTCGACCTGGGTACGTGGACCGCAGCAAGCTGCAGAACTGGGCAGACGCACGCTTATCGCAGTCTGAGTTCCCGCGCCTTGTACGGCGCCTCGTTCTCGAGACGACACCGGGCCTGGTGGAGCTTGGCATACCCGCGGGCGATGGTGTTGCAGCGGGCGATTGGGATGGTTCTATTCGCACAACCGAAGCGACCGCCTGGGTTCCGGAAGGCCTGTCCGTCTGGGAGCTATCGGTCAACTCGAGCCCCAATGCGAAGGCGGACGAGGACTACGCCAAGCGCGCCGCCACCCCGGATGGCAGCCCAACTGGAGGCTGCACGTACGTCGAAGCGATCTTGCGGCCGTGGACTGCCCGCGCATCTTGGGCGACGGGGAAGCGCGCCGAAAAGGTCTGGAGGGACGTCAAGGCGCTGGGCCTGGATGACGTTGAGACGTGGCTTGAAGCTGCGCCGATCACGTGGGCTTGGCTTTCCGAAGAACTGGGACTTTCGCCATACGGCCTCCGGACCGGATTGACGTGGTGGCGTGACTGGGCGGCCCAGACGAATCCGGTCTTGACACCGGAAGTCGTGCTCGCCGGGCGAACACATGCCGCCCAAGACCTCGAGGACCGACTGGCGTCGCCCGGTTCGATCACGACAGTCGCTGGCGCGTCAATGGAGGAGGTCTGCGCTTTCATCGCTGCGGTCGCCGTGAACCGCGACGATCAAGGCACGGGACAGTTGCTTGCCCGGCTTGCGTTCGTGGACGACATATCCACCTGGAGGCAGTTGACCGCCGCACGCCAGCCGCTCGTTCTGGTCGTTCGCACGCCTGAACTAGCGAGCGAGATTCCCGCCGGAACGGTCCACAGTTTCTGCGTACCTGTCCTAGCGGAGGAAGGCGCGGATGTCGTACTGCCCTCGTTAGACTCCTCCGAGTTGGCAGCCGCGCTGAAGACCGCAGGGGTCGCGAACAGCGAGAAGGCCGACTCGCTGGGCAGACTCGGACGTCGCAGCTTGACCGCCTTGCGTCGAAACATCGCCGTGAAGTCCGCACTCCATCGACCCACGTGGGCAGACACAACTCCCTCACGGAACTTCCGATCGATTCTCTTGGCTGGCTCATGGGGAGACAATGCAGCCGGTGACCGGTCGGTAGTTGAAGCTCTGACCGGGCAGGACTACGAGACGTTCCGGGAGTCGATCACAGGCATCGTCGACAGCCCCGCCGATCCCCTGGCGATCCGTACTGACAGAGCATGGCATCTCGTCTCAGCCGTAGATGCCTGGATGCTGTTGGTGTCAAAGTTGACGTACGATGACATGTTGCGATTTGAGGCTGTCGTTGAAATGGTCTTGGCCGAGGGGGACCCCGCCCTTGACCTGCCGCGCGACCAGCGCTGGAAAGCATCGATCGACGGCAAAACCCGACGATATTCAGGCGAACTTCGGCGCGGGCTTGCTCGATCGCTGGCCTTATTAGGCGCATACGGCGCGGCCGTGACCTGGTCTGGTGGAGCGTCGGGCTCAGCGTTCGCTAACTATCTAGTCAGAAGACTATTTGACTGGGCAGCGGAAGACTCCACAGGAAAGGCCTGGCAATCAATCGCTGACGTCTTGCCGCTGCTGGCTGAGGCTGGGCCAGATGCTTTCCTCGATGCCGTGAGCGCTGCAGCTGCAGGCACCGAGCCCCTGTTGGCAACAATGTTCCAAGACAGCGCCGACGAATCGAGCCTCTTCTCTGGTGGCACTCCTCACACCAATCTGCTGCGCGCTCTCGAGTGCCTGTCCTGGAGCCCCGACTACTTCGGCCGTGCGGTCGATCTCCTGGCACGTCTCGATGAGATCGATCCTGGTGGCCGAATGTCGAACCGGCCGGCCGCGTCGCTTGCGGCGATCTATCGTCCGTGGCATCCCGACTCGTCTGTCGATCCTGATCGACGCCTCTCGGTGCTCGATACGTTGCGTCGCAGGCATCCTGGCGCCGCGTGGAAGTTGGAAAGTAGCATGCTTCCAAAGGGCCACGGCGGGACTCATTTTCCCATCAGTGCGCCGACCTTCCGGACCTGGAAGCCGGACAGGCAGTCAGTAACTTATGGCGAGATATGGAAGATGACTACCGCCGCAGTCGAGCGCTGCATCGAGGACGCGGACACAAATGCTGACCGATGGGCATTGATTCTCGATGACGCCTCAGCAATGGCGCCAGCAGATCGGGAGCGCGTCGTCGCGGTACTCAGTGCAATCGCGGATCAGACTGATCTCACGTCGGACTTCAGGAACACAGTATGGCGATCATTGGTCGACGTCATAGGGCGTCATCGAGAGTTCACGGACGCTGCATGGTCACTGCCCGATGACGAATTGGCCAAGCTCGATGCACTAGCAACTCAGTATCGTCCGGAGTCTGCCTATCTCCGATTAGTCGGACTCTTCCAGTCATACACGCCGCACATCGGCGCTCGCCTATTGGACGACTACGAGGGTTTTGAGCGCGAGCTTGGACGCCAGCGCGTCGAAGCGATCAAGGACATCGAAGCCGAAGGCGGATTCGACGCCATCGCGAACTTGGCCCGTGATGCGACCGTGCACGGGGTAGTCGGCACCGCCCTTGCGAACGTTGGCCCGTCGCATGACGCAGAACTCCTTAATTGGTTGGCGATCGAGGGCCCTAACGATCTCGCCGAGACCGCGATGTCTTACTTTTCAGCGCGCTACGCGCTCGACGGGTTCGACCTCATAACAGACTTCCTCGCACACGACGGTCTTTCTGTCGAGCAAAGGGCCCGGCTTCTCCTGGTTGCACGAGACGACCTCGTGGAAGCGTGGGCTCTGGCTGCGGCTGACCCGCAGCTTGAGACTCGCTACTGGACGGCGTTTCAGCCGCTCGGATTGGGTCGCGACTTCGACAAGCTCGACGAAGTTGCCGACCGTTTAATCCTTGCCGGCCGACAGGCCGACGTCCTGCACCTCATGAGTATGTACTCCCACAGGGAGAAAGATGGACCACGCCCGGAGGCAGCGAAACTCATCGTGCGAGCGCTCGACGGACTTCTGGCAGATCAAGCCCAATCTGGTGCGGTGCGTGGCTTGCAGACCTACGACTTCCAACGACTCTTCGCCTACCTTGAAGCCATGCGCGCTCATCTTGAGCCCGGCGATCTTGTCCGCCTCCAGTGGGCGTACCTTCCTGCGCTGGGTTATGACGCGAAAATTCCAGCGCTTTCCGAGACTTTGGCTGCTGACCCAGCGGAGTTCGTCGGAATGGTCTGCCTCGTGTTCAGTGCTCGACCTGCGTCGGAGGATGACGAGAACATTGAGGATCAGGCTGATGACGAACGGAAAGTCGAGGATCACGCTGACGACGAGAAACGCGACGCATCGTTGGCAACCAATGCCTACCGGCTGCTCAATGCATGGGATGTGCCCCCGGGCCTTATAGATGGTGCCATGGATGCCAAGGTACTTCGATCCTGGCTTGATCGGGCAACGGAGCTCCTAGTGGAACGTGATCGCAGAGAAGTCGGCCTGCAACAGTTCGGACAAGTTCTCGGGCACACCCCGCCGGACCCAGACGGCACATGGCCGGGTGTCGTTGTTCGCGACCTTTTAGAAGACGTCCAGCTCGAGGACATCGAAACGGGGCTTTACCTGCATATTGTGAACAGCCGCAGCATCACAAGCCGCGGCCTGGAAGATGGTGGAGACCAGGAGCTCCAGCTCGCCGGCGACTACCGAGCCAAAGCAGAGGAGCTCGCTGACACGGCGCCTCGAACGGCAGCTCTATTCCGGCGAGTCGCCGCTTCCTACGAAGGCGACGCAAGGCAAATTGAAAATGACGCCGAGCGCTTTAGGCGTGGCTTATAACCTGAAGTCTCATGGCTATCGCAACCGTCGGCGCCTCGGCTGAGTCGGCGCCGACGGCATGAAGATGTGTGGCCACCTCTCAGTCCCTCTTTTGTACGGAGCGCGATATGCCTGGTATCGACACCTCGCTAGCGCCTCACGGAGTCCTGGCTGCGCAACGTCTCGTGATGGCTGTTGCTGAACACGGAGACTTAGCAGAGCGTCACGATCTCGAACTCAAGAGCATCCTCGATCTGTCCACGAAGAAGGACAAGGAGAAGATCGCCAAGTTCATCCTCGGCGCAGCGAATCGCATGCCGGACACAGCAGCGGCTGCCTTCGAGGGTTACGCCGCGATAATGATCGGCGTTGACAAAGGTAGCCTCACGCTCGTAGACCTGTCCGCGATGACCGGCCGAGACCGGCGAATTGGCGAGGCCAATCGGACAATTTCACGCTGGAATCTGCCGCGACACCTGCTTTGGAATTGCCTGTAGGATTCGGAGCGGCAACGACATTTATTGTTGGAAACCACAGCCGTGAGCCGTTGTCGCCGCGCACACAGGTTGTCTCCTTTGCACACAACTTGTCGCCGTCCGCGGGCGGCAGTCGCCACGGTGCTGCGCGCAAGACCAGGACTTGGCAGCTCGCACGACTCGTCCGCATGACGCACCTTCATTGGGAAGGACCGCGGACCACCTACTTGAAAACGAAGGTGCCCGACAGCCACCGCGAGTGGGACGACGTTTGGGATGCATTGGCCTCGGACGAGGCCAATGACCCGCGTCCGCGATGCTGCCGAGTCCGGCAGCCGATCGGACACTCGTGGAGGTGTTGTCCGGAGGCCTCAGACGATGCGCTTTGCTCGACGGAACTACTCGGTCTCCGGTCGGACGCGTTCGGGAAGGTCCGCGGCCCCGGCTTCGCTGTCGGCGTGCTCTGACGTGGCTGCCCAGCTGCTGAGCAAGGCAAGGTTGGTTTCGTGAAGCGTGCCGGGCTCGGCCGTGTACAGGTTCAGGTTGTGCGCTGCGCGGGTGCGGTTGGACAGCTCGGCGGACTGGTCGGTCAGTTCGATGAAGCCGATCGTGGGGTGTTGCAGCCGCTTCACTCCCTCGTGAAGTGCACGGACATCGTGGGCCGCCCACAGGGTGCGGAAGTCCGATGAGGACGTGGAGAGCTCGCCGACGAGTTCTCGGAGCAGCCGGTCACCCGGTTCTCGGCCGGCCGCAGCGCGCAGTAGCGCGACGGTCGCGCCCGCGCCGCCGTCCCAGTCCACAAAGAAGTCCCGTGAGGCCGGGTCGAGGAAGTGGTACCGGGCGAAGTTCGCGCGCCCGTCGGCGGCGGTTGGACGATCGGCTTCTGGGGCCGTCAACGATGCCTTCTGCAGGGATGGGCGGTTGTAGGTGATGGCATGACTCGAAACGATGCAGTCGGGTGCCATCGAGGTGCTCCTACCGCCAGCTCTCCGCTTCGAGGTAGTCGAGGACGACCTGGACGTCGCCGCCGATCGTCAACCACTCGATGGGCGCGAAGGTCTCGTCGGTCCCCTCGATTTCGAGGTCCGCGTTGTACATGAAGCCGAGGATCGTGGACGGATGCTTCTGATCGCCCCATGCAGGTGTGAGTCGTGCGAGGCCGGGAAGGACCGGCATCGCTGGGTCATCGGTGAACTGCCACGCCGGGTATCGCAACTCACCGTCCCAAACGAAGGCGGTCACTTTCCCCACAAGGAGGAGCGCATGCAGCTCAAGGTTGCTGACGCCCAACCACTCTGCGGCTTCATCGGCTGTCAGCGAGGCGATGAGGCCCTCGATTTCCGTGCGGCGTTCAATCTCCTCCAGCTCGCCGCGAGCGACTGCCGCCTTCGCCTCCTCGTACTCGGCGCGGGTCATGCTGCCGGAGCGGATGAGGAAGTCCTCGTCCTCAGGCGCCGGCTGGTGTCCGCGTGGTCCGCTCTGAGGTTCGTCGATTCGTCCGTAGTCGCGGCCATGAGCGACGACACCGACCATGGACCCGAAGCTCAGGTTGGGGATGTTCACGACACCCACTCCCTCCGATGAATCATCTCTGCGCATTAAAGAAGGCCAGCTGAGGCGTCGGACCGGCGGGCAGTTGGAGTGAGGAACCGGAACGGGCTGCGACGAGCTGGGCACTCGCCGCCGGGACCACGATCCGTTTGCCACAGAATCCGCCGAGATCCGCTCGTTTACGAGCAGAAACGGGCGAATCTACGGCATAGTCAGGTCCGAGAACGGTGGGATCGATACACGACCTCACTGCCGAGAGGGTGATTACACTTGAGCCTCGAACGTAGGCACGCGAAATGGCGGGCCGGCTTTGGCCGCCCGTGCTTCGGACGTGAGGAGTCTGCCAGGGCTCCACTGTCCAGTCTGCGTTCAGTTTTCGTCGCTGCCTGTGCAGCTGCGACGCGCTCACTCCGTTCCTCGGTTCCGTCCCGGGATGTTCGCACGCTGTCTGGCGTGTGACAACTCGGGCCCGTCTCACGGACCGAAGGAACCAGCGCAGTGTCAGACCTGAATCCCAAACCTGGCGGACGACCTCGGCGGAGAGTCTCCGACCCTGACGAAGCCGCCCGCATCCTCGCGGAGCTGAGGCAAGAGCACCTCGCTCAGATCCGAGGCGCCGAGCGTCGCCGTCGACTCGCCTTGGAGGCGGCGGAGCTCGGCGTGACGGCTTCGAACATCGCAGATGCGATCGGGTCCAAGCAGACAACGGTCTCCCTATGGATTCGGAGGGCTCGAGACGAACGCGGCCCCTCGGCACCATCTCAGCAGAAGGACGGCTGACTTTCCAGCAACTATTGCTGTCAACCTGCCGTGGTGCCTACGCTGTCCGCATCGGCGACGGAGCGGGTGATGGCGATGAGCGACGTGCTGGACGCATGGGCGGATGAGTACTGGCCGGACGCGGTGACAGGACTGCAACTCGGTGGCGAGGACCTCGAACAGGTCCTCGCCCGACACGCGGGCTTCGAGCGGCATCGCCATGGCTCTCGAGCACGACTGGCGCGCTCGATCCGCGGGGTACGCCATCTCGGCTTTCCCGACACGGTGGGCTTGCGCAGCCCGCGACTGGTGTTCAGCGCGGATGGCTACAGCACCTACCCTCGGGACCTCGAATCAGTCCGATGGAGCGACTTCACCGATGCTCACCCGCTGCGCGACTTCTCCCGTCGACCCGGGCAGAAGAACAAGCCGATCGCGTTCTACAGCACGACCGTTCGCGACCTGGTCAACTGCGAATCCCGACTCGAGCGTTCCTTCGTCCTCGTCGCCGACTACGACCCACGGGTCGTGCACATCGGCGCGCAGACGTTCGCGATCCAATTCCCGCCAGGCGACGAGCTCCGCCGGCACACCGTGGACTTCGTCGTTCTGGCACTCGGCCGAGTACCTGTCGCTGTGGACGTGAAGACGCCCTCGGAGGCGGCCAGGCCGGAAGCGATTGCTCGGCACGAGCGTGTCCGCACGATCCTGAATCGCGCAGGGATAGGACACGTCGTGTGGACTGGCCGCGACCGTACGGTGATCGAGAATCTTGCCTTTCTCGCGTCGTCGAAGGTGCCTTTGGCGGTCGCCAATACGGTCCGGGCTCGCGCAGTCCAGCACAGCCGCGGAGGCGTTGCCGCCGGTCAGCTCGCCACGGTGATCGCGCCGTGGATCGGTGACTGGCCAGCCAGCAGTGGTCGCACAGCGCATCCCCGATCGCTCGCGCTCGTCGTCATCCGGAGTCTGATCTGGGACCGGCACCTGACAACGGACCTCACGACTCCGTTCACGCAAATGAGCCGAGTGTTCGCAGCATGAACCAGTGGGTGCGGTGGCTCCGCGACGACCGACAGATCACCTGGCAGGGGCGCGAAGCGAAGATCCTGCGCATGGGGACGACCGTGCAGCTCGAGGACCTGAACGGCGAGCGGCTGCCCGATGTCCCCGTCTGCGACTTCGCTCTCGCCGTCCGAAGCACTCACCTGCCGGCGTTGGACCGGCCTCGGTCGTTCGCCGTCGAGAAGAAGATGACCTCGAGGGCGTTGAAGCGGTTCGAGAAGGACAAGGCGATGCTCTTGCTGCTGCAGACCGGGCTTCAGCCTTCAGATCCGATCAGCACTGTTCCTCAGCCCGCGCTGAACCCGAAGTTCCACACGTTGGCGGAGCGCACCACAACGCTCGCGAAAATGCGGGCTCGCAAGCCGAGGAAGAACGGCCGACAGAAGAAGCATCACGTGGACTGGTTGTCGGAACGGCGTCGCCTCGAGCGCCTCCTCAAGCGGTACCGCGAAGGCGGATCGCAGGCGCTCATCGATCCTCGGTACATCGCGCCGCGGAAGATCCAGACCGGTGAGGCGCTCCTCGACGAGCTGACAACCTTCCTCAACTATCGTCGCGTGAAGTCGACGACGACCGTGTCGGCGAAGATCGTGCTCTTCCGCAAGCACTGTCGTGAGAACGGCATCTTCCCCAACCTGCCGACCGACCGCACCATCCGCAGCCGCATCAACCTCTTGATGGCTCGTCGGGAAGAGTTCCGCGGATCTGCGTCGGCCAGGATTTCCGCGGGGAAGCGGCCCGACCCAGCGGAACTTCAGCGGTTGACGAGCCGTGCCGGGGAACTGGTTCTGTTCGACACCACCACCGTGAACGTGTGGGTTATCGACCCTGTCACGCGCGAGACCTATCGGCCAGAGTTGACCATCGCGCTGGATCACTACACCCGCGCGATCGTCGGTATGAGCGTGACCAAGACGACCTCCGCTTTTGGAGTCGTCCTCTGCCTCGCCGATGTCCTCCGGCCGAAGACGACCGAACTCGTGGCCAACTGGACAGAATCTGGCGAACAGCCCGCGCCCCAGACCTTCATCGGCGTCCCCGCCGGAGTCGCCTGGTTCCCCGGATTTCACCCGGAAGCCGTCGGCGTCGACAACGGCATGCCCTTCCGAGCAACGGCCACATCAGGCGAGATGGCCCGCATCGGAACCTCCCTCGAGCCGCAGCGCGCGCTGACGCCGACGGACAAGGCGCAGGTCGAGCGAGTGTTCCGGACGATCAAAGACCTGTTTGAAGCGCTGCTCTCGGCCTTCACGGGCGGATCCGTGCACGAGAAAGGCGAAGACCCCCGCGCCGAAGCGGTGTGGACCGGCGAGGAGTACGAGCGCCGCATGCGCCAGTTCATTGACCTCTACAACCATCGCCTGCACACCGGACTCCGCCACGAGCGCGACCCGTACGTCGACCTCAGCCCGTACGTGATGTGGGCGCTCTCCCTCGAAGAGACGGGCATGCTTCCAGACGTCACTGCCGCGCACGAGTGGATTCGCTTCCTCCCGTCCGTGCAGGCGACCATCTCGGCGAGCTCACTCACCGCGAGAAAGCTCAAGTACAGGAGCGCTAGCCTTCGAGAGATTCAGCGCGACGGCCGCGCACTGGACGGCAACAAGATTCGTGTCTACTACGACCCATCTGACCTGCGCCGGACGTACTGCTTCGACGGCGACGGCATGCTGCACTCGTTGCGTTGGGACAAGCTCACCGCGCACACGCCGAGATTCGGTGAGACCGCAACGAACTGGATCGACACGGCGCTCCTTGAGAAGCCGCCAACCCAGAAGCAATTCACTGAGCGCCTACTCGACCTCCTGGACGAGATCGACGCCGACACCCTTGCAGCTGTCGCGGTTCGGCGGAAGAGCATCGGGGAGCGCCTCGTCGGAAGTCAAACGGACCGACTCCGAGACGAAGATCTAGAACCGATCGAAGACGATCCGATCGAGGATGACGCCCTGACAGTCGAGCCGATCGGCTCCGTGACGGCGGCGCTCGAAGCAGGCGACGAGGAGTCCGAGACTCAGCACAAGCTTGCGCCCGTCACTCCGATCGGTCCACGTAAGCGGCTGCGACGCGTCGACGCGCAAAGGAACGGCTGGTGAGTAGCGACGTGCAAGGCGGCACCGCGGACACTGACGTACATCTGAACCGTCTCAGCGCTGCGGACCGTGCATTCATTGAGGAGACCGAGAACGAGGCCACTCTGGACCCCGGCACCAAGAGCATGCGGCAGGTGCGAGCTATGACACCTGACGAGCGCCTCGTTTACCAGCATCAACGTGCCCAGTGGCAAGCGAGCATGCCGTTCCTGTACACGCCTGTTGCGGACCGTGCGTTGACAGCACTGACAGTCAGCGCCCTGGCTGCAACGAACAAGCCCGTCCACCAGCGGGGTGTTCCGGTAGTTTCCGGTCCGCCCGGAGTCGGGAAGTCCTTCATCGTCCGTCAGTTCGCAGTGAACGAGCTCCGGCGCCTCGCGCGCCTCGACCATCTTCTTGGTATTGCGCCGGACCCAGCCCGGGACTTTGACGTCACCGAACGATCGGTTCTGTACATCGTCCTCGAAGACGGAGTCGACGTGCGAGGCATGTACTTCAAAATCCTGCGTGAACTCGGATGGCCGGCCGAGCGCCGCGACCCTTCCGTTCAGGTGCAACGCGCTCTCCACGCCTGCCGCACGCGGCTCCTCGTGCTCGACGAGATTCACAACGTCAAGTTCGATGGACAAACCGGCCGCCACGTGCACCTCGCCCTGAAGTGGCTGACGAATATCGGGATCCGTGTCGTGCTCTGCGGCAACGACATCGGGTGGATGCTCACCGACCCGCCCAAACGCCCAATGGAGACATCCCGCCGCGGGTCCAAGGGCCGCTGGATCCCGATTCCCGTTCAGGCGATGCCTTTCAGCACGAGCGATGACCGCGAAGCCTGGGGCGCTCTGTTGCTGGAGTACGAATTGCGACTCCGGCTCCCGGGACAACCCAGCCGGGAAGGGTGGCTCTCTGTGGACCTCGCCGATTACTTGTGGGTCTGCACCCTCGGGTACCTGAACAGCCTCGCGACGCTCATCGACTCGGCCGCAGCTGCCGCAGCGTGGGATGGCTCCGAACGAATCACTCGCGGTGTCCTCGACGAGATCCTCCTCGAGGAACACGTCCAGTCGAGCCGGCTGACGCGCCTCGCGCTACTTGACCGCGGGAAGTACGACTTCGCGCTTCAAGCCGGTGCCTGACCGGAGTCGGCCGCTGCGCCAGCCGACCGTGCTGTCCGTGCGACCGCGACTGTACCGCGACGAATGGTTGCATTCGGCGATCAATCGGTGGGCCTGGTACATCTTCGGGGTCTCTCGTGGCACCCTCCTGGACGAGTTCGGACTCGAACAGCTCTCGGAGCACGAGATTCGCCAGCTCGGGAACCGCGTCGACGGCGACGTGCTCGCCAACATGGCACGTGCAGTCGGCGTCTCAGCGGATGCGATCCGTGGCATGACGATGGCGACGATCCAAGGGCCGGCGGTCTCCTTGACTGATCGGCCATCGATGGTGAGCCGACGCCTATGGGCACGGGGATCGGGAACACGGTACTGCCCGGACTGTCTCCGCGAACGGCCTGGGGTCTTCCTGCGGTCGTGGCGTCTGACGTGGACCTTCGCGTGCACTGAGCATCGTCGGATCTTGCTCGACGCCTGTCCGACGTGTCTGCTCCCTGTCCACGAATTAACCGGAAGGAGCCGCTTCCTTTGGGACCCGAACCGGTGCCGGGCAAACATCGACGGTGGGCTTCCCGTGACGCCATGCGGAGCTGAACTCATTGACGACTGGGGCGAGAACCGGCTCTCACAGCAGAGCCCGGTCCTCCTCGTTCAGGAACGGATCCACAACACCATCGACGGCGATCCGGACCGGGAGACGTTCTTCTCGACTCTCCGGGGCGTTGCAGCCGCACTGCGAGCCGCGGGGGAGATCGACATCATCGCCTCGTTGAGCGGCATGGCAGCCGATGGGCTGCTTGGGCTGATCGAGCCCGAAGAAAGAGTGGGGCTCACTCCGCCGAGCAACGCGTATGCCGCGGCAGCGCTCTTCACCGCCGCCGTGATGGTCATGACCGCTGACGACGAACTGATCAGCCCGCTGATCAGACAGGTGAGCTTCGCCAGAACACCCGGCCATGTTCCCCGCGGAGCTGGCTTCGGACCAGGTAGCCCGCGAGAGACCCTCGCTCGATGGGGAATGCCGTCTGGGCGCATGCGGGAACGGGTTCTCGTGGCCCATGACCAAGACTTCAGCATGACCCATCGCCTCGTCTACGGCTCGACGATCTCCTCGTCCACGAGAGCTCGCCTTGGCACAGAGACCGGTTCTCGCCGGCCATTCGTGCACCCCTCTGACATGCCTCCGTTGCTGTGGACCGAGTGGGCAGCACCCCTTGACAGCGGGGGTCGGGTGAACGAAAGCTCTCTCCGCGCTGCGCTGACGGTCGCCGTCCTGACGGTCGACAACGGCGATCACCTCGTTGCTCTTCCGAATGACGCAGGGAAGTCAGAACCGGCAGAGCGGATGACACGACTCGCCCGGCTACTTCGACCGGCCATGATCGGCGGTTCGGAGAACGCGGACCGCCTCGTCAGATCCATCACCGAACTGACCGCCATCCTCGCCACAGATCCTTCGCCCATCGACTACCGGAGGCGCCGCGAACTCGACTGGTTCACCATCTTGACCAGCCGGGAGTGGGTAGACCTGTGCGACGCTGCGAGCCACAACCCCGGAGGTGCCGTTCGCCTTCGTAACGCGAAGCGATACCTCTTCCAACGAGCAACACTCGCGCCGCTGTCGGCGCTCCCGTCTGAACTCGCAGTGGGAAGGCATCGCCAAGACACAGCTGAATACTCCAGTTTCCGAGCGTCCGTAACAGCCGAATTGCAGGAGGGCCTCGACTCGTACTTCCGCGGCCTGATTACCGCGACGGGTCTTTGCGAGCCAGTGTCTTGGGCGCCGAAACGCAGTCGCGCGCGGTCCGCCCAGGTCGGCAGAGAGCTGGAGGACATTAACTGGACACGACTTCACGAACTGCGCGGCGAGGGGTGTCCGGATGGTCGCATGGCGCGCGAATTGCACCGCACCATTCGGCACTGCCACTGGGCGGGGGATCTCCGCCCCCACTCAACGGGCGCTCGCGTCGAGACCATCGACTGGTCCTCGGCACTGGGAGGTAGGTCTAATTGACCTCCGCCGATTGATGGAAGCACACCCTCGCCTCAACTGAACGCAGCTTAGACCGGCGAAGTGCGCCTTCGCCACGCCCGGCGGTGGCTCTTCCTGTGATCAATGCCGGCAGCCCCGGAAACGCTACGGATGGAAGTCGTGAACGGACAGTGCAGGAAGACGCAGCCGAGCAGCGATCGGGCCCGTGGAAGCTGGCGGCCGCACGAGTACCCAGACTTGGGGGCAGTGCGATGCCAGAGGCTGCGATAGCCTGAAAATCTTGGCAGAGGGGGACTATTGAAGCTGTATCCGCGAGGCTCCGAGTGGCGCAAGTGGGACCTACACGTGCACTTGCCGTCCAGTCGAATGTCAAACAACTTCGAAAAAACGGGAGATGATATCGACTGGCAGCGGTACTGCCAGATCATCGAGGAATCGGACGTCGCAGCGTTCGGCATGACTGACTACTTCAGCGCGGATCTATTCTTTGATTTTGTTGAGGAGCACGGTCGGCGGTATCCGAATTCCGCAAAGTTGTTCTTCCCGGTAATCGAGGTTCGACTAAATGAGGCGGTAAATACCGCTGGAGAGGATGTCAACTTCCACATCCTTTTCCGCCCTGATATCTCCCGTGCCCGCGTCACCGCATTCTTGAGCGCGCTGTTGACTGTTAAGACAGACGAGAACGGTCGCAAGCTCAGCTGCGTTGACCTGACCAATGCCGAACTGTTACGCGGGGCGTCCGTCACTCGAGAGGCCATTGAAGACGCACATAGGACCGTTTTTGGGACCACGCCGCGAACTGAGAACGCTATAACCCTTGTCCCATCCAACAACGATGGAATCCGGGCTGAAAAGACTAATCAGCGCAAGCGCGAGGTGGCGGACCAGATCGATAAGGCGGCGGACCTGATTTTCGGCAACGCGTCGAACTCAAAGTGGTTCCTGAGCAAGAGTAGGTATGAAAACGGGGCCGGCAAGTCGCATCCGAAGCCAGTTGTTACTGGCAGCGACGCGCACAACTACGGGGACCTCGTCGATTGGTTGGGACAGTCAGCAAGTCCGCCAAACCAGAAGTTCGTGACATGGATCAAAGCAGACCTGACGTACGAGGGACTCTTACAGACGCTCGTCGAGCCGGAAGGCCGCGTGAAGATTGGCGACGCTGCGCCTGACTTCAAAGAGCCTTATCGGCGCATTGATCGGATCGAGTTTGAGCACGGGGACTTTCCGAGCCAAGTGGTGTTCAACCCAAACCTGACATCGATAATCGGAAGCCGCTCCTCTGGCAAGTCAGCGCTCCTTGCTTATGTGGCACACGCGATTGACCCGGACTATACCCTTGACCAGCAGCAAGCGGTTTTTCCCAAACTTAAGCGATCCGACCTCGGGCCGGCCGCAGGTCATACCTGGGTGTCTGTAGAGGGCGTACACCGCAAGGTCGTCTGGGCGCATCCTGATGCGACAGAAGGAAAGGTAATTTACGTTCCCCAGAACTCGCTCTATGAGATCAGCACTCGACCCGCGGAAATCACGGAGAAAATTCGTCCAGCCCTGTTCCGGGCTTATCCTGAACTCCGACGAACGTTTTTGGATTTCGAGGCCAAGCTGATCGCGATGGATGGGGAGCTTCGCGCGTCGATCGAAGATTGGTTCGCGAAGAAGCGCGACATTCAGGATCGAGCCAAAGCGCTGGGGGAGCTTGGGGACAAAGGGGCACTCACTTCGACGGCTGAGGACCTTGAGGCCCAGATCGCTGACTTGAGGTTGAAGAGCTCGCTTTCCGATGCGGAGATGACGACACACAACGACGCGAAGCGTAGAATTGGTGCCTTTAGGGATATCGAAGAGCAATTCGTTCGTGATCTGGATGGGCTATCTCGGTTCGTTACCGTTGGCTCGGATAGCGCCAGGTCTGCCCACATCGAGATTGATCTGGGGACATCGCCGCCCGTGGATTTGTTGTCGGCTGATATCCGCGATCGTGTGACGAAGCTCCTCGACGACGCACGCGCGGAACTTCAGCGGTCCCTGAGTGGTTTGCTTGTCGACGAACAGGCGAGAGTTGCTACAGCGTTGGAAGAGAGCGTTGCGGCGCAGGACGCAATCGCCACCGAACACGCCGCGCTGTTCTCTAAGGTGGACGGGCTGGCGTCCACTACGGATCTGGAAACGCGGCTTTCTGGCTACAAGGACGCGTTGACTGCTATCAGCGCCCAGGAGAGGGCTATAGCGGAGGCGGAACTCGGCTTGACCGAAAGCGCAAGTCGAGTCATCGGCGGTCTGGAGTTAAAGGACGAGTTGCACGAAAACCTGAAAAAGGTGTTCGCGGCGAGCCCGCGCTCGGTTGAGTCCATGACATTTGGCCTCGCGCTGGGAACACCTCCCGATCGTGCTGAGTGGTTGTCCGAAGGATTCCATAAGCAAGCGGGCACAGTGTTCTTGACGCCGGATCGACAGGGTCTGAACCAGGCTTACATCAGGGAGAAGCCTATCGAGTTCCTCGAGGCGCTCAATTCTGGCGCACAGAGAATTCGGCAAGGAGAGGACGTTTTAGCTGTTGCCGTGCGCACTCTCGGTGAATCTCCAGAGGTTCGGTTCACAGCTGTACTTGAGGGTGACCAAATTGGAGGATTCGAGCCCCCAACAATGACACCAGGTAAGCAGGCGCTTTTTGCGCTGACGCTTATGCTCAGTGAGTCTGAGGAGCGCTGGCCGCTGCTCCTCGACCAGCCGGAGGATGATCTCGATAGTCGGTCCATCTATGAAGTGATCGTTCCTTATCTGGAGGAGCGCAAGAGGGAGCGACAGGTGATCATGGTGAGTCACAATGCGAACCTTGTGGTCGGAGCTGATTCGGAAGAGGTGATAGTTGCGAATCGGCATGGTCAGGATCGGAGGAACCGCGACGAGCGACGATTCGATTACAAGTCTGGGTCGCTCGAGCACAGCGAGGTTGAGCGTGTCAGTTCGATAACGCTAGACAGTAGAGGTATCAGTGAGCATGCTTGCGCGATTTTGGATGGCGGCACCGATGCTTTCGAGAAGCGAAAGAATAAGTACAACATCAAATGGTCTTGAGTCGGGTATGACGGATGTCGCGAAGCTCTCTGAAACAACTTAGAGAGGTTGGGTTTAGTGGCCGAGCGCGAAATGTATTGAAGCTGAATCTCGACGAGCGGCGGGATGATTGGCGCGTTTCCGCGACAGTTTGGTTTTCAAGCTGTAGCGACAAGTTCGTTTTCCAAAGCTGAAACTGTGTCGGTACCTGCGACAAGCTGTTTTTCAGTTCACAGCGCACACAATTTGTCTCCTTCGCGCACAACTTGTCGCCGTTCAGCGCGGGCGGGGTCACCCTGGTCATCCGCGCGAGCCCTAGGCCTGTCAACTCGCGCGAAGCGTCCGTATGACGCACCTTCACTGCGAGGGACCGCGGACCACCTATGTGAGACGGAGTCTCGCGGCAGCCAGCGCGAGGATGGGGATCTCAGCGATGCAGCGACTTCGGTCGCGGGAACTGACTCCGCGTTCGGTGCGAGCAGCTGAGTCCGGCAGCCGATCGGCTATTGAGGCGCAAGGCTGCGCCTGTAGTAGACAAGCGACTCGTCACGGTCGATCTCAAGGAACCCGTTCTTGATTAGGACCCGTTGCGACTCGATGTTCTCGAGGTCGGTGTCGGCGACGGCGAAGCGAGCCCCCCACGACGACGCACTCTCGAGCGCCAACCGAACCGCTTCGGTTGCAAGACCTACCCCTCGTGCCGACGGGACGAGACCGTAACCGAACTCCACCTGGTCCGTCGTATCTGGCGGACCGAAGAAGCCGAAGCCTCCGACTGCTCTCCCATCCTCAGTTCGCCGGAGCAGGTACATCGTGAACGGTGTGTTCGTCGGTTCTGCAGCCGCGAGGGATTTCAGCGGGTTGAGCTCATCGTCCAAGGGATACTCACGGTGCCAGTCGTCCCCAGGCAGCTCCTCCCGCTCGATGATTCGCCGAGCGAGGTCGGGAGAGATCGGCTCCAGCGATAGACGAGCACTTCGAAGAATCATCTGCCGATCATCCCATCGCGTCCGTTTGGTGATCAGTCACCGAACCTGACTCTTGAGAGGATGACGGGGTGCGCACTTCTCCGTGGCCCGCTCAGAGCGGGGCTCTCCTCCTCCGCGATCCTCGGCCCGAGGACGCAGACCAGCTCGTCGCCCTGCGGAACAACCCGGTCGTCAACCGGTTCATGCTCCGCACTCATGTCAATCCGGACGCCTACGCCCAAGAGTGGGCCAGCATTCCCGACAGCGACACCGACTTCTCCTGCATCGCGGAGCTGGACGGCCAGCTCGCCGGGCTGGGCTTCCTCGACGTCGTAGACGGCCTGGGACAGCCGGGGATGCCGCTGGCGACGCAAGGCGTCATCGGTTACATGCTGCAACCCGACCTCGCCGGACAGGGACTGGGAACAGACCTGGCACGCGGTCTCCTGACCGCGGCGTTCGACGTGCTCCGGCTCAGACGCGTCACCGCGAGCTGTAACGCTGACAACATAGCCTCCGCCCGCGTACTCGAGAAGAACGGCATGCGACGTGAGCAGCACGGCGTCGAGGACTCCTGGCACGCTGACTTGGGCTGGGTCGACGGCTACCAGTACGCCATGCTCGATCGCGAGTGGACCGCCGCTCGGACCGTCCGATAGCCGATCCGCTATCGGACACCAGTCGGCCGGTCGACAGGTCGTCCTTTGAATGGGCTGTACGAGCGGACTCTGATGTGTGGTCGACTGGGCGCAAACCAGGGGGCACCATGCAACAACCACGTAGGCGAATCGCTTTGCGCGCCGTCCTCCTGGCAGCGATCCCGCTGGTGCTCATGTCCGCGATCGGTGCTTTCCTCCTCCACGACGGACAGGCCGAGGACGGTCGCAGCACCTTCACGGTCGGCGTAATCATTGCAGCTGTGTCCGCGTCGTCCGTCATCTACCAGGTGGACCGTTGGTCCCTCATGCGGCAGTCGCTCACGCACCTCACCATGATGCTCGTCACCGTCCTCCCCGCGCTGCTGCTCAGCGGCTGGTTCCCGGTGGACACGGTCGGCGGCGTGCTCCTCGTCGTCGCGGTGTTCGCGCTCGTGGGCTTGGTCCTCTGGTCGTCGCTGTTCCTCATCATGCGCTTTGTCGAGCGCCGCCAGGCCGCGCGCGTGCAGTAGCCCTCTCTGACTGGCGGCTCGGCATACGTTCGACTCGTCATCGCGCGGCGTCGTCCGGACCGGGATCGGCTACCGGACGCAACACACCACGTGTGCGTGGGCGCTCGGGCCTGTCAGTCGTCGGGCCGATCGCGCGCTCGCCGCGCCAGAGAACTGAGCCCCACGGCAGCGAGGACCGGGCCGAGAAGCGCGATCGGAAGCGGCGTTGACAACGCGATCAGCGTGAGGGCCATGATGCTCGCGCCCACGAGCAATGCCAGGATCGCGAAAGCTGGTTGCATGTACCGCTCCTTCGGTCGGATGAAGACGACGGCCGAGACGTTGCCGACTGCCCCGTTCTCGACAGCATGGTAAGAGGATGCCGCGCGCTTCGTTGTGGTTCTTCTTGCAACTGTCTGCGTTCAGCCACGCCAACGCCGCGCCGGAGTCGGCCTGGTTGCCGGAGCCCTTCTCCTTGTCCTCAACGTTCCAGATGGGCGCGTTCGCACCGAAATTGGCGTCGTGCAACGACCCGAGCTTGGTCGACTTGCCACTGGTGTCGTCCGTCGCCATGTCGAGGTGTTGCAGCTTCGCGCACTTGTTGATGTCGAACTCCAGGGTCGCGACGTCTCCCGGATCGGTCTGCCCAGCGAAGTAGTTCGCGAACTTCCAGTGGCCTCCGAACTCCCACCCGTACAGAGTGTTGACCTTGACGACCCAGACCTTGTAGACGTCTGTCGGGAGCGAGGAGAGCGTCGTCGTCGCCTGTCCGCGATGAGCCGCAGCCGCGTCTGCAGCGTCCTTCTGACGCTGCGCTGTGGTGCCGTCGACGAGCTTCGGCTGGCCTTCGAACCGTACCTGGATGTGAGTGTCGAACAGGCGCAGCGCTTCGGCATCTTGGGCAGCCAAGCGGCAGGGGCCGGGGGCAAGAACCCTTGAAGCGCTCGAATCTCACGATCCGGTGACAGACCTGTCCGAGCGCCTCCCCGAAGGAGCGGCGACCGGAACCAGTCAGCCCGCGCTCGGGCTCGTCGATAGGGCGAACGCGAGTGCGGGTACCGCGCGGAGCGCTGACGGCGCCGAGATCGGAGGTCTCACGACACCGGTTCGGCCGGCGATCATCCGATGTCCACGCGACTGCGTGCGACCGCCAAACCCTGCTCTGCTGAGGCGAGGAGCACCGGGTCTGCTGTTCGTCGGAGTTCGACGGCTTGCTGGAAGTCCTCGATCGCGCGTCTTATTTCGCCGTTCGCGAGGAGGGCTTTCCCCCGGTGTTGCCGCATCACGGCCTCGCGTGCCGTGCCCAAGCTCTCTGCGACAAGGACGTCATACTCCCCCACAGCAAGAGCGGTGTCCCCGAGATCGCGACGGCAATCGGCAGCAAGCGCCCGCACTCGGGGCGTCTGCTGGAGCGATTCGAGGCCGTGAAGAGCAGCGCGGGCGTTCCCGGTCCACAGCAGTTCGATCGTCTCGGCAAGTGGATCCCCAGCGAGGCCGGCTCGGAAGGCGTCCAGGTCGGTGACGGCGGGGCGGAGGTCGGCAGCTCTGATGATCCAACCGGGTCCACCGTCGACGTCGCTCACCATGCAACGAGGGTAGGTGCCTGTCGTGGCTGCCGGCCGGACTGTTCGCGACCGGACACATCGTGGTGATGCGCCGGGTGGCGGCGACCGGGACAGCTCCTTCGGTACGAAGACGGTCTTGGATGCGGCAGCAGACCGAGGAGAATTGGCTCATGTTCGACTGGCAGACGGGACCAACGGGTGATCCGACACCGTAGGCGCTTGACTCTGGTGGGTGTGTTGATCTCGTCCGCTGCGCTTCTGATGACTGCGTGCGCCGATCACGGTCCGCATACTCCGGCGAGCATGGACTCTTCGTTGACCCCAGAACAGTCACACGACAACGTCATGGACATCTTCCAGGCGGTGAAGTCCGTCGTGGGTGAGGGGGGCTGGGACGAGGGAACCGAGTTCGAGTGGAACGACTGTTCGTCCAATGGCGAAGACGGAGCGCAATTCACGCTCACAGCCATCCGCAAGCACCCGCTGCTTGCCACTCCAGCCGTCGTGACCGGGCGAGTTGCTGCAGCGTTGAAGACGTCGGTCGGGTTGGACGGTGCCCCTGTCGAGCACGATGACACGCTCAAGCCCGCACGAACCGTGATCGCCTACCCGAACGGTTACAACGGCGGCACTTCTGACGATGGGTTCGGTGTCGAATTCCAGTCCGGCACGGACTTCGCCAGCCTTCTCGTCTACGCGCACTGCGTGCCAGGGAAGCCCCCGAAGTTGGGAACTCCGCTCAACCCGCGCCCTTCCGACGCTCCGAAGCCGCTGCGAGCCGGGCCGTCGCTCCGCTCCTGAGCCTGATCGCTCACGAGACGGGCAACTGGCTCGTCGCTCGCCGTGTCAGCGGCACGCCCAATCGGTCCCGAAGGCTTCGTGCACGCGCCGGAGTGCTTCGGGGTTGCCCCACTCGTCGATCTCCGAGCAGTCGGCGGAGGAGCGCGCTGCGACGAGACCCCAGTTGCCGACGCTCTGCCACGAGTACCGGGTGTCGGAACTCGAGCCCGAGGATGCGCCGCCGCCACCTTGCTGCTCCGGAAGCTGCAGCTGCTCACCGTCGGGGAAGACCAGCACCTGACCCAGCGGGTCACAAGTCGGCAGGCGCGTCGTGTCCAGCTGCTCGACCGAGACCATCGCTGCGGTGGTGCAGGGCGACAAGGTGGCTTCCCCCGCAGAGAGCGTCAGGAAGTCGTCGTCCCGATCGTGCTGGGCACAGCCGACGAGTGCGACTGCAGCCACTGCGAGGATCGCGGGTGCGGTCAGGAACTGAGGGATCACCACCTCAGTCTTGTCCTCGCCCGGCTTCTCGGGTTCACTGCGCTCATGGGTCTCGTCGAAGCAACAGCGTCGTGTGTCGAGTCAGTTCCGGAATGCAACGACACGATGAGCGCATCCACCGACCTGCTGTCGGCGGCGTGGCTCGCATCGGCCGTGGTCGTCGCGGTGCTCGTGGTCTTCGTCGTGATCGTCCTGCGGCGTCGTCGCCGACGGTAGGGCTCTCGCCTCTGGCCCGCTGGACACCTCGACGTGTTAGGTTGTGCACAACCTAATGGAGCACATCGTGAAACTGACCAGCTCGCTCGATCTCGTCACCGGCGTCCTGCTCGCCGGGCACGGCATCGCCACGGTTCGCCGCACCCCGCTGCGCGCCCGAGCCCAGCAGATGCAGCGCCGGGGCTTCGAGCCGGGCGTCCCGCACGCACTCGGCATCCCGGCGCTGCAGGTCCTGTCCGGGCTCGGA
>Ga0265797_10002574_pt1 | contig 30205 bp, 26 predicted proteins | sample P2T30metagenome_FD_192433 | JGI IMG/M metagenome (GOLD analysis project Ga0265797, IMG submission 192433) | Plant litter microbial communities from East Loma Ridge, Irvine, California - P2 T30 | ecosystem: Environmental > Terrestrial > Plant litter > Unclassified | place: USA: California...
ATGGCATCGTGGCGTACGGCCAAGGCCTCTTCAGGCAGGATTTCCGGCGTTGGATTTGCCAGCGCCATGATCAGCGGCTGCGGCCCCATGCTCTTTACCATTTCCGGCTTCAATACCTTGCCTGCCGATAGACCGAGAAAGATATCGGCCCCTTCGATGACCTCACGCAGGCTGCGGGCGCTCGTATCGCGGGCATACCGCGCCTTCTTCGGGTCCATCAGTTCTGTGCGGCCCTCGTAGACGACGCCGGCAAGGTCGGTCACGAAGATATTTTCGAGCTTCATGCCGAGGTCGACCAGCAGATCGAGGCAGGCCAACGCGGCGGCGCCGGCGCCGGACGCCACGAGCTTGACTTCCTCGATCCGCTTGCCGACGACTTTCAGACCGTTCGTGATCGCCGCGGCGACCACGATGGCGGTACCGTGCTGGTCATCATGGAAAACCGGAATCTTCATACGCGCCCGGCATTCGCTTTCGACCGTAAAGCAGTCCGGCGCCTTGATATCTTCCAGGTTGATGCCGCCAAACGTCGGCTCCAGCGCGGAGATGATGTCGACCATTTTTTGGGGATCCTTCTCGTTGATCTCGATATCAAAGACGTCGATGCCCGCAAACTTTTTGAACAGTACGGCTTTCCCCTCCATGACAGGCTTGGAAGCCAGCGGACCGATGTCGCCGAGGCCCAGCACCGCCGTGCCGTTGGAGATCACGCCAACCAGGTTGCCGCGTGCCGTGAAGCGCGCGGCGTTCAGCGGGTTTGCCACGATCTCCTCGCAAGGAAATGCGACACCTGGCGAATAAGCCAGGGACAAGTCCCACTGGTTGATCATCTGTTTCGTCGGGACGGTGGTGAGTTTGCCCGGCTTGGGAAACTCGTGGTAATCGAGTGCCGCCTGACGCAGCAAGGATGCTTCTGAGGTCATGATGAATCTTGTCGGTTATGGATGAGACATTGCCGTTCGGCCAGGGAGAGTCAGTCTAGCGATACTGCGCACTTTTATAATGAAACTTATATTTATCCATTATTTAATTGAACTGAATAATTAGCCGCTGGTCTGCCGTCGGTCGATAGGCCGTCGCGGGCTCCTGGTAGAAATCGCGGGTTGTTGGGCACTGCGACGGTGCTTCTGATGTCGCAGTGCCACTGGTAGGTCTAGTGCTTGCTCAACGAAGCTGCGGGCACGCTCGAGGTATCGGAAACAGTGTCCGCGTCGATGGGTAACGCCGAGCCGCGCTCGAGTACGGCCCTGGCTTGCTTGAGGTCGAGCACCTTCTCCCAACGCGCGACCACGACGGTGGCCACGCCATTGCCGATCAGGTTGACGATGGCGCGCGACTCGTTCAGGAAGCGGTCCACACCCAACAGCAGCACCAGCCCCGCCACCGGGATCTTGTGCATCGACGCGAGCGTGGCGGCCAGGGCAACGAAACCGGCGCCGGCGACACCCGCCGATCCCTTGGACGTGAACAGCAGCACGCCAAGCACGATCAGCTGGTCCCACAGCGAGAGATCGATATTCATCGCCTGGGCAATGAAGATGGCCGCCATGGTGAGATAAATCGCCGTGCCGTCAGCATTGAAGGCATAGCCCGTCGGCAGCACCAGGCCCACTACAGGTTTCGGGATGCCCATCTTTTCGAGCTTCACCAGCATCTGCGGCAGGACCGACTCGGTCGACGCCGTGCCGAAGGTAACTAGGATCTCGTCCTTGATGTAGCGAAGGAACTTGAGCAGTGACAGTCCTGACAGGCGCATGACGAGGCCGAGCACCACGAAAACAAACACGGCCGAGGTCAGGTACAGGCAAAGAATAAGTTCACCATAGGACGCCAGCGTACCGATCCCGTATTTCCCGACCGTGAATGCGATGCCGCCGAAGGCGCCGATCGGAGCGAGATACATGGCGATGCGCACGACACCGAACATCCCCTGCAAGAACATGTCGAGCATGTCGACGAAAGGCTCGACCGGCTTGCCGATACGTGCCAGTGCGACGGCCAGCAGAACCGAGAAGAAGATAATCGGTATCATCTCGCCATTCGCGAAGGCGCCAACGACGCTGGTAGGCACCATGTTCATGAAGAACTCGAGCACGCCGCCTTGGCTGTGCGCTTTTTGCGTATAGCTTGTGATCGCCGCCGCATCGATATGCGAGGGATCGATGTTCATGCCGACGCCGGGCTTGAACACGTTGACCACGACCATGCCGACGGCGAGCGCCAGCGTCGAGGCCACCTCGAAGTACAGGATGGCCTTGAAGCCCACGCGCCCCGCTTCGTGGACATTGTTCATACGCGCGATACCGACGACGATCGAAGCGAAGATGATCGGCGCCAGCAGCATCTTGATCATTTTGATGAACAAGTCGCCCAAGGGTTTGGCTTGCGCGCCCAGATCGGGCATGTAGTGCCCGATCAGAATGCCTGCGACGATAGCTATCAGTACCTGGACATATAGTTTGGAAAGGTATTTCCCGGCAAAGGTGGATCGCATGTTCGTCTCCTCTTGCGAATTTTCCGGCCTGCTAAAGGCCAAGCGCGACCTTGGCAAAGGCGCCTTTCGGCGGCGCCGCTGTGGTCACTGCCCTATCGGTTGAATTGGTATTGACCGCGCCTCTTTTACTGGGCGTTGATGGTCATGCGACGCTCAGGCGACGCTTAGGCAGACAGCTTTTGCATCTCCGCGTACAGGTCGGCTTTTCCTTCGAAGCCGATACCCGGCAGATCCGGCATCGTGATGTAGCCGTTGTCGACCTTGACGCCGTCCGGGAAGCCGCCGTACGGCTGGAACAGGTCTGGGTAGGACTCGTTGCCGCCCAGGCCCAGGCCGGCCGCGATGTTCAGCGACATCTGGTGGCCACCGTGCGGGATGCAGCGGCTCGGCGACCAACCGTGCTCGCGCAGCATGTCGAGCGTGCGCAGGTACTCGACCAGGCCATACGACAGTGCGCAGTCGAACTGCAGCCAGTCGCGGTCGGCGCGCATGCCGCCGTAGCGAATCAGGTTACGCGCGTCCTGCATCGAGAACAGGTCCTCGCCGGTCGCCATCGGGTTCTTGTAGTAGTTGCGCAGCGTGGCCTGCAGTTCGAAGTCGAGCGGGTCACCCGGCTCTTCGTACCAGAACAGGTCGTACTGCGACAGCGCCTTGGCGTATTTGATGGCGGTATCCAGATCGAAGCGGCCATTAGCGTCCACCGCCAGCTTCTGGCCGTCCTTCAGTACCGACAGGATGCTGTCGATGCGGCGCAGGTCTTCGTCCAGCGAGGCGCCGCCGATCTTCTTCTTGACCACCGTGTAGCCGCGGTCGATGTAGCTGCGCATTTCGTCCTTCAGCTTCTCGTGGTCCTGGCCTGGGTAGTAATAGCCGCCGGCGGCGTAGACGAAGATCTTGCGGTCGGGTTTGCCATTGCCGTAGCGGTCGGCCAGCAGCTGGAACAGCGGCTTGCGCTCGATCTTGGCGACAGCATCCCAGATCGCCATGTCGATGGTGCCAATGGCCACCGAGCGTTCGCCGTGGCCGCCCGGCTTCTCGTTGGTGAACATGCAGTTCCAGATCTTGTGCGGATCCAGGTTGGTACCGGTGTCGTTGACCAGCGAAGCCGGGTCGGCTTCCAGGATGCGCGGGATGAAGCGCTCGCGCATCAGCTTGCCCTGGCCATAGCGGCCATTCGAGTTGAAGCCGTAGCCGACGACGGGCTTGCCATCGCGGATCACGTCGGTGACCACGGCGACTAGGCTCAGCGTCATCTTGCTGAAGTCGATGTAGGCGTTCCGGATCGGCGAGCTGATGGGAACGGTTTTTTCACGGATTTCTACGATTCTCACAGGAGTCTCCTAAAGGACAATCGCATGGCTTGGATGCGATCAGGTGTCGGAAAACCGTAGATTACTGCTCTGAATATCTCTTATAATTCCCCGGAATTCAATTATGAAATGAGTTTAAGTGAAGAACGAACCGACATCGGACATGCACTTCTTCACACTGGTTGCCAAGCATGGCAGTCTTGCGGCGGCGGCGCGGGCCATGGACTTGACGCCGCCGGCGGCGACCAAGCGCCTCGCCACGCTCGAGAGCAGACTCGGTGTTCGTCTCCTTAACCGGACAACACGTACGCTAAGCCTGACCAGCGAAGGCGAGACCTACCTGCAGCATGCAACGCAGATCCTTGCCGAGATCAAGGAGATGGAGGACTTGGTATCGCAAGGCCGATCCGTTCCTCGAGGACTGCTGCGCGTGAACGCGACCCTGGGTTTTGGGCGCACGACGATCGCACCTCTGGTGTCCGCATTTACTGCGCGCTATCCGGAAGTCGAAGTCCAGATGGAGGTGACCGACAAACCGATCGATCTGGTGGAGAGCGGCTTTGATCTGGCGATCCGGTTTGGGTCCCTACCCGACAAACGGTTGAATGCACGCAGGATCATGTCGAACCGGCGCTTCCTGTGCGCTTCGCCGGGCTACCTGGAGCGCCATGGGACGCCGAAGAGCTTGGCGGACCTCGCCAATCATCGCTGCATCATTCACCGGCAGAACGACGACGCCTATGGCATCTGGCATTTCATGCACCATGACCATAGCGAAGTGATCAAGGTACACGGCATGCTGTCGAGTAACGATGGCGACATCGTGCTCGGATGGGCGCTGGATGGCCACGGCATCCTGATCCGGTCGGAATGGGACTTGGCCAAGTACCTCGACAGTGGACGACTGAAGATCGTGCTGCCCGAGTTTGATCTGCCTGCGGCTGACCTGTTTGTCTACTATCCCAGCAAGCGCAATCAGTCGATTCGGACACGGGCCTTCATTGACTTTCTTGTTGAGCACTTCCGGGGGCCGCAGGATCGTCAGAGCGGACGGGGAAAAGGACGCGAGCGGAAGGATAGGCCAACGTAAAGCGTCTACTTAACGCTTGGAAACTGCTCTTTCATCGTCCAGACCGAGAGACCGAGAGCATTGCCCCCCTCATCGCAACATCTTTAGGGATTTATTTATCACATTGGCCTGCTACCGGTTCATAGAGGCGCAATCAACGTGACCAGCCCCTTGAAGCAGCACTGTCTAGCGAATAGCAATCGGTGAAATGCCAAGTCGCCCGTCCAATAATAGCAAGGCGAGCCGCTGACGTAGATCATACGCCGACGCAAAAGAACCACTTCTCACCTGGCACGGCCACGTCCTCAAGGCCAAGTGGCAAGCCCCGGCCGACGTCAAGGCCGACTTTGGTACCGCGAGCATCCTGAAAGAGGGGCGCGTGGTCTTCAATATCGCTGGCAACAAGTACCGACTCGTCACGTCCATCAACTACCCTTACGGGATTGTTTTCGTGAAGTTCGTCGGCACGCACAAGCAGTACGACGCCATCGATGCACAAACGATCGAGGGACATCATGGACATTAAACCTATCAGTACCGAAGCAGACTATCAAGCAGCACTCCGCGAAGTGGAATCGCTCATGACTGCCGAGTTTGGCACACCAGAGGGCGATCGCCTGGATGTGCTTGCAACGCTGGTTGAGGCTTATGAGGCAAAGCACTTTCCAATGGAAATTGCAGACCCAGTCGAGGCCATAAAATTCCAGATGGATCAGAAGGGTCTGACGGTCAAGGATCTCGAGCCCATGATTGGCCGGTCGAACAGGGTGTATGAGGTGTTGAACCGGACTCGCCCTCTGACACTTCCGATGATCTGGAGATTGCACAAGGCGCTTGGCATACCCGCTGAAGCCCTGATTCAGCCTCCCAAGCGCACTGGCGCGACTGCTTGAACCAACGTGACTGGAAGAATGAGCCGATGGCCGCTCCTGCCTAGGCCCAGTTCGTCAAGTGTGGACAACTCGACGATCGCCTGCAGACCCGCTGCGCTGATACCCCGAAGCCAGCTCCACGTCGGCCTCCAGCACCGCGTTCGCCAGTTCCCCTTGCGCCGCTGCATGTCCCGGATCTTCTCCTTGAGCGTGCCGCGTGCATTCGTTGAAGACTTGCATCATGTAATCCACAACGATCGTTATACGGGCACTGGTCCATGGGGCTATACCGTCCAGGACCATGCCCATGGCTGCACCTCATCCTGGACGCCGCGTTGAATGCCTCTTTGCCCCGTCAAGACGCATCATTGCCCAGTGCTGGTAACCCGCCAGACCACGTTGCCGACGTCGTCGGCGATCAGCAGCGCACCAGCCGCGTCCTGGGCCATCCCGACCGGCGCGCCGTACAGCTCTTTTTCGTCGGCCGAATGGAAGCCGGTCACGATAGGCTGGGCTGGGCCGCTCGGCATGCCGTTTGCAAACGGCACGTGGACGACCTGATAGCCACTCAAGGGAGAGCGATCCCAGCTGCCGTGCTCGGCGACGAAGGCGCCGCCCTTGTATTTCGCTGGAAGGCCGTCTCCGGTATAGAACAGGAAGCCAAGGGCCGCGACGTGAGAACCGAGGGCGTAGTCCGGTTTGATGGCCTTCTTCACCAGATCAGGCCGCTGGGGCTTGACGCGGTGATCGACGTGCTGGCCGTAATAGCTGTAGGGCCAGCCGTAAAACCCTTTTTCCTGCACCGACGTCATGTAATCGGGTACGAGATCCGCCCCGATTTCATCGCGCTCGTTGGCGATGGCCCAAAGCTTGCCGGACTGCGGTTCCCACTGCAGGCCGGTCGGATTGCGTATGCCGGACGCGAATACCCGGCTCGCGCCGGTCGCCGCGTCGACTTCGAGTACGGCCGCACGGCGGTATTCGACCTCCAGTCCGTTTTCCGTGATATTGCTGTTCGACCCGCTGCCCACATACAGCCTCTTGCCGTCCGGGCTGGCCAGCAATGCCTTCGTCCAATGGTGGTTGACGGTGCTGGGAAGGTCGCCGAGTTCGGTGCCTGGATCGGACATCCTGGTCTCGCCCGGCGTGTAGCGGTACTTCATGATGTTGCCGGTATTCGCTACGTACAAGGTATCGCCGACGAGCTGGATCCCGAACGGCGAATGGAGGTGTTCGATATAGACGTGCTGTTCCCATTCGCCCGCGCCACCGGCTTTCCTGCGCAGCAGGGTGATACGGTTGCCGCCCTTGCCGCCCTTGCCCGAACGATTCTTGACGATCCCGGCAATCACCTGCTTCGGCGTGGTGACCGCTTCTTCCCCGGGGCCATTCGCTTCGACCACCAGCACGTCCTGGTTGGGCAAGACCAGCAACTGGCGCGGATGCATGAGGCCCGAGGCGATCTTTTCGATTTGCAAGCCCGCTACGACCGTCGGCTTGGCATCGCCCTTCCAGCCAACACCGTCCGGCACCTGCATCGGCGGCACCAGGAAATTTTGTGCTTTCGGCAGTTGCGGGTTGCCGCCCACTTGCTGCGACATGTCGACCTTGGCCTTCTCGCTGCAGGCACCCAGCAGCAGCGACAAGCCGGCCGCCATGGCGAGCGTGCGCCCCCTGCTCCAATCATGCTTGTCCATTGTTCAGTTCCTTGTAAGTCGGGTGTTGGCCGGCAAGGAGGATCCTGCCGATCCCCATTGCGGCGACGGTCACGACGGACAGCCACAATGCATCGGGAATGACCGCATACGCATCGCGGCTGTGCACGAAGGCGTTCACGAGCGCGGCGACGATACCCACCACGTTGAGCCAGAAGTTGACCGGCTCGCCGCGCACGCGGACCCGGCGCCTGTCGAACCACACGCGGTAGAGATTGATCAATTGGGGCACGATGGCGAACACCAGGCCGATGCTGACGAGCCAGGCGGCACTTTTCATCCAGAGGATCGTCGCCGTGTTGGCGTAGAGGACATCGAAAATCAGTGTGCCGACGAAAAACCCGAACGGAATCGGGTCGAGCAGGTTGAACACTGCCGACACGATGCTGAACTTCGATCCAGCTTGTCCTGCTCTCATGATGTTGCCTCTTTCAAGAACGAGTGAATTTGAAAAGCCGCGTTATCCAACTAATACTGAACAGCATATATCGCCTCGCCGGAGCCCGCAGTTCTCTTGACCAAGAGAAACACGCAAGCAAGCCTGCGTTCGCACGCACGCACGGATCACGGCGCCATCATCGTGCGGTGCGCATCGACAGGCATGTCGTTCATGCGCGTATCGAGGCTGTGCATGATGACCATCGAACCGAAGATCAGCAGGGCCACGACGAACACCCCGAATGCGAGCGACATGATGTTGTTGGTGCTCTCGGGTCCGCTGGATACGTGCAGGAACATCAGCAGGTGCACGCCCATCTGCGCGATCGCCAGTGCCGCCAGCAGCACCGGCACCCCGCCCGGCCAGACGGTTCCCGTCGCCGATACCCAGAACGACACCCCGGTCAGCAGGATCGACAGCAGCAGGCCGCCGATGTATTTCACCAGCCGGGTGCGCAATTCGGCCGAGGCGCCTGGCCGTTCGTCATCGCGGCTTGCCTGTTCTTCCGTTTTCATGTGAAGGCTCCCAGGTACACGACGGTAAACACGCCCACCCACACGATGTCGAGCGCGTGCCAGAACAGGTTGAAGCACAGCAGGCGCCGCACGACCTTCGGCGAAAATCCGAGCGTGGCGACTTGCGCCAGCATGACGAGCAACCAGAGCATGCCGCACGCCACGTGAATACCATGCAGGCCCACGAGGGCGAAGAACCCCGACAGGAAGGCGCTGCGGCCTGGGCCGGCACCATCGGCGATCATCTGCGTGAACTCGGACAGCTCCAGCACCATGAAGGCCGCGCCGAGCAGCAGCGTCACCGCCGCGGAGGCACAGGTCACGGTCTTGTTGCGGTACTCGACGCCGAGGCCCTGCAGCGCACACGAGAAACTGGAAAACAGCAGGCACGCGGTTTCGACCAGCACGGTGTGGCGCTCGAACAGGTCGCGCCCGGCGGGTCCGCCCGCCGTGTGGTCGCGCAGGACCACGAAGGCGGCGAAGAAGGCGGCGAACATGACGATATCGCTGAGCAGGAACAGCCACATGCCATAGGCCGTGGTCACGTGCGCCGCCGCCGGTCCGCGTTGCGAACGCGGCACCGGCCGCTCGATCGTCTGCATCGGTTCATCCAGCATGGCGCTCATGCCGCCTCCCTGGCATGCGCCGTGTAGAGTGCCGCCACCGCATCGCCGTCGATGTCGGTCTCGTCGACCCGGCGCCAGGCCAGTGCCAAGGCCACGCCCAGGATGGCGAGCAGGCTGGCGATGGCCATCCACCAGATGTGCCACACCATGCCGAAGCCGAATCCGGTCGCGAAGAATGCGATGAAAAAGCCGGTGCCGGTGCGTTCCGGCAGCTCGACGGCGGACGGCGCGGGCATTTCCGGCAAGCCCGGCGCCGGCATGCCCTCGCGCTTGGCGACCCAGAAGGTATCGAGTCCGTTCACCTGCACCGGCGTCGCAAAGTTGAAGGGCGGCGGCGGCGACGGCGTCGCCCACTCCAGCGAACGCCCGTCCCACGGGTCGCCGCTCAGGTCGCGCCTTTGCGTCCGGCCACGGATACTGACGACCAGCTGGACGATCGTGCAGCCGATGCCGGCGAGGATGCACAGCGCGCCGCCCAGTGCGACGATCATGAAAGGTTGCCAGTACGGGTCCGAGTAATGCTGCATGCGCCGCGTCGCCCCCATCAAGCCGAGCACATACAGCGGCATGAAGGCCAGGTAGAAACCCACCAGCCAGCACCAGAAGGTGGCGCGGCCCCAGCCTTCGTGGAGCGTGAAGCCGAAGGCCTTGGGGAACCAGTAGTTGTAGCCGGCATACGCGCCGAAAATGACCCCGCCGATGATCACATTGTGGAAGTGCGCCACCAGGAACAGGCTGTTGTGGGTGACGAAGTCCACCGGCGGGATCGCCAGCAGCACGCCGGTCATGCCGCCGAGGATGAAGGTGACCATGAAGCCCAGCGCCCACATCATCGGCACCGAAAACCGTACGGCCCCGCCGTACAGCGTAAACAGCCAGTTGAAGACCTTGACGCCCGTGGGTACGGCGATGATCATCGTCATGACGCCAAAGAAGCCGTTGACGTCGGCGCTGGCGCCCATGGTGAAGAAATGGTGCAGCCAGACCATGAACGACAGCATGCAGATGGCCAGCGCCGCCGCGGCCATCGAGCGGTAGGCGAAGATCGGCTTGCCTGCGAAAGTGGAAATCACTTCGCTGAACACGCCGAAGGCCGGCAGGATCAGGATGTACACCTCCGGGTGGCCCCATGCCCAGATCAGGTTAATGTACATCATGGCGTTGCCGCCAAAGTCGTTGGTGAAGAAGTGAAAGCCCAGGTAGCGGTCCAGGGTCAGCATGGCCAGCGTCGCGGTCAGGATGGGAAACGCCGCGATGATGAGCAAATTGGCGGTGAGCGCAGTCCAACAGAAAATCGGCATGCGCATGTAACCCATGCCGACGGTACGCATCTTGAGGATGGTCGCGGTCAGGTTGATGCCGGACAGCAGCGTGCCGACGCCGGCGATCTGGATCGCCCACAGGTAGTAATCCACGCCGACGCCGGGCGAGTAGGCAAGCTCGGACAAGGGCGGGTACACCAGCCAGCCGGTGCGCGCGAACTCGCCGATGACCAGGGACAGGTTGAGCAGCAGGACGCCGGAAGCCGTGAGCCAGAAGCTGACCGAGTTCAAGGTCGGGAACGCCACGTCGCGCGCGCCGATCTGCAGCGGCACGACGAAGTTCATCAGGCCATTCATGAACGTCATGCCGACGAAAAAGATCATGATGGTGCCGTGCGCGGAAAAGATCTGGTTGTAGTGCTCGGGCGGCAGGAAGCCGTCGGAGGCGCCGACCGCGATCGCCTGCTGCGCGCGCATCATGAGTGCATCGACGAAGCCGCGCATCAGCATGACGAGTGCGAGCAGCACGTACATCACGCCGATCCTCTTGTGGTCGACGCTGGTGATCCAGTCTTTCCACAAGGCGGTCCACCAGCCGCGCCGGGTGATCCAGGCGGCGACGCCCAGCATGCCGAGTACGACGATGCCCGCGGCGATCAAGGGAAGGGGTTGGTCGGTGGGGATCGCAGACCAGTCTAATTTGCCCAGCATGGAAGCCGCTTTCAATGAGGTGACGAGGATGACGGTGACATGGACGCGGCCAGGATGGACTGGAACAGTCCCGGCTCGTCCAGCCGGTATGCTTGTGGGACGCTGGTGCCCGGACGGGACAGCGCGGTGTAGGCGCTTGCGTCAAGGCCGGCGCCCGCGCGCGTGCGCGCCAGCCAGGCATCGTAGTCGGACGCGGTGACGGCATCCACGTCGAAGTGCATGTCGGAAAAGCCGTCGCCGCTGAACTGGACCGAACGGCCCGGAAAGGTGCCTGGCCGGTCCGCCTGGAGATAGAGCGTGGTCGTCATCCCGGCCATCGTGTAGATCTGGCTGCCCAATTGCGGCACGAAGAAACTGTTCATGACAGTGCCCGAGGTCAGCTGCAGGTGCAGTACGCGTCCGGCCGGCACGACCAGGTGATTGACCGTGGCGACACCGGCCTCCGGATAAATGAACAGCCATTTCCAGTCGAGCGAGACGACCTGGATCCGCAAAGGCGGCGCCTGCGAGGGGAGCGGCCTGGCGGGGTCCAGCGCATGCGACGCCACCCACCACATCCCGCCCAGGAACAGGATGATCATCAGCGGCACCATCCAGTTCACCACTTCGAGCGCGCCCGAATAACGCCAGTCGAGCCTGCGCTTGGCATGCCGGTTGCCGGCCCTGAACCACCACGCGAACGCCAGGGTCAATACGATGATCGGCACGATCAATGCCAGCATGACCACGGTGGCGTTCTGCAGGAGCTGGTATTCATTCGCGGCAACCGGCCCGCGCGGATCGAGGACTCCTTGCATCAGGGTGGGCGTCATGGTGATTGTTTCGCGATGGCGCATCCAGGGATACGTCGTGGATGAGTTATTCATGCGTCAAGTATAAATTGTCATACCCGCGCTTCGTTTCAATTCACATATTTTTTTTGCGATCAGGCGTGCTCCGCCATCAGCAGCTCGAGGCGCCAAGGGTCATATTGCCTGCCCGGCGTTGATCGTGTTCCCGCGCGGGTGATCAGCGTTGCGAACCATTACGCTCGATGTCTGCGATCAGTGCATCCATCTCCGCAATTTCCTTACGCTGAGCGGCAATGATGCCGTCGGCGAGTTTGCGGACCCGAGGGTCGACGATGCGGGCGCGTTCGCTGGTCATGATCGCAATCGAGTGGTGTGGAATCATGGCGCGCATGTAGGAGACGTCATCGACGGTACGCTGGCTGCGGACGAGCCACAGCGATATCGCGAACACCATCGCGGCACCGATGAAGATGCCGGCGTTGCGGCGCTTGTTCCGGTACATGCCGAGCATGAATGCAAGCATGACGATGGCCATCGCCGCCCCCATGACCAAGGCCATCCACGCGCGTGTCTCGCTGAAGTGGACGTGCGCCAGTTCGTAGGTATTCAGGTACATCAGCCCGAACATCACGACCGTCGAGCACAAGATCATTGCTGCAAAACGTTGATAGCTGCTCATCATTATCCCCGGAAGTTATCTATCGATGGATTACCCGACCATGCCGGCATTGCCCCAATACTCTGCATATCGGTTGCGGACTTGTTCAAGGTCGGGTGGGAAGGTCATGTCTTGCTCGGCGCGTGCCAAGGCCCGGCAGGCATGCCGGTACGCAACCAGGCGCATCGCTGGACTGCGCTGCCCCAAGTCGCCGAGGTGACGCTGCAAGCGCATCGCCACCTCGACGGTTCCGGCGCCATCGCGGGCGATGGCGTTGAAGGCATCGTCGAACAAGGCCTCGAGCGCAAGCGGCGGCACGGACACCTGCTCGAAGCTGGCCGGCTCGGCCTCGTCGGTGCCGTTCATGTCGACCAGCAAACGTTCGAGTGAACCCAGTACGCTGATGGCTGTTCCCGGGTCGTTGATACCTGGCGATAGCGCACGACAGGCGATTTCCGACAGCGCGAGCAGTCCAAAGCGCGGGTCATCATCGAACTGGCGCTGGGGACCGATGGTAAAGGCCCCGGCGCAGGCGTCCTTGTCCGGGCCGCCCTCCAGCCCTCGCGCCGGCTCGACAAAGCACAGCGGCCGCGATGGTCCGACGTAGGCGCCGGGCAGGACGGCGACCCTGATCGCCCCGCCCCGTTTCTCGGCCAGGCGCTGCAGCTGCGCGACGTCGATCCGCTGCAGGTAGCCGACCTTGCTGCCGTAGACCGGTTCGCCGTCCAGCGGACCTTCGGCGGCTGCGCCGCCGAGACAGGGCGCACGCCGGCGCCGCCCGAGCGCTGCCGCAGCGGCCTGTTCCACCTTGCCGATGATGGCACCGACGCGCCCGAGGCGCGCAATGCGGTCGACCCAGTGCACGAAGGTCAGGACCACGATGACGAGTACGACCACCATGAGGACGAACAAGGTGAAACGGCCGGCACGCCCGTAGTAACCGTTCATGGCGGCGCTCAGGCCAACGATGCTGAAGATGAACGCGCCGATGAAGGTCGACAATGCATTTTGCGACACGTCGTCCGCGACGATCAGGGGAAATGCGCGAGCGGTCGCCATCTGGCCGGTGGACGCGTAGGCCGACACCATCGATGCGACCGCGAACGTCGCGATGCCGAGCATGCTCGCAGCGATGATCTTCAACAGATCGATCACGGAATCCTGGGACACTTCCGGCACGGAACCATCGACCACCATGCGGTCTGCCAGGTGGGCAAGCAGGACACCCGCGACCGACAGCACGCAAGTGATCAGTGGTTTGATCCAGAGCCGCTCTCGCAAGCGGCTGAGCAGAAATCGCAGGCGGTCGCGCATCGGTGCCCCGCGTCCCGTCAGGCCAGCCGGTCTTCGATCGCAACGGTCCGCTCGATGGCGAGGTCACCGGTGTGCTTTGTCGATACCGTCATTTGTTTTCTCCGTCTGGCTGCAGGGAATTCCGCTCAGCCCGCGCACGGCACCAGCCTGCGTACCAGCTTTTCGATCGTCAAGCCTTGCACCAGTACCGAGAAGACGACGACGATGTAGGTGATCGTCACGAGCACGTCGCGCTCGGCGCCAGGCGGCAGCGACAGTGCCAGCGCGACCGAAATGCCGCCGCGCAGCCCGCCCCACGTCAGCACCTGCCAAGCGCCCTCGGGCAGTCGCGAGCGGCTGCCCGACAGGGCGACCGGAAGGCCGGCCGTGAGCAGCCGAGCGCCGAGCGTCACGCAGATGGCCACGATGCCGGCTGCCAGCAAGGTGCCGGAAAACGGCAGCAGCAACGCTTCGAAGCCGATCAGCACGAACAGGACGGCGTTGAGCATTGCGTCGAGCAATTCCCAGAACTGGTCCAGGTGCTCGCGGGTGACGTCCGACATCGCCTTCTCGCGTCCAAGGTTGCCGATCAGGATTCCAGCGGCCACCATTGCCAGCGGCCCGGACACATGCAGGACATGGGACAGGCTGTAGCCGCCCAGCACCGCCGCCAGCGTCAGCAGGACCTCTTCCTGGTAACTGTCGATGCTCTTGAGCAGACGGTAGGTCAGGTAGCCGAGCGCCAGTCCGTAGGCGATGCCGCCCAGCGCCTCGCGCAGCAGCAGTTCAACGATGAAGCCGCCATCCGGCGCATGGTGTTGCGCCGCCATCGCGGCGGCGACGGTGAAGACGACGATGCCGACGCCGTCGTTGAACAGGGACTCGCCCGAGATCACGGTTTCCAGGTTGGCGGGCGCCCCGACCTTGCGCAGCAGGCCCGTCACCGAGATCGGGTCGGTGGGCGCGATCAATGCACCGAACACCAGGCAGTACGCCAGCGGCAGGTGCAGGCCGGCCAGCGGCAGGATGGCGTACAAACCGAAGCCGACCAGCAGCGCCGCGGCCACGGTGCCGGCCGCTGCGAGAAGGCCGATCTGCCAGCGGTACCTGGCCAGCTGCTTCAGGTCGATCTGCAGCGCGCCCGCGAACAGCAGCATGCTCAGCATGCCTTCCATCAGCACGTCCGAAAAATCGATGGCGCCGAACAGCTCGGTGGCATAGGCGCGCGGCACATCGACGCCGGCGTAGTCCAAGGCCAGCGCCACGGCCGACAGCACCAGCGCCGCAGCCATCACCCCGATAGTCGATGGCAGCTTGAGAAAGCGCGCATTCAGCCAGGCGATAAGCGCAGTGATGACAAGAAATATTGGAACGGCCTGGGGCATGCTGGCTCTCGATTGATGATTGTGTACACCTTGCGCTGCCGATCTTACCTGACCCAGGTCCACCACTGCGGTCCGCTAGCACGGTTCCGCCCGGGTGCCGCCCCGAGAGAGGTACAGTGTCTGCGTGGGGTACGCGAACCCGATCCCCTCCGCCGCGAAGCGTTCGAACAGCGCGACATTGATGGCTTGCTGGATATCCATGTATACCCCGTAATCGGGCGTCTGCACGACATACACCGTTTCGAAGTCGAGCGAGGAAGCCCCGTACGACTTGAAATGCGCGCGGTCGAAGCGCGCCTGCGCCTGCGCCTCAACGACCTCACGGAGAATGTCCGGGATCGCGAGCAGCTTGGCCTTGCTGATTTCATACACGACGCCGATGGTGAAGACGATGCGGCGGGTCTGCATGCGTTTGTAGTTGCGGATGCGGCTCTTGAGCAAGTCGCTGTTCGAGAACACGACCTGCTCACCGCCCAGGCCGCGGATGCGCGTGGTCTTCAGCCCCACGTACTCGACGGTGCCCGCAATATCGTCCACGGTAATGAAGTCGCCGACCACGAAAGGCTTGTCCAGCACGATCGACAACGAGGAAAACAGGTCGCCGAGGATGTTCTGGATCGCCAGGGCGACAGCGATACCGCCGATGCCGAGGCTGGCCACCAGTGTGGTGATGTTGACCCCGAAGTTATCGAGGATCATCAAGGCGATGATGACCCACAACACGGTGCGGACCACGAATCCGAGCGCTGCGGCCGAGGTCGTGCCGGCCGCGTCGGCCGTGCTGCGCTGGACGCGGTAGTGATGCAGCCAGCCATGCACGCCGACATCGCCCCAGCGCGCGCATTGCAGCAACAGCGCGGCGATTGCCAGCCTGGACAGGACGGTCGCGGTCTTCCCGGGCAGGACCAGGTATTGCGCGCCGGCGCACGCGCCCATGATCAGCATGAACAGCGGGTGCGTGGCGGACAGCATCTTGACGGCCAGGTCGTCGAGATAGGTAGCGGTCGTTGCGGCGAATGCCGCAAGGCGCCGCGTGATCACGGCCTTTCCGGCATGCAGGGCCGTGTAGACGGCGGCAGCGATGGCAAGGGCGACGAGCCAGGTGCCCAAGTCATTGTTCAGTAACGTGTAGTTCATGGATCTTCCAGAAATCGGCCTGCACCGGATGGCAAATTCTACCGCGAAAAACATTTGTGCGAATGTATCTTCGATAATGCAGTCAAGACGCCTGGCGGACGCTTGAAGACGAAAGCCGCAGCGGAGGGAATGATTGGAAAGCGCACGGATGAAAGGCAAAGAGGATAAGCAAACTAGGGCAATGTTCGTGGTCGCCAGGCCAGATGGTAAATCCTTGCCCTGCCTGGGCCCTGCCGATTTCGTGACCACGCCGATGGTGAGGACAATGCGGCGCGTCTTCATGCGCTTGTCGTTGCGGATGCGGCTCTTGAGCAGGCCGCTGCACGCGGCATCGTGCAGCGGTGGCTTCGGTGTCACCGCTCGACAGCACTCATACCACGCTGTTCCAGGGCGCCGACAAGCGCATGGCACAATTGATCAGGCCGACCATGGAATACGTTTGCGGGAAGTTGCCCCACATTTCGCCGGTCACCGGATGGGTATCTTCGGACAGCAGCCCCAGATGGTTGCGGGCTGCCAGCATGGCGTCGAACACGGCGCGTGCCTCCTGCTTGCGGCCGATGCGCGCCAGCGCGTCGATGCGCCAGAAGGTGCAGATATTGAAGGCCGTTTCCGGCTTGCCGAAATCGTCCGGGGCCTCGTAGCGGCGCATGTACGGACCGTCGCACAAGTGACGCTCCAGCGCATCCACCGTCGCCACGAAGCGCGGATCAGCGGCGTCGATGCAGCCGACTTCCGCCATCAGGAGCACGCTGGCGTCCAGGTCGCGCCCGCCCAGGCTCTCGGCGAAGGCCTGGCGCTCCTCGCTCCAGGCGCCGGCCAGCAGGCGTTCGCGGATCATCTCGGCGCGCGTCGACCAGACCGCCGCCCGGTCCGGCAACTCGAGTACGGCGGCGATCTTGGCCAGGCGGTCGCACGCGGCCCAGCTCATCAGCATCGACGAGGTATGCACCCGTGCGCGCGTGCGCAACTCCCACATGCCTGCATCCGGCTCCGCATGCACGCGGAAGGCCTGTTCGCCCACCGCCTCCAGTTGACGGAATTCGGCGAGGCCGGCGCGGCGGAACAGGCGCTGGTCGAAGAAGGCCTGCGCTGCGCCAAGCACGATGTTGCCGTAGACGTCGTGCTGGAAATGCTCCTGCGCCTGGTTGCCGACCCGCACCGGCGCATGATGGCGGTAACCGGGCAGGTGCTCGACGATGGACTCGGGCAGTTGTTCCTCGAGGCCGATGCCGTACAGGGGCTGGATGTGGCCGCCTTTGGCGCGCGCCACGACATTGCCCAGCCAGCGCAGGTAGTCTTCCATGGTACCGACTTCGGACAGGCTGTTGAGCGCGCGCACCACGAAGAAGGCGTCGCGCAGCCAGCAGTAGCGGTAGTCCCAGTTGCGCTGGCTGCCGGGGGCTTCCGGAATGCTGGTGGTCATGGCGGCGATGATGGCGCCGGTGTCCTCGTGCAGCGACAGCTTGAGCGTGATCGCCGCCCGGATCACGACGTCTTGCCACTCCAGCGGCAAGGCCAGGCGGCGGGTCCAGGTGCGCCAGTAACCGATGGTCTCCTTCTCGAAGCGGTGCGCGGTATCCTCGATGCCGTCGGCAAGCGTCTCGTCGGGGCCCAGCATGAAGGTAGCCGGCCGGTCGAGCACGAAAAAGGACTCGGCGAGCACGTAGTTCAGCGATGCATCGGTGTTCAGGCGCAGGGTTTGTGTCGGCCCGACGTAGCGGACGTGGTGGCTGCCCTGGGTGATCTCCGGCGTTCGCGCGCCCCATTCGAAGCGCGGCCGCAGCCGGACCCGGATGCGCACGGCGTTGCCTAGCGGCCGCACGCGGCGGATCAGCATCAGGGGCCGGAACATCCGGTCGCGGCTCATGAAGCGGGGCGCGAAGTCGACGATCTCGATGCCATTGCCGCGGCTGTCGAACAGGCGCGTGCGCAGCACCGCCGTGTTCGGCTCATAGGCCTGTTCGCTGCCCGCGAAGTCCTCGATTTCGATGCTCCAGCGGCTGCCCTGCTCGCCCGGATCGAGCAGCGCGTTGAATACCGGGTCGCCGTCGAAGCGCGGCAGGCAGCACCAGACCACGGTGCCGGCGCGGTCGACCAGGGCGCTGAATGCGCAATTGCCGACGACGCCACAGTCGAGCGAGTTCGGGATCGCGTCGCCTTCCGTCTCGGGTCCGGATGGGCGCGGCTTGCTGGATATGTCGTTCATGTCGTTTCCTTTCGAAAAGCGGGTGCGGCCGCCAGCCGCATGAGTGCTGCGCGCAGCGCGGCCGCCGATGGCAGGCGGTGGCCGGCCAGGCTCGGACCGGCGCCGATCTTCACGCCCTTGCCGCCGATGGCCTGTACATACGCGAAGCCGGCTTCGTCGGTGGTGTCGTCGCCCGCGAACAGCGGCAGGTAGCCGGCGAACGGCGGCTCCGCCAGGAAATCGCGGATCGCCGTGCCCTTGTCGATGCCATTTGCCTTGACCTCGACGATCATCTTGCCCGCCATGAGCAGCAGGCCCGGCTGGGCACGCACCGCCTCTCCGAGCGCCTCGCGGCACAAGGATTCCAGGGCCGGCGCCTGCCGGTAGTGCAAGGCCAGCGCGCCATGCTTTTCCTCGACCCACAGGCCGGGATGGCGCGCCGCCAGGCCGCAGGCCACGGCACGCACCCCGTCCAGCGGCGGCGGCGGCTGCCGATGCATGACGCCGTCGGCGCCGCGCCACTCCATGCCGTGCACCCCGGCGGCGGGCAGCACCAGCGGCGCCAGCAGCGCGTCGAGTTCGGCGACCGGGCGGCCGGAGATGACCGCCAGCCTGCCGCCAAGGCGCTTTTGCAGCGTGGCCAGCGCGATCTTCAGTTCCGGCGGCACGACCACGCGGTCGGGGCGCGGCGCCAGGTCCACCAGCGTGCCGTCGAAATCCAGGAACAGCGCGCAATCCTCCGCCGCGATCATGAAATGCACCGTCCGTTCGACCGCGTTCATGGCGCCACCCCGCGCAGCTTGCCACCGCTGTAGGACACGATGTTCGACATCACGCGCTCGCGCTGGCGCAGGCGCGCCGCGTCCTGCAGCATGCGCGCGGCCCAGCGGTAGACGTTGAAGTCGCGCACGCGGCGGCGCATGCTGCGCATCCGTTCGCGCTGTTCGTCGGGCGGCATGCGCAGCGCCCGGTACAGCGCCTCCGCGCCCTGTTCGATGTGGTATGGATTGACGATCAACGCCTCGTGCAGCTCGCGCGCCGCACCGGTGAACTGGCTCAGGATCAATGCGCCCTGCTCGTCATCGCGGGCGGCGACGAATTCCTTGGCGACCAGGTTCATGCCGTCATGCAGGCTGGTGACGCTGCACACCTCGGCGGCGCGGAAATAGGCGCGCAGCTGGTCCTGGCCGTGGTGTTCGGCCTTCAGGATGATCGGCACATAGCTGTCGCGCGAAAAACGCTGGTTGATCCGCTGTGCCAGCGCACGCACGCGCGCCTCGAAGTTCTGGTATTCGTCGAGCGAGGAACGGGTCGGCGCCGCGATCTGCACGAAGGTGAACTTGCCGACCATCTCCGGATACAGTTCGAGCATGCGCTCGACCGCCTGGAAGCGCTCGATGATGCCCTTGGTGTAGTCGAGCCGGTCGACGCCGATGCCGAGCAGCTGGTCGGGCGGCAGCGCGAGCGTCTTGCGGATCGCGGCGCGGCAGGCGGCAACGTCCGGCTCGCCCGGCGCCGGTTCCGGCCATGCGATCGAGATCGGATAGTTCTCCACCTGCGTCAGCTGGCCGCCATAGCTGACGGTAGATGCCTCCGCCTCGATACGGGTCTCGAGGTAGCGGTCGACGGTGTCGAGGAAGTTCTTGCGGTGGAACGGCGTGTGGAAGCCGAGGATCGTACTGCCCAGCATGCCGTCGAGGATCGCTTCGCGCCAGGGACAAATGCCGAAGGATTCCGGATTCGGCCAGGGGATGTGCCAGAACGTGATGATCGTGGCCTTCGGCAGCGCGGCGCGCACCATGCGCGGCAACAGCGCAAAATGGTAATCCTGCACCAGCACCACCGGGTTGTCGGTGCGTGCCTCGCGGATCACGGCATCGGCGAAGCGCTGGTTGACCTTCACGTATTCCGCCCAGTCCGACGAGCGGAACACGGGACGCACGTGGGCGATGTGGCACAAGGGCCATAAGCCTTCGTTGGCGAAGCCGTAGTAATAACCCTCCTCTTCTTCCTTCGACAGCCAGACCCGGCGCAGGGTGTAGCTCGGATGCTCTGGCGGCACCGGCACGTGGTCGTTGCGGTCGACGGTCGCGCGGTCGGCCGACCCGGCGCCATGCGCGACCCAGGTGCCCGAGCAGGCGCGCATCACCGCTTCGACCGCAGTGACCAGGCCGCTCGCGGGCCGCTGTACCTTGATGCCGTCGGGAGTGGCCACGTGGATGTAGGGCTCGCGGTTCGACACCACCAGGATCTGGTCGCCCGCCAGGTCCTGCCGCAGCAGCGCCCGCAGGCGTTCGGCATCCCAGTCCTGGCTGCCCGTGCCGATGCCCTGCAACTCCTGGTGATAGTCGTTCAGCAAGGCGCGCAGGTCGCTGGCCAGAGGCGCCATTTCCGGCGGCACGCGTCCGGACTTGCTCGACAGCAGCTCGCCGCGCAGCATCTCGCGCACGCCGGTCACCCAGCCGCGCCAGCTCAGGTGGGCGATCAGGACCGAGATCAGCGAGATCACGCATGCCAGCACGGCAAAAAAACCGACGATGTATTTCTTGGTATCGGCGCTGCGGCGCTCGACGAAGCTCATGTCGTGCACCAGGACCAGCCGTCCGACGGCCTTGCCGTCACGGGTCAGGGTGCTGTCCGACACATGCACCGGGCCTTGCGGCAGGCGCACCACCGGATCCGCACTGCCGCTGCCGAAATCGACGTGCCGGCAGCCGAGTGAAGCCGGATAGGTCACGGTCTTGTACAGCAGCTTGCCGTCGGGCGCGCAGAAGCCGAGTGCGTACAGGCGCTCGTCCTGGATCGCGCGGTCGAACATGTCATTGATCCGCTTGCCCTGCTTGTTCTCGATGTAGTCGAGCATGGGCTGCTGCAGCGCGCCGGCCAACAGCTGCGAACGGATGTCCAGGTCGCGCACGAACCAGCGCATCGTGTAGCTTTCCATGAGCGGAATTGCCAGGTAGCCGACCACGGCCAGCACGCAGGCAAGGGGAAGGATAAAACGCAATCCCAACTGCAACGACCTCAAACGCATGCAACTCCTTTCATGTCCGGCATGGCCGCGATCCACTCATTATACATTTGTCCAAATGCAGTGGCGCACGTCAGCCTGGTGCCCGCATCCGGCAGGCCGCCGCACTGCAGATATGCCGTGACCCGCGATCGCTGCACGCAACTGGGAATGTCCGCGGCTCGGCCTGTAAGCGACCGCGTCGATCACACTGCTCCAATGTCTGCACAAGTTGGCACGCTGGCTCACCGGCTCCGCCGCTCCGGCAATACCACCGGCATGCTGGCGTCGGCTTATCGCTTGCTGCATTGCCGGGCCCGGCCCTGGGTGCCCGTAATCTGTTTTATGCGGGATCTCAGTCATGACGACTGAAGCGGCAAGCTGGCCAGCACGGCACGGCGGCGAAACGCGCAGCAACCGACCAATCCTGCTGAAGGTGGTCAAAGTCGATACAGCGGACAGCAGAAATGGCCGAGGCGAGTTGCAGCAGCAGGCGCAGAGAACATGGGTGCAGGATGTAGCAGAACATCGGCGTACTAACGAACGGCGCCGCCGTTGGGGTGACGGGTTCGCGTGAATCACGCCTGGAAGGCCGGGCCAACATGCCAGACTTATTCGGTACGAACCTCTGATTCTTCAGACACCGGATGTCATCGGCACTGGCGCGCGTTGCGGTTTTCAGCGCCCCGTGCCATCGAGGCGTATGCGTCGTCTTGCGCCGGGCAGTTCACTGTTTCGCACTTTTCCGTGACGGCTCAAACGAGGCGCACCTCAATTCCAGAGCGGCGAACGCACGATGAAACTGTCTCCAGCAGGACTGAAGTGCAGAAAACCAGCTGCGGAGCCTGTGCGGAGCCCATCCGCAACGGCCTGTTGGGCCGCTGAGAATGACCGGGACTGCCCATCTGTTGCCGACGAATTGAATTTGCTTGGGATCGAAGCGGCAAAAACAGAACGTGGACGCAAATGGGTCCCGAACGTCTGATATTTGGAGGCGAGGACGGGAGTCGAACCCGTCTAGACGGCTTTGCAGGCCGTTTTCGGTCCTTGCGAATCAATGAGTTAGCTTAGAACCACACTTTAGCACCACATCAGTTCGGTTAAATCTCATGCCGGCCAAGATTGGGAAACTGGCCCCCTCCTCTAATGCAGAGACTGCTTTGGACCTAAATCGGACCGTCCCGACTGTGAGTTCAAAAAATTTTTCCGTAGTGGTCTTAAGTTCAGCGATTAAGGATGACTTCGCATCTATTGAAAGGCCAACACTGGTTTCGCTTTCCATGTCGAGTGGCCCATCAGGACCCATATGGTTGGCGAACGAATTTCTAGATATCCAACTCATAGTTATCAGCCTTCGATGCGGATAATTTCGGACTAGCGTCAATCAAGATGACATCTTCGCGCCCTTCGAGACCTATCTCCTTAAGAATACGTGTCACTCTCGCCAATTCATTTTCATTGAAATGTAAAATAGCTTTGATCGAACGGTTCGTATTGTTTGCTTTTTCATATATCCCCACCTGATTACGCAGATTTTTTTCTAACACACTATTTTTTGCCAATTTGAACTCAACCAAATTAGCATTCTTCTTTCCTCGCGAAATTTTGACGTCAACAGGGCCTCGCCCGTTATTTACCTCAAAATTGACATCGTACTCCGTGCGAAACCATGTGAGCTTGAACATGAGTTGCAGGTCCTGTTCGCGCTGCACGGGCTTACCGTTAACGTAAATATTCGATAACCATCTTTATCTTCAATCACATGCTTCAAGAATCGAACGCGCGCCAGACTTTCTGCATATGAAGTACCAAACTCGTAGAACTCGCTTCCGGCGAGATATTCACGTACAAGACTCTTGATATTTTCGATAAACTGCTGCTCCGTCTCGTGCACCTTCGTGGAGCTTTGCCGGTGCGCGTCTTCAGAATTATCTTCCTTCCACTTAATATAATAATCGAGGATTTCATGGAACTTCTCGATAGTCCGTATTGCTGCCTGGCGTGTATCCTCTTTTTTCGAGCGCTTGTCGATTTGTTTGTAGAAATGCTCACTTGCCTGCATACGTAGCGCTCCATCGGGAAGCGAGACACATATATCAACGAAATGATCAAGCATATCCCCTTGATTGATCCACGGTTCATCACGAGTAAGAATTTCTTTCGGCGTTAGTAGAACGTAATCGCCATTAACAAAGGGCAATTCAAATTTTTCGGCTTCCCAACGCGTAGATTCATAGTTGAATTGAACACGAGGCACGTTGACGCAACGACGCTGATCCGGCCGCAAATACTGCCGCGCAAACGTCTGCGTATAGTCGAGTAAAACTTTTTTATGAGGTCGGTTGTAAAATCGCTTAAATGATCCCGCCCTACTCCGCCCTCAAGCAAGCCAAGTTTTTCAATATGACTGCCCTTCGAAATCGTCTCTTTGCCAAATTCGCGATAAGCTGTCTTCAGGTTTCTGGCGAGGGCTTCTGCGAACTTCGGGCCAAGTCCCGCCCCCCATTTCCAGACTGGCTGAACCCAAGCCAGTTCTGCCTGATCTCGCGAAAGTATAACCATTGCGTCCTCGCGGCGGGCGTAAGCTCATCTGCTATTGCTCGATCGCGTAGGAAGCATAAATAGTCGATAATTCGTTCGTGAAGCTTCTTATATACAGGATTCTTGCTGTCGTACAGCAGGAACGGGTCTACAAAGAGCGGTAGGTCATTAACCAGAGCCACATTGAGTGCACCATACACTTCGAGTATTTTCGGGTCGATGTTGAAGACATCTGAAAAATAGATTGCTGGTTCATACGGCTGCTCAGTCAATTGGACTCCCTATGATCTATCACCGTTACTCAAAGTATCGTTGGTCAGCAACCAAGCGATATCGGCAAAAATATTCGCATAGTGACAACGTTGATGCTTCTCAATATTTTAGTCGAGAAAGTTCTACGTGAGACATCTTCATGGGTTCTTTCACGCTGGACGAGGAGTTGAACCGCCCTAGATTTCGTGGAGGTCTGGCAATATGAGTCAGGCTGAGCAGGCCCGTTTTGGGATCTGCCTCACGATGCTCGAGCCGAGCAACTTGCGTCGTCGCTCGAACGTGCGATAATGTTCAACATAATGAACATTTTAGGTGAAGTCATGCGTTTGTCAGAGATCGGCCAACGGATCAGGAAGCAACGGCAAAGCCTTGGGTTGACCCAGGAACAACTCGCCAAGCTGTCAGAATTGTCGCGTACCACGATCAACCAGATGGAGAACGGCACGCTGGTCGATCTTGGCTACGCCAAGCTGTCCAATCTGCTCTCGGTGATCGGACTGGACTTGGAGGCCCAGCCTACGACGGGCCTCAGTCATGCGCTCGAGGTAGCGGCAAGAACCGCCAGCACGAGCTACAAGAACACGCTCGCTCCAGAGAAGCTTGCGGAGATGTTGGCGTCTGGCGATGCCCCGGACGAATATCGCCCGCACCTGATGACCTTGCTGGACGAGACGCCACTGCCAGTCGTGATAAAGGCAATCCAGGAAACAGCCCAGCGCTCGCCCGCAACAACGCCGAGGAAGATGATGCAACACATGGCCAAGTGGGCTGACGAACTGCACAGCTACCGGACGGTATGGTGACGACTTCCCTCGAGACTTGGAAGGTCCTGTTCGGACACGCCCTGTCGCTCATCGATGACGTCCTTCGGCACGGTACCAAGGACCTGTACTGGACTTTCGGTGGCGGCACAGTCCTGATGCTGCGTTACAACCATCGCTTCAGTAAGGACATCGACATTTTCGTTCCAGATCCTCAGGCGCTCGGCTTCGTAACGCCACGCCTGAGCTCTCACGCTGAATCACTGACGACGGATTACACGGAGGCGGCCAACTTCGTCAAATTGTTCCTTCCAGAAGGCGAGATCGATTTCGTTGCGTCCCCGAATCTCACCGACAATCCGTACATTGAAGAGGAACTGCTGGGCAGGACAGTCAAAGTCGAGACCTCGGCCGAGATAATCGCGAAGAAATTCTGGCATCGCGGTAATAGGCTTACCGCGCGCGACATCTTCGACTTTGCTTTGGTGGCCGAAAAGGAGCCAGCTGCACTCGACGCCGCGGGCAAGTTCCTCGTCAGGCACGCTGATACGATGTTTGAACAGCTTGAAACGAATGCCAGTCGGCTCAAGCTTCAATTCGAAGCGATCGCCGTTCTCGATTACACCCCGAGTTACGAACATGCGGTGGATTTGCTGAGGGAACGCATGACGGCATTTCGAAAGAACGAGCGACGCCCGCAGACGTAGCGCGGCTGGCCCCTCCCCCTGCTTCAGCAATCGGCAAGAACGCCGAGCATGCGCCGGCAAGGACACTGTGGACATTAAACCTATTCGTACCGAAGCAGACTATCAAGCAGCCCTGCGTGAAGTGGAATCGCTCATGAGTGCCGAGTTCGGGACGCCGGAAGGAGATCTCCTGGATGTGCTTGCGACGCTCGTCGAAGCCTATGAAGCAAAGCACTTTCCGATGGAAGTTGCGGACCCGGTCGAGGCCATCAAATTCCAGATGGATCAGAAGGGCCTCACCGGCAAGGATCTCGAGCCGATGATTGGCCGATCCAATAGGGTGTACGAGGTGTTGAATCGCGTTCGCCCTCTGACACTCCCTATGATCCGGAAGCTGCACAAGGGGCTCGGCATACCTGCCGAGGCACTTATTCAGCCACCCAAGGGTACTGCCTCTGTTTAACAGAGTACACGAAAGTCGGGGTAGTTCAATTATGGCTCAGTAGTGTCTACGATAGTCGTGGCGATTCAAACAAATGACTGGCAGGGGACATACACCTGGCGGTCTCAAGAACCAACTGCAACACCGGGTTAATGAATCGAATCGGCCTGCAATTGTAGTCGAGCCATGTGCTCGGTATAGACGGCAAGGGGCGTTTTCCAGCCGAGCGTTTCTCGAGGCCGGGTATTGAGCGAAAGCGCGATGGCGTCAAGCTCTTCCTGCGAATAGATCGACAGGTCCGAGCCTTTGGGCATGTATTGGCGCAGCAGGCCATTCGTGTTCTCGTTCGACCCGCGCTGCCACGGGCTGTGTGGATCAGCAAAGTAGATCTATACACCAGTGCGCTCGGTCAGGATTTTATGGCCATGCATTTCGCGTCCCTGGTCGTAGGTCATGGATTTGCGCAGCGCGGCCGGCTGGCGGTTGAGCACGGCCGAGAAGCTGTCGACCACTGAGCGGGTGCCGGCATTGTCCATTTTGGCCAGGACCACGAAACGGGTAGTGCGCTCGACAAGTGTGCCGACCGACGAACGATTGCCTTCGCCCTTGATCAGGTCGCCCTCCCAATGGCCAGGAATGAGGCGGTCCTCGATCTCGGGCGGGCGGATGTGGATGCTCTGCATGTCCTTGATCTGGCCGCGCCGGTCGACGCCACGGCTGCGCGGCTTGCGCACCTGGTTGTGATGGCGCAGGCATGCAATCAATTCGCGCTTGAGTTCGCCGCGCGGGTGCAAATAGATTGCGTTGTAGATCGTCTCATGAGAGACCGTTTTTTCGGAGTCGTCGGGCCACATGGCTCGCAGTATGTTCGCAATTTGCTGCGGCGACCAGAGCGCTTTCAGACATTGCCGTACAACCTGGAAAAGCGCACCATCGACGTGGAGCTTGGGCGTGCGCCGTGGCGCAACACGCCGGGCGTAACTCTGCTGATGCGCGAGGTTGGCGTCGTAGGTACCGCATCCAGGGGCCCTACGCAATTCGCGACTGATTGAACTTGGGGCGCGACCAAGGCGTTTGGCAATGGATCGGATACTACACTGTTCGTCGCGCATGGTCATCACAACGGCACGTTCCTGTGTCGTCAGATGGGTATAGATTTTCGGCATCGCAGCACTCTACAGGAAGGAGTGTTGCACTTGGTTTTAGAGACTGCCCCTCCTACGTATGGCATGATTAGCATGTTCGTTCCTTTGCCGAAAACCGGCGTCTAAAAAAAGGAAGGAGTGGCCGACTCATGGGATCGTGGATCGCATGAGGTACGAAATAGAAGGAAGCGGCGCCGAACTCGTAGGGTCCGGGCCGCACGGGCAAGAGAGGCCAGTAGCAGCGCTCTGCGATTACATGCGAGGGTCAGCCGCCATTCGAAGCAGCAAGTTCGCCGCGATGTCTGCGACCAGTTCATGGATGGCAGCAGGCCAAGAGACGCGCGATCGGGCGGATCTGGGACGTGGCTGTCGTAGAAGCTGTTGAGGTCAGCGCGACCAGCGAGCTCGATAGTTGCCCGCGCCCTGTGCCCACTGTCATCGAATAACGCGAAGACGAAGGTCTGGCTCGACAGCGGTTGTTCAAGGTACTCAGCTAATTACGGACTCAGGCTCCGAGCTGGCAAAATTTTGACTCACAATTTGGCAAATAAGAGTTGGAGTCGGAAAGTCCATATAAATCGTAACGGGTGCCAGTCTATTTTCTCCCACATATTCTAATAGCCATTCATTCATCACATCCGAATAAGTGTGAATAGTACCGGTACTCATCAACCAAACAGCAATCGAGTTAAAGTTGAGCAGCCATAGTTTTTGATCAGGCACAGTCGCATAATGAAATGCTTCCTGGAAATGGGTCTTCTTGCTTTCGATATCATCTCCAGAATAGTCCTGAACATAAAACGTATTGCTGCGCATGTAACCTTCAAAAACTTGCGCGTTATCATCCGGCCAGTCCGTGAGAGAAATTCCACCGGTGCCTGGATAGCGACGCAGCAGCACAACTTTACCTTCTGCGTCGTCAATGCTGGGAACGGGAAGTCTGCCTGAATCGTCGTTTGCCGAATCAGGGAAATAAAATAGTTTGCTGTGGTTCGAATTTTTTTTGGTAATTAGGGAATCGAATAGTGCGTCGTCAAACTTTCCTGCTACTACTGATTCCTGATTGCATTGCATAACGATGCACTCCTTAGAATTCAGCAAGAAGGCAGCGAAGGCGTCCAGTACATCGTCGTAGCTAATATCCATATCTGCTTCCCCGTGCGCGATAATAAGCGTCGGATCATCAAACATATGTGTCTTTACTTTCACACGAATATCGAATACTCGAATACCATTCTGCAGCTGCTCTCTAATGGTCCAGTCTTGTGTTTTGGCCTTGGGCGCTGCAATGGATGATGTGGTAGACGTTCCGCTATCATGTGTGCCAGGCAAGGTTAGTTGCGAAAGCGGTAGTTTGCGCTGTGTTGGTGTCAACGCTTCCATCCAACAGGACATGGGCGGCAGCCCTTGGCGCACTGTGAACACCAATGCGCCATCCGCACCTGTGCTGGCGGTGACGTTAGGCACGTATGCGCCTTTTTGAGAAGACTTGATATTTAGTTTGCCCATGGGACTTTTTCCCGGGTCACCGGTAACGTCGAAAATATTACCGTCACTTAAACCGAGCGTCAGGGTAAAGGCCCGGCCATTTGCACCCCTGTAAGCTTCAAAATCGACGTGTTTGCTCGAATGGGGATTTAGGGTGGCTTGCTTGAGCTGGCCAGGGCCGTCTTCCCCCCAGTAGTCATAGGTATTAAAGTCAACATTCCTCACCTTGAGTTCGAAATTGGTGTGATTCTTGAGCGTGAAGCTGGTATGCATGGCAAGTCCCTTCGGATGTGTGGAGCTCTAAATTACACGTGTCTGATGCCATCACAACCACACAGGATCAAATTTTCTCAGGCAACGCAACGCGGTGGCTTACATTTACCCAGGTCGCGTATGCGCTTACGATAACGGACCTGCTTCCGACAATTTTTCTGAAGATGCCTAGTTCGCAGTGTTCCTTTGAAACAAAAATACCCCATCTTCTGAAGTAAAAATGCCACTCGCTGACAGTGGGTGTGCGGGCAGACTGCTGACGACTGAACGGCCGAGTTCGACCCGGAGCGGACCTTGTCGGATGCAGTTATGGCGATTTCAGTACGGTGCTCGATACTTAAGCCCAGTGACCTGACAATTTGATTCACCTAGATCCGTTTTGGTGGACTGGGACCAGAGTGTTTATGCCCAAGAGTCCTGATAGCTAATCTTGCCGTCTTCGTACACCCAGACTATCAATTGGCATCAAGAACATCCGGCTTGTTTGGCGCCCAGTAAATGGTCCAACAGCCGGTACGATTCCTTGGGCCAAAAGCCCTTCGAGCTGCCGGCCGTACTGCTCGGCGGCCTCGCGGGTATCGAAGGTTGCCCAGAGGTCCTTGGTCAGGAGCTTGTGGGAGATGCGCAGCTGGAACCCGTACGGGCGCTTGATGATGGTAGCCATAGTCCGCGCATCGTATGCCCGGCGGGTACGCGGACGTTTGATCGCGGTCGACGTTTGATCGGGTAGGGACGGATCATCAACGACCTGCAGGCCGCTGATAGGTGTGGTGAACCACAAATTCGATGTGGTGTCCAACCGGACTCAACTGGAAGTGAAACCGTGTCCTACTGGGAGAATCTGGAGGCGAGGACGGGAGTCGAACCCGTCTACACGGCTTTGCAGGCCGCTGCATAACCGCTTTGCTACCTCGCCCGAGGTGAACTATGACGATGCTGAGATGGCCGGTTATTAACCAACTCAACACGGAAAGGCTGGCTTTCCTGAAATCTGGAGCGGGAGAAGAGTCTCGAACTCTCGACCTCAACCTTGGCAAGGTTGCGCTCTACCAACTGAGCTACTCCCGCATGGAGTACTACTTATACTAATTACTGCACCGGAAACCATCTGGAGCGGGAGA
>Ga0265797_10002575_pt1 | contig 30199 bp, 35 predicted proteins | sample P2T30metagenome_FD_192433 | JGI IMG/M metagenome (GOLD analysis project Ga0265797, IMG submission 192433) | Plant litter microbial communities from East Loma Ridge, Irvine, California - P2 T30 | ecosystem: Environmental > Terrestrial > Plant litter > Unclassified | place: USA: California...
CAGGGCGGCGTCTTCCCCCCCCCCCCCCCCCGGACGCTTTTGGCTCGCGGTTCGGTACTAGGCGCCTGCCCGCTCAGCCGCCCTGGCTCGTTCCTTCGTTCCTTCGTCAACCGTCCACCACCCTTCCACGCGCGTCACCACCATAACACCTCACCCCACCCTTCTTTACCCAAACTCGAGCCTCACAGTGTTTTCTCTGCGCAATGGGCATCCCCATTGGCTGGAATATCAAGCGCGACGATGCAAAGGACAGAGACGTGCTGAGAGACGACGTGACGGGCCATCGCTCCCCCATCCGCCGCCGCGCCAGGCCAAACAGATCACCGCGGCCTCACAGCACCCTCGACACTGACTTCCTGGTCTCGGCCTCGGCTTCTGCGGGCGACTTTCACCTGGTTCCGCGCCCCTCTCACCGCTCGCGTCTGGCGCCCCCGCCCGTCCCTGAGGTGTCGAGGACCGACTACCGCACACACAGCGCTTCGAGAGAGCCGCCTACCCTACAACGCGACGAGAGCAGCCTGCGCCGGTCGCGCAATCGCCTCGATGGCTACATGCGCGCCTGGGAGACGCGCGCAGCCATGGACAGCGAGCGCCCCCTTCCGGCCTTCACCCCGGGCTTTGCGCCAGCCTCCGCCTCGCAGACCTCGGAGCCAGACATGCTACGCGACACACGAGACCCCTCACTGATGCGGGCGAGGGCCTCGTATCGTCGTGCTATTGATGCGCGACTAACACGCTCGCGTAGCCCACGAGCTGACCCCTCGCCTGCGCGGGGCGATGCCGCGAATCCATCTGAACAAGGCCATGAAAGTAGTGGCGACAACCCCGCTGGCTTCCCCCCACTCCGCCGAATGGGTCGCCGTACTATCGCTGATGGACCGCTACCTGCGAGCTCTTTGCGTGAGTCGTGGAGCCCAGTCCCTGCTCTTGACGGCCTGGGCGACCGGAATCGCAGTCTCAGTCCTTTTGGCGACACACCGCTATGGGACAGTTTCCTTACTACGGTGGTCGATGACCCTGTCGCGCCGACGGCAGCATCATCGTTTGCTTCAGCCGCAGCCTCAGCCTCGTTCTCAAATTCGCACTCCAGCTCCCGCGCTGGAAGCTCCAACTCGGCAACCTCATCGCAGACACATGTTACAGTCCCATCACGCCGCCAATCACCACCGCAGAACGAACAATTCATGCGTGCTTGTGACACCTCGGAAGACGATGCAGCTTCAGACACTGAGGAGGACGACATGGATGTACGTGGCAGCATACGGCGTCGTAATGCTACCGAAGCACTCAGAAATCGCTTGGGTGCCTCAGACTCAGCGGCACCTCGCCGCAGAATACGAGCTTCGTACTTTTCCAATGAGCCTCCTGTGCGGGACACAGAGCGCTACTCACACCGTGTCATCGACCGATCGCGCGACGCAAGTGCATATGTTCATAGCTTCTACAACTCAGGCGCGTGGCGAGAAGTCGAGGCGCACGGATCCCCGAGGCCCCAAATCTCACAGCTCGACGGACCCATCGAAGAGTCAGTCAACGCTCATGAGGAAGAGGCACCCCCACTTGTCTCTGTTGATGCTGCGCCACTGGATCAGGAGCTCCGCGACGCGCGGTCATTGCTTGAGCGCCTCTCGCGCCGGGAAGACATCAGTGATGACTTTTGGGCTTCAGTTGGCTTGACGCGGTCTTTTGCTGATCCCATCGAACGCTTCCAAGAGCTCGAACGACTTTGAAAGCAGTTGCCGAGTGTCTAGTCTTGGCCTGTCTTTTACGAGGCAGACCGGCCGGCTGGTCCCGCCGCTATTCTTGCTTCTTTTCCTTCTTCTTTTGCTATTATGCATTTGTTCTGTAGGATCTTTAAACGGCACTCAGCTGCTTAATACTGGTATCTTGGAAAAGTTACTGTTAGAAGCTTTCACAGCATCCCTGAAGATATTGGACACCCCGATAAGAAGGATATTGGACTCCATTTATGAGTATGACATTGGTAGGGATAGTTGGGGTTGTGTATCTCACGTTGAGCTTACTAGCCTCGCACGAGGATTAGAACTGGAATCAAAAAGTATTCCGCACGCCTATGCGCGTTGCTTCTTCTTTACGTCATATCACGTGTCCATACTTCGACAACTGTTCTTCTTGTTTTGGTACCTCGCTTGCTAAATCAATTGGAACCTCAGTGACCTCTTATTTTCGTCGGCGAAGTAGTTGTCCCTTTACAAGACCGAGATCCAACAGAAGCCAAGGCTTGCAGTTGGCATGGGATGCTTCGGGAGAGTGGCTGATGTGAAACTTTGATTTCGGAGCTTGTAGTACAAGGCCAGCGAGTTTTTATGTGGAATCGGGGATTGTACTGATTCTGCTCCTAGGAGATGCATTACATGCTTGAGTCAAGCTATTGCCGTTACGGCACATCTGGTCCACGAGGGTCGTCTTCAGCATACAATACTCTGGTTTTTCAAAATACAACAACGGGAAATTGGTCACATGAGGTTCATCATCCACCAAGAGATGATGTCATTGTCGACTGGGCGTGTCGTTTAGCGACTCTTTTGTGGTTCAGGGTGCGGAATGCGGACCCGGAACTGCGGAACATGCACGCAGCCGACCTGCATGACATTTGGCACCTTTTCCACACACCATCTCTACTTGCGCAGCTAAGTAAGGAAGGCTTGGGCTACAAGGTCAAGCTCGAGTCTTGGATAGCGCCGACAGCATGGCCCCTGCTACCCTATCGGCGGTGAGCCGCCAACGCATCCCAACCTCGCCAATTACCTGAACTATACCTCGGACGCTGGTGCGCCAGCCACCTTGACTACGACGAGCGTACGATATGCTCCCTCCTGTATTCCTACCCCCTCCCGCATAATTCCGCTTGTCAATCATGTATCTACCACACTTGCTCTCCCTCCCGCCAGCCATAATAGCGCTATGCGCAACTTCGGTGACGGCCGACTCCCAATGGCCGCACAATGTGCCCAAACACCTCAAATACTTTCCAGAGGACGAAGTGCACGCTAAACGGGGCTTGAGCGTAAAACAAAGACTGCAGCATGAGCAGCCGATTGGTGTCAAGAAGATGAGCACGGACGAGGGTGAGATGTTCATGTTGGATAACTGGATATTCGCCTCAGACACGCAACAATCTTCGAGAAGGTCGGACGAAGAGGGTTATGCCAACCTCACGTCCCAAGCGGTCTCGCCCTTACGACCTCTAGCCCAGGACGACTGGTTAGCGCGCATGCATGTCAGGGACGTTTTGTTGAACCGCCAATTCAAGTGCCCAGAAGGAACGAATAGCTGCTCGTCGATTGGAGCGCCCGATGTATGCTGTGGGTCGGATAGCAATTGTATAACCGTTACTGGGAGTAGCAATGCTGGCGACGTGGGATGCTGTCCAAAGGGACAAGCTTGCGCGGGAAGTGTCAGCTGTGAGGTGTCAAAGGGGTACACGAGCTGTCCTGATGCTCCAAATGGAGGATGTTGTTTGCCCGGGTTCAGGTGTCAGGGTATTGGGTGTAAGTTCTCTTTTCGTACACACGTAAGGCATATGTGCATGTGATTAACGTAACGTCTAGGCGTCTTCGTGGGCACATCCACTGCCTACGTACAACCCCCCTCATCCACCTCTGCTCCCGCTTCCACCTCCACAGCCGTCGTCGTCGTGCCGACATCGCCCTCTACCACCATCACGCCTGAGCCGGTATCGACCTCAAGTTCTGTGTATACATGTTCAACAGGATGGTACTCGTGCCCGGTATCCCTAGGCGGCGGATGCTGTGCAACCGGGCGTACTTGTGCCACAGGCGCATCGTGTCTTGGGGGCAGCGACCCAACCAGCACCCGCTCACCAGACGCCCCTGTCCGGCCTACTAGCGGTTCTGCAACCACGACCGCTGCAGCCTCTGCCTCCATCGGCACTGTGTGCCCCACTGGTTTCTATGTCTGCAGCGCATACTACCCATCGGGATGTTGCCGCGTTGGTCGCGATTGCCAGACCACCGGTAGCTGTGCTCTACCTACCGAAACCATCCTCAATACCAACGGTGTCGTTGTTGTGGCGCCCACGGGTGTAGGAGTCGCCAGCGTATCACCTGCCCGTAGTGGTAGCTGTCCGAGTGCGTGGTATAGCTGCGCAGCGGACCAGGGCGGTAATTGCTGTCCTAATGGGTATGCTTGTGGTGAGCAGTGCACCGCGACCGCCTCCGGACAATCGAGTGTTGCGACAAAGGTGGCGCCTAGCAGTAGCAGTGAGGCATCGTTTGTCTCGTCGGCGTCTACATGGATCATGATCTTTTCTGCCATGGCAGTTGTGGTGGCCATGATCGCGCTATGAGGACATGAAGAACTGAGCGTTAGATTCACGATAACAATGAAATACAATGACTATTATGATACCCGTATCCTTGCTTGAAACAATTGGCATGCTCATCTCGGTTACTATAGAAATAACCCTTTCATATTTGCAAGTGGCGCATATACTGTCTGGTCAAAATTGTGAGGGGGGGTTTGGTGGAGGAGCACCAACGGCTAAGCTAAGGCACGCTAGGCCCAGTATCTCCACCAAAAAAGTTCGCTGCCATCGCGAACTTTGCTGGCTCCAAACCGCGCCCTTCACCCTCTCCGACAATTGGGAAGACATAATAGCATGGCGCCGCCTACACACTCGCCCGACACGTCCATTTCGTCGCACACTCTCTCAATAGGCTCAGCCCAGCCGCCACCCATGGAGCTGCAACCCGCCGCTGTGGCTTCGCCTACAACGCTGCTCGCAAGCCCGCTCGCCTTCCTGCAGCCTACCCCTCAGCTGAATGCCTCATTTCTTGCCGCCGCGAAACACTACCTGGATCCTGTCGCTGCCGGTGTGAGCGAGTCGCAGTCTCAGCGGCAGCAGGAATTGCGCAAGAAGCGGAAGCGGGGCGGAGGCTACGACGACGACATTAGCGTATTGCACTTGAAGAAAGTGCACGTGGACGGCTTTGGTGTAAACCAAGTTTTTGAGCAGACGCGCAAAATTGTCGAGGCGACGGCAGACGAGATCGAGCTTGCGCTACCGGAAGAACAGGATGGTCTCGTGCCGGTACTTGATGGTGAAGACGAGGATGAAGAGCTAGAGGAGCCAGAGGAATACCACACTGAATCGGAAATTGGTGAAGAGGGCGTAGACTGGGAATACGACGGCGTGGACGACCAAGGAGACGACGTAGAAGCACCGGGGGATGAGGATGAAGACATCGATATGGAAGATGGAGAAGAGGCCATCTTCTCTGATGGCGCTTCGGATGACGAACCCGCACAAACGTACCAACCCGACCCGAATGGTCTCAACGACGGCTTCTTCTCCATAGACGACTTCAACAAACAGACCGACTTCCTAGAGCAGCAGGATCAGAGAGGAGAGGGCGTGGACAGCGACGACGATGAAATCAACTGGGAGGCAGATCCCATGGAGGATGCTTCGGGCAAGAGTAAAGCCGGGTTTGTGGGAGACGCATCCGACGACGAGTCTGATGAAGGCGGCCCAACCTTTGGCAATGTGGATCTCAACGCTCCAGAAGGCGACAGTGGCGACGAGGAAGACATCGAGGAAGGAGACTTGGACGGTCTCGATACCGGCATGAACGCCAACAACGTCATGTATAAGGATTTCTTTGCGCCCCCAGCACAGAAAGCGAGCAAGAACAAGAACAGTAAGAAGCGGGGACGGCCAAACCCTCACAACTTTCCAGAGAAGCAACAAGAACAGGAACAACCGACCGAGGAGGAAGTAGAAGGGACTATGGCTAGAGTTCACCGAGATCTTTTCGAAGACGATGACGACAACGAAAGTGAGGCTGATCTCTCAGACGTAGACCCTTCGGATCCAAAGTCAAGACGATCAACACACGAACGCAGACAAGCCAAGATAGCAGAAGAGATTAGAAGGCTAGAGGCCGCCAATGTTGCAAAACGTCAATGGCAGTTATCTGGTGAAGCACGCGCGGCTGATCGACCGCTCAATTCACTCCTCGAAGAGAACCTTGAGTTTGAACGGGCGGGCAAGCCCGTACCGCTAGTCACGGCAGAAACATCGGAAGACATTGAAGCACTGATCAAGCGACGCATCTTGGCCGGCGAATTCGACGAAATCCCTCGCCGCCGACCAGACGACCTTGCAACAGGACCCCGACGTGGTCGCTTCGAACTCGACAACACCAGATCCGGCAAAGGCCTCGCTGAAATCTACGAAGAAGAGCATCTGCGCGAAACAGACCCCAACTTTGTCGAAGCCAAAGACGAGAAACTCAAGAAAGAGCACGACGAGATCTCTGCCCTGTGGAAATCCGTATCCGCCAAACTCGACTCCCTCAGCTCCTCGCACTTCAAGCCCAAGCCCGCAGTCCCCAACCTCGAAATCCGCGTCGACGCCCCCGCTATCGAAATGGAAGACGCACGGCCTACGGCTGGCGGCGAAGTCGCATCTGCAAGCATGCTCGCGCCGCAAGAAGTGTACAGACCGGGCGAGGAGAAGAGCAAAGCAGAAATCGTCACAAAGAGCGGTATGCCAGTCGCCCGTGACGAGATGTCGCGAGAAGAGAAGACGTCGAGGCGACGACGCGCAAAGGAGAGGGCCAAGAAGGCCGGTCTCAACAAGCCCAAGGAGAACAAGGCGGTCGAGGCCAAGGACAAGAAGAAGAGGGGCGAGAAGAAACAGCTGCTTGGCGACTTGAAGAAGGGTGGAGTCCAGATTATTGGCCGCAAGGGCGTGCTTACTGACGTTGAGGGTAAGGAGGTGAGGGATGAGGTGAGGAAGGGGGCGGGGAGCTACAAGTTATAAGATCAAGTTGTGACTGAGAAAAGGGGAAAAGATATGTGCCGGTTTTGCAAGGCTATATAATTGGTGTTTGATGAATAACATTCAGTTCCATTTCCACTGTTGATTCTGTCACGAGTTTGTCATCTTTTACCTGTACATATGGGTTCAGACAGTAGCCCGCCGTCATGTTCGCTGGATTCACGTTTATGATGTTTTACAACACAACATCACACCACTTGAAACAAGACATAGCAAGTTTGGTCAAACAATCAATTCCATTGAAGCTTTTAGATGATGCCTCTTGCAAGTGGAAACCTCCCATTCATATCCACCAATGCACCCTTGAAAGTCGTTTTTTTCCCCTAGGCTACCAAACGACCTATACCCGCAGCCGTTGGTTTCCATGATGTAGTGCGTGTTGCACGAACTTCCATTTCCCATTCCTGTTTATTCACACCAAAAACTCCTGCCTTCAAGACCCTTTCGTTATACTTACTGTTTAAGCTGCCCCAGCACATCGGCCTTACGTAACAGATCAAGCCTGTAGACCCTTCCTCGTGTTGCCCAGGCTCATGCGAGAGTTCTTGAGCATAGCCACCCAGATCAAGCATGGCACGAGCGCACAAGTTCCCACGATTAGCATAACCTTCTGTGCATCAGCAAACGCCATCACCACTGCCTCACGCTCCGGAGAGCCCCAGGGCAATGCCAGTTGGACCGTGATATCGCTATAAATCTCCTTGGCCCGACCTTTGGAAGCATCGGGAAGGTACTGCTCAATCTTGCTGCGAACAACCTGGGACCAGACAGTGGCGCCAATGGACTGACCGATGGCACCACCAACCGCGGTGATCACGTTGAGGAGTGCAAAACCGACGGCGACTTCCTCATGTGGAACAGCAAGCATGATAGTGATCTGTTCGACGTTCAAAAGCATTGCGCTTGCCATGGCATTGAACACCTCCACCATGACCAGTAGTGCGATACTGGTACCAGGCTCACGGAGGTAGATCAACAGACCAGTCATGAGAATCTGGATAGGAACGGCAACCACACCTCCCCACTTGAAAGTATCGGTGTACTTCATGATGAAACTAATGAGGATAGCCCAAGTGCAGGAGACGATGTTGAAGATGTTGGTGATATAGCCGGCCTTGGAAACGGAAAGCTGGAAGACAACTTGGAGGTAAGACGAGTACATCATCTTATAAGAGCTAGATGTAAAGGTCAGCTCGAATCCTCATATGCGCTTGAGAAACTCACTAGAAAGCGATCCAAGAATTGCCGCCAAGTAAGCATGCTGCGACAACGGAGCGATTCTTCATCAAGTGGAATGGAAAAAACGTCTTGGGAGAAAAGAAGCGTTCCCATACTACGAAGAGGCCTAGAAGGGCAATTCCAAAGATGAGCATGCAGAGGAACAAAGCGGACGCAAAACCATCTGCCTGGTATTTGACAAGAGGCCACGAGAGAAGGAGGAGCGAAAAGCCGCCGCAGATAAGGAGGATGCCGATCACTGCGACATGTCAGTGATTCGAATCAAATCGAGGCACATGAGGTCTTACCGTCGAACTCGATGCACCAATAACGAATACTCTGCAGCCAAGTTCTAACGCTCTTCTCGCGCTTGATGACACCCAGCTTCTTCGCACGCCTACCCATCAGGTAGAAGACAAGCCAGAAGAAGAGGGAGAAGATGGGCGTAAGGATGGCAAATGAGCCATAGCCCCAGCGCCAGGTGCTATGATCGAGGTAGGCTTGGCCAAGCGCAGGTCCCGCAAAGGTATTGACGATATAAGGAAGACCTGTGAAAGCCATCCAGATGAGACGATTCTGCATAAGCGAAGTATCGGCAATGAAGATGTTGAAGACATAGTCAACTCCGTTCATGCCGCTCCAGTAGATGACTTGCGCAGCGCAGAATGTCTGTACGTTTTGACAAAACGCCATGAGCAGAAGAGCTGTGAAGGTTGTTGATTAGCACATAATTGGCAATAGGAGAGTATCATGTCGGGCTTACTTACATGCAATGATACATGCCAGGCACAGCAAAAATCCTTGTGGCCGACCCACGAGATCGATGAACTTGGCCAATGGCAGCTTTGATGCACCTCCGACGATGTTGGCTACAATGTCAGTCATAGCAGTCAAGCCGTGCTGCTGGAAGGCCGAGGTGACGTAGGGTCGCCAGGAATAGTTGGCTTGCTGCTGAAGGGAGTTGATGAACGAGATGAGCATGATGCTTGTAAGTGTATGTCAGCAGGTTGTCTTCCCGAGCATACTCGAGACGCTGTTGTGGTCCATCAAAACTTGAATGTATCTTCCACTACACATTGAGCCGGTAGAGTTGAAGTCTCCGATACCTGGCAATTGGGCGAATGTGTTGAAGAGTTGCACTTACGCAGCATAAGCTCCGACCAGCCACTCCTTCGTCCAAACAACAGTCACCGCCTCCATCTCCGCCGGTCCCTTGGGCTGGTTTGAATCAATACCTTGGGCGGCTGTGGGAACGGCTGCTTCCGAATCGCACAAAGTCCTCATCGTGATATCGCTAGGACACTTGCCAGTCGAGGAGCCCTTGGGCTGCGCATCATCGACAACGCCATCGCCAGTGAATTCGCGCTGCTCGTTGATGCTCATACCGGCCATCTTCTCCATCTGTGGGGCGTATCCACTCGCCATGTTGGGCTTGTTGCGGGTAGCTTGAAGCGCTGCGGTTGTGGGAAAGAAGTGGATGCAAAGAACGTAAAGCGAAAAGAAAACAGCTCCTCTACTACCGCAGATGAGGTGAGAGGCAACTAGTTATAGCCTAAGAACCGAACGATTAACGCGCAAGTACGCTAGTGGGCAGGGTGTCAGGTGCAAGTAGCAGTGAGCGTGAAAGTGAGCGTGAAAGTGAAGAAGAGGAGCGACAACAGCCGCTATTTGTTAACGATCCCCACAAAAATGGAATAACGAACACGCGGGGAAGCCGACAGGAAAGGAGGGGTAAATCGTCATAGTTGGGCGGTTTAGATTACGCCTGCTCCTTTGCAATTGCGCGTAGGGAAGTGGCGATGGTGCAGCGTGTGTACAGACAGCGTTACGGGCAGCAGCGGACAAGGACAACACCACCATCACGCGACTCAATCCAATCTAGAAACATACCGCTTATCCCGGGGACAATATACACAGGGACTGTAGTCTGAGTTGAGACAAAATGGTGGGACCAATCCATGAATGCTTGTTGTATAGCTTCGCAGCTTGTAGGGCGCGTAAACACCACGATAGAGCTTGCATGTGACGAATGTATCCACTAATCGCCCAGATCAATGAATGGGGCACGGCTTGTAATTAACTTTCGATGACTGGCTGACTATCCTGAGGTGAATATGAGCGTACCCAAAGAATGGACTACAAGTAGCTCATCCAAAGTCCATGTGATGCTTGAACAGAGCTCAGAGATGCTTTGAGTGCACGGGTATGACCGCAAGAGGATATTTGACCGGAAATATGCGTGCAATGGTTCCTCGAATTTAACACAAACATCTGCTGTGCGCGTGGTCATGTGCCACGATCCCTGCATAATTTTAAAAACTACCAGGCTGGACCATCCATCGATGAGTTGGGAGACCGACAGACGACGCTTACAGCTACCCCATCCTTATCGAACACAAACGCCTCTTTACCATGCCTTGTAAAGCTTACTTCTATCGCCAACGCCAGAACCTTCCAGACCCCATGACCAGACATTTATACTACGAAGTCTGCAGGCTGACCTGCTCCACGCCTCGCGACACCTCCTCTTCCGCAGTCTTTGGCGCAGGCCCATCTTGCCCTTTCTCAGCAGCTTCAACACCCTTGTCAGGGCCGGCTGTCTTCTTTGCCTTTTTGCGCTCCTTGTCTGCCTTCTTAGCCGCTGCCTTCCTTGCTTTCTCTTCCTTGGCTTTGCGAGCCTCCTCACCACCAAACTGCTCTCGCCACTCTTGCTCCTTTTCGGGCTTGATCTGACTGAATAGGTAGCCAGCAGTGCCGATCTTGTGGCCGACGGGTAGCGAACGTGCTTCCCAAGAATCGGGGATAATGAGGAATTCGGCATTGAGTTGTGAGAGGATGGCGTTGGTTGTATCAGGCCTGTTGCACAGTTAGCCATGTGTCCTGTGGCGTCATGTTGACACCTGGTATGTCGTTGCACAAAGCAATGTACCACCGTCCATGATGGGTGCCATAGTTTGGACCGCGTAAGCCCTTTAAATGGTCGGCAGACCCAATGAGCGGTGCAGGAGAGCCAGTACTCACATGAAAGGCTGTATCAAACTAGCGAGGAGATGAATTTGACTCAATGCGAGCCCAACTACGGCAGCACACCGGTCTGGCTGTTCAGTAGCCAGCTTGTTGTCTAATTTGTTGTCCTGCAGAAGCAAGTTACCCAAACTGGACACGTGTAACGCTGTTGCAAGCGCTGCGCGAATCTTGACGTCCTCCAGCTCGGCGATGTACGTCTTTAGCAGGTCATTGACCTTCTTCCTGTGCTCTGTGAAGTAAGGGTCGTCAAACTTTGTGTAATCGGGCACGACTGAGTCGTAGATCTTGGCGTTGTTTACGAATTTGATGACGCGGTTGATAAAGTTGCCCAAGTTCTTGAGAAGCTCGTTGTTGTTTGCCGCAATGAAGCCGTCCCATTCGAACTCTGTGTCTCCGGTCTCTGGGCGATGTGAAAGGAGGTAGTAGCGCCACACATCCGATGGGATACCAGTTTCCTTGGCGTTGTTGCCAAAAACACCAATGTTTCTTGACTTGGAAAACTTGCCCTTCTCGTAGTTCAGATACTCTGTAGTGGAGATGGTATTAAGCATAGTCCATTTGTCCTTGGTGCCGATTTGCGAACAAGGGAAGACCACAGTGTGGAATGGTACGTTGTCCTTGCCCATGAATTGGTATAATTTGACCTGTTCAGGGTTATGCCACCATTGTTTCCAGTCCTCTGTGTATGTGGCAGTGATGGAAACGTAACCGATGCAGGCATCGAACCACACATACATGACCTTGTCTTCATAACCCTACTTTGGTCAGCTGAAACCCGTATTGAGCGGCACAGTTCTCCATACCTCGAGCGGTACTGCAGTACCCCACTTGAGATCTCGAGTGATACCACGCGGTCGTAAACCCTCCTTTAGCCACGAAGAAGTAATCTGAACACCATTGGAGCTCCAATTGCCTTCCTTGCTGGACTTTTTGAACCACTCCTCTTCCAACGGCTGTAGTTTGTCCAGGCATAGATAGACATGCTTGGTCTCGCGTGGGACCGGTGTTGCGCCATCAAGTTTGCACCGCGGGTTCTTCAGCTCTAGAGGGTCAAGGAGATGCCCGCACTTGTCACATTGATCGCCACGCGCATCTTCGTAATTACATAGCGGACATGTACCCTCGACGAACCGGTCTGCCAAGAAACTCTTGTGTGTCTCGCAGTAGGGTTGTGTTGTAGTTTGTTCCTCGAGATAGCCGTTCTTGTATAGCTTTGTGAAGATGTCTTGCGCAATGTCGGTCTGTTGCTGCGTGGGTGTACGTCCAAAGTGGTCGAAGGAGATGTTGAACCACTTGTATACTTCACTGTGGAGCGCAAAGTACTTGTCGCAAAGCTCTTTTGGGCTAACCTTTTCTTCTATCGCCTTGGTCTCAGTTGCGGTTCCGTACTCGTCTGTTCCGCAGACGTAGAGTGTGTTGTAGCCTCTCGCGCGTGAGAATCGAGCAAACACGTCGGCGGAGAGAACAGATCCGACGATGTTGCCCAGATGGGGTACGTTGTTGACATAGGGGAGGGCGCTGGTGATAAGAACGTTGCGCTCGCCCTCGACGGGGAGGATCTTCTTTGTAGTTTCCGTCATGGGAAGTCGTGTGCTGGGGGTACATTAGTTGGGAGAATGTGAATGACGTGTGGAACTTTGTGGGCTTACTCACGTGTAGCTGAACAGCTAGAGCTCAGATTGATAGGGCTTTCAGGAAACAAGAGCGGTCAAATGAGATATAAAGACCTCTCTCGGAGTTTCTGAGTCAAGCGCGATCACTCGCACGCCGGGTGTGTGATGGAGCTGCCCCGCCAAAACTTACCCCGCCAGCCACACGACGCCACATAAAGACTAAGTCTTTGAATTAGAACAACCCTTGTTCAAGAATAGACTTTATTACACGCCGACTGACTGGTCTGCTCCAAAGAGATTAGAAAAGGGATAGCAAACCAGACATTCCCCAACATCACCGCGTCTCCGCCCTAAACCTACATATTAGCGCGTGTTACAGTTCCATCACATACACGCAACAACATCTCAACTCTATACATAAACTCAATCCGACACCTGTATCCAAAACCTCGACACCAACCAACCAACTACCAACCACCTTCAGAAATGACTGACCAAACCGACCCCTTCGATACCCTCCTAACCTTAGAAGACACCCTCTACACCACCGCCTACACGCTCGGCGCCTCCGACGGTGCCCACGCCGGCCGCATCGAAGGCCGCATTTTCGGGCTAGAAAAAGGATTTGAAAAGTTTGCCGCGCTTGGTCAACTCCACGGACGGAGTGTGATGTGGGCTTCGCGACTTCCCATTGTCTCATCATCATCATCATCATCATCGTCCTCCTACTCTAAACATCTAAACCACAAAGACAAAGAAGAAGATGACGCCGCAGTTGAGACTAAATCTCAGCTACCAAGACTGCCCCAAAATGAAAGATTACGCAATAATACCACATTGCTACACTCGCTGACAGACCCGGAAACGTTTGATACAGCGAATACAGAGGAAGCGGTTGCGGATTTTGATGACCGGGTAAAGCGGGCTGGGGCTAAAGCAAAGGTTATTGAGCGCATTACTGGGGAGGCTGAGAATGCGACTATCTCCTCTTCTTCAATGTCACCGGATCGTTCGCCGGCTGGAGGGAAAGGCCCAGTCAGAGTTGTTGGGGAGAGTAGGAAAATGGGTGCTGCCAAGAAGGGTGACGATAGTATCGAAGACTTTGCCGGGTCGAAACTGCTGAGATGAGTTGCGCTAGAAAGCGTACTTAGGAGATTTGGTGTCATACTTTCCGCCACAGAAGGAAATCATTCCAAGAATCGTACCATGCTGAGAATGGTCTGATATTTCAGGACCCGAGGAAAGAGCAATGGACATTGGAGACGAGACGAGGGCAGCCAAACATGCAAAGTACACAAGGACGAGAGAGTGAAACCAGGTGGCTTCGAATTACTTCGCTATCCTAGAACAGACCCGTGCACTATCCAGGTCTTAGCCCAAACCACTACACCGTGCTATGACATACGAGATTGAAGAAGTATAAAAGGTCAATCGTGACTAAAAGGATATTGAGAAAGGTGTCAAATCTGAATGTGCCGCAAAACACTCGCTCTCCGTTTTCGTGCTAGATGATGCACTGGTATCAAAACATGGCAAACTGCCTTCTTCACACTCGTCCCCGCCACGCAGCGCTCAAACAACATCGACCATGGGTACCGGCCTCTCCATGCGTGGCTCCATACGCGGGGGTGGAGGACCGTTGGACTTGCCCCCGTTGCTGTCCACGCGGTTATGATTCGGGAACTCCTAGTACCCGTTCATGGTCATGCGCTGGCTGTTCCTGCTAAGCTCGCGATCGGCCGAGGGAGAAATGGGGCGCGAGGAGTGGCCTTGGTGGGAGCTCTCCTTGAGCGCAAGCAGCTGCTTGGCGCGGAAGGACTCGTAGTGGATTTGCGCGGTCGTCTCGATCAGGTCTTGCAGGTGGGTACGGGTAAGGAAGTTGCGGAGGTAGACGAATTCGCAGTGGTTCTCGTCCTCGACTATGACGCGTTAGTAGCTATTCTGTGGGGGAGTTGTGGTCGAGTTGGCTCACCATTAATGATACCCCACTTGTTCTGGCGGCCACGAACGTTCTTGCCATTGACAACGACGGTCCTCTCGGAGCCGACAACGGCAAAGGGAAGGAGTTCCTAGTACAAATTAGTACTTGTAAAAGCACGCGGTCATGGCATTTCAGCTCACCTTGATGGCCTGCTTGGCCTGGACCTCCTCATTGTCGTCCTCCTCGTTGTCGTACGGGTACATGCGCAGATTGTGGAACTGGAACTCTTCCTTTATCCGGTGCTTGAACTCAGCACGCTCCTCCAGAGTCAAGCTGTCGCTCTTGGCAATGACGGGCACGACGTTGACAAACTCGCTCAGCTTCTTGAGGACGACAATGTCAATGGGCTTGAGGGCATGGCCAGAGGGCTGGATGAAGAACAAGCAGCAGTGGATGCGCGTGTCCTGCAGGTACCTCTCACGCTGGGCCGTGAGCTCCTTGCGGAGGTAGGCGCTGTGCTGGTCCTTGATATACTTGACGATGGGGTCCCAGCAACGCTCGTTGTTGATCAGATCACCGTAGCCGGGCGTGTCAACAATGTTGAGACGCAGACGCACGCCGTTTTCCTCGATGATGTGTGAGACGGGATGAATGTTGGTGGTGCTGCGGACCTCCTCGTCGGGCTGGAAGCGACCCTTGCTGTCCATGAGGTGCGAGGCAAAGAGCGTGTTGATGAGCGTCGACTTGCCGAGACCGGTCTGGCCTAGCAACCGTGTTAACAATTGTATTCCTGACAGCAGGACGTGATGAGCTTACCGACGCAGATGACATTGAACTGGAAACCCCGCTTCACAGACTTGCGCTCAATCTGCTTGGTGATGCTGTCGAATCCGACATAGCTGTCCGGAAAGATGGGCTGCGACTGGTTCTGGTACGCGGCCGCCATTGTGTGCGGTGCAGGCCTCGATGGCACGTGTGCGGGTAGGAAGAAGATGCGGTGGTGAAGATGGGAGGGAGGACGGAGAACGGAGGAAGTGTTGTCGCCTGAGGGTAAATAGTCAGGGTCGCTGCGCTGGCGACTTTGTCGTGGAGATGCAGGCGCGGGAAAGGGGTCACTAGGAAGCGAAAGCGCGCTAGTGACATGGCGGTAAGGCGTGAGCTGCCGGCGAGTCAAGCCTGGACTGGGGTCGACAATTTGCAACACCAACGCCGACATAACCCACGCCCATCGCAACCCCCGCCGCACTTGCTGCCACTGGAGTCGTCATGGCACTGGCCCGTCCGCTTCCCCCGCTGTGGCAGACGCTTCTGCCAGGACTCAATGGCCCCATGCGCCCCGTCCTGAGCTCGCCTTTCCTACAGCGCCTTGCACGCCCATTCAACACACCCTTCGGCGCACTCGCATTACCCTCACTGTCGCTGCCGTCGCTGCCGTCACTAGCCGACATATGGAACGGCATACTCAATGCGGTGCCCAAGAAGAAGACGTCGTACCGCAAGAAGCGACAACGGTTCATGGCGGGCAAGGGACTCAAGGACATCACATCGTTAAACACATGTTCAGGCTGTGGGAGGGTGAAGAGGATGCATATCTTGTGCCCATACTGTGTAGATGGTGAGTGTGCTGCGCCTCAATGATGAAGATGTTTGGTTGACATGTGTGCAGCCATCAAAACCAGCATCTTTGGCCAGATCAACTGGTCCATTCGCCGACCCACCGAGAAGCAAGCGAAGCAGATGAAGCGGGATAGACGTTCCGAAGCACAGAGAGCGCGAACCACGGCGCCAGATCCACGCAAGCAAAAAGAAGAGCAAATCTTGAAGCACACTGGTTGGAAGGGTTGAATTGCGAATTTGCAGTAGGCAGCATTTGGGTTGGAGGGGTAGAATTGTCACCTAACTGGGAAGCTGTCCTGGAGACGACACGGGACCAGAGCGGGACGACATTGCAAACGTCAAAATGGACCTCGCAATGCATACACGGGCGTGGCCCAGGCGTTGGAATATATGTACATTGGAAATGTAACAACATGCGACACCATAGGAAGCCGATCAAGCAGTTCAAGGTGCCTCGCGCACCTAGCTCTATTAAGCTGAAGTCCTGAATCAAGCATTGGGACATGACAGCGTGTGTCTATTCTCACCTCCACTCCGGCCATTACTTCTTTTCGCTGATGCCCAGTCCGCCATCAGTGCGTGCCTGGCTCGCCATACTTTCTCTTCTTGATCCGCTACCTTTGCCCTCTGCTGCCTCCCGCTCGAGGAAGTCCTGCCACAGCTCTGCCAGCGACTCCTTGTTACTAGAACTACTAGCCATGAGCATGGGGTCTGCAGCAGCAGAGTGCAGTTGTGGTGTGGATGGTGTTCGCCGGAAGGGTGTCAATGGAATGCGGAGCCCTGATGAGCTGGATGAAGTACCGGGTCGCGCGAGACCTGCCTGTTCTTTTTGCTCTGTATACGCCGTTAGTGCTGCATGTAGAGTGATAAATGGTGGACTCCTACCGTCTGTCCATCCCAGCAATGCAGAGATCAATTGCAGTGCCTCAAACTTTTTCGGGTCGCTTCTATCAATGCTCAGGAAATGCAGGAAATAGTTTGTAATGATCTGCCGGTCGACATTATCTTCTGGCCGCCCTTTCTTCAGAATGCGCAACGCCTTGGTGAGATGCTCGTTCAGCGTGACTGCCTCATGTCGCAGCTTCCCAATGAGAAGGTTCTTTTCCTTGACCTCCTTCTCGAACGGTAGCGCTCGTTCAAGCTCCTTTTGGGTCGACTCGAGTGTTGCCTTTGCAGCTTTCGCGGACGAGTCTGCCGCTTGGACTTGTTTTCGTAGCTCGTTGATTTGCAATTCGTAGCTTTCGACTGACTTTTTGAGCTCGGCTTTGCGCACTACACGGGGTCAATCCATAGTCGTCAGTGAGGGATACGCGAGACTTACGGGTTTGCACTTCCTGCAGTGCCTTTTGCAGGCCTTCTACAGCCTGGCTGTTGGTGTCTCTGTCTCGCGCAGCCTTCTCATACTCATCTCTCATCGACTCCAGCTGCTCCCTCAGCTCCGCATCCTTCTCGGCAAGGTTGTCGCGCAGCGATCGCTCATTCATAGCCAGGACCTCCCAGTCTTGCATGGCCTGCTTCGCATTTTCAAACTCCTCTCTTGCGTATGCTTCTCGTGATATCAGCTCGTCGCGCTCCTTGATCCAATTCTGCTGTGACAGGGTCGACCTGCTCCGAAGTGTCTCGATCTCGGCTGACTGTGCTTCATTTTCTTGCCGTAACTTAGCAAGCTCTTCAGCGAGACTGCTATTGTTCTCCTGCAGTTCGCGCGTCTGATCTTCAAGCTCGGCGATCTGCGTTTGGAACTCTTCGATCCGGGCCTACAACCTGTCAGCGTACTGTAAGCATTACGAGGAGAATAGGGGCACTCACAGCATCGGCCTTGAGCCTGTCGCCCAGACTCGTCTTGATGGTGTTCACTCTGCTCAACAGGTTCTTGTACTGTGTCTCAAAGTGCTCTTTGCTTTCGTTGGCCTCGTCCAATTCCTCTCTAAGGCTCCGTATCTCTTCCTCGTGATTCGACTGGGACTCGTCTGCTGTTCCTGCAGCCTGTTTGATTTGTATGCTCTCTAGGCTCTTGCGCAGCTCCGTGACTTCCTGCCGCAGTGCATCTCGCTCCTTTGCGACGGCTTCGAGACGTGCGCTGGTGTCCGAAGGCGGCGGCGGCGACTGAGAGAGGCCTCCTTGTTGCGAGCGTGAGCGTGCCAGTCCCAGCGCAATCGCAGAAGATATACTGTGACGTGGCGTGCCGTTTGTCTGCGCCATAGTTGGTGACAGCGGTGGTTGTTCATCGTCTACATCGTCGGCGTCGGGGTCCATGGAGTGCGTGGAGGGCTTCTGCATTCCGTAGTATTAGTATACATATACATCTGCGGTAGTGAGCGAAGGAATGGCATACGTCCTGCTCGTCCTCATCCTCTGAATCATCCTCGTGCTCGTCTCCATCTGTCTTCGCGTAACGTCCGTTCCCGTTCGGCTTTCCTGCCTCTTCTGCTTTATCTGCATTTCCATTTCCATTTTCATGCGCAGCCAACTTCTTCTTGTTCTTCTTCTTCTTCTGCGACTTGGACAGCGTGCCTGCGACGCCGGGTCAGCTTGCAATTTAAGGACACACCAGCACCACCCGCGCGGCCAGGATGCGGAGTTCACCAGGCACCTCCGAAACCTGCAAGCTAACCTACCACTTTGCTGTACGGGGTCAGATGTGGCGGGCGCAGACATCTTGGCGACGCGTAAGACAATCGCTACCTCATGGAGGAGGCTTTATTTTGGGGGAAGAGAGGCAGTACGGCTTCCAAGGGAGCATTCGTTGGACGTCTTGACTTGGCAATTCGTGTCCCGTTCTATGGTTTGTTTCGGCTGGCCCGCGGTGGCGTACGTCACTAGCCACACCTCACCCACCATCTAAACTATCTTTAGCCTTCTCGCCTCCATCACCCCCACCGCCAAGCACACAGTCTACACGATGAAGTACTACAAACCTCTATTCTACTCAGCTGTTGCTGTTATTTATACTTCCTTAACTTTGCGAGTCGCCAGACTAGGTCTTCTCCCACGTGCAATAGGCCACAAGCGAGACTCCGGGACGTCGTGATATGCATTATCAGAGAAACACTAAAGAGTTACGCGTCCTACTACATCACCAATGGCGAGAGAAAAGAAAGACACCCCGCTAAGCCCGGCTGCTACGTAGAAGACTGCCGCATCCCGAGATAGGTAACTCTGCAAACCTCCAAGAACAACCGGTCCAAGTACGCTACCCAATGTCTCCACCATAGCCAACGCCGCTAGTGCGGCAGGTTTCTCTATGCTTGCAAACAGACTCATAGAGTACGCTTTGATAAAAGACGGAGTGCAAAGGCCGACAGCGAGAGAGGCGGCGATGCAGTATACTTGCCACGGCCTTGTCGCGAGCCCAAGAGCCACCAATGACAGAATCTGTACAACAAGGGAGGTCAAAGCCAGTACAAGATCCCTGACCCGCGAACCCGACGTGGATCCCGTATCGCTGCGACTGCTTCTTATGCAACGGGAAATTTTGGGCATAGCAAATAGAGTAACGAGAATATACGCGGCTGCCACGGAATGCGCTATTGACAGCACGAAGCCGTTTGACTTGCCGGTAAAGCCGAAACGTACAGAGGTGTGCACCATAAACGCCTGGAACACATACGACTGAACTATATTGTACAAGAACAAGCTGAGCCCGGTGAATATATGGAGCGGGTTGGTTTGAAACGTCTTCAGTGGTGAAATTGCTGTCTTCAGCCATTTCCTCCTGGTGCTCGTCAGATTCTTATCATTCCGATCATATCCGTTCATGGGCACTTGTTCGATGTGAGAAGCTCCAACAACAGTCTGCAAATATACGATGGAGACAGCAAAGAAGCCGAATGCCATGAAGAAGCTGACTGTGAAGTTCGCGAACAGCCCGGCAATGAAAGGGCTTACGGAAATTCCAATCATGTAAAATGCGAGCGAGTATCCCATCAAGCTGGATATCTTGTCCTGGTCAGGCGACTGTGCATACACTGCATTCAGGGAAAAGTGCAACAGGTTGTCGGAAGCCAGACCCTCAAACACACGGCCTGATAGCGCCACATAGATACTCTTTACGGAAACTAGTCAATTGAGTCAGCCATGACATATGGCCTTTTACAGGTCACTCACCACCAACGAGCAGCATTACTGTGCTCATAGAACGACACAGTATCCAGAACAGCAATCCACGTTTCCGATTTGAGATGACGAGCTTCTGAAGGCGTCCCAGTGCAGACATCCCCAACACGTTGGCTATACATGTTGAAGCTGCGACAAAACCTGCGTATTTACTGGTTTCGGTACTCTCACAACTTTGGGGATCGTTGCAGAGGATGGTAGCATAGGCGAAGTAAGCCGTGGCAGCTGTGGATGCCATCGCGAGTGCTGCGAAAAGTGCGATCGGCAGGAAATACTCGGGTGTGGCGAGATGATCTTTTCGAGAAGAATTTGGTATATCGATATCTGGTGCACTCGAGTCGCTTGGGAGGAGCGCTGCGATTTCATCGTCGTGGGCAAGATCCTTCATACCTTCTGCGTAGTATAGCTCGAGGTGAAGAAAATTTGAGAGCCTTTCGCAGAAAGGCTTAGAGGCCGAAGAACTCTTTCATGATAAAGGATAAGTGACATGAGTTTGAAAGAGAAGTAGGGAATTTAGAGTACCCCGAACCGGTTTCCGAATGCAGATGTAGTATGAATCCGCTTTCCACCAATCGTCCCGCAGTCCCGCAGTACTGCGGCTGACACAACCACCGAAAGCTATCCAAAAGCTTTCCCCGCAATCTACTACATACGATCATCTTTGTCCTTCTTACTTCTTACTCATGGAGTCAGTGTTGCAGGACCTCATCGCTTCACTGCGATCTGCATCAAACAAGTTCAACGGTGAAATCAAATCTGAATTGAACCAGTCCCTACACGATGATGAGAAACTCCCAGACAAAAATATCTGGCTTTTGGCTTCGGAAGCCCTGGGCTTACTTACGGAAGTGCAAGCTGCATTAGAACCTGGACAACATATACTCGCCGATCACTTCCTAGGTATGCATGTAAAAATGTATGGATAATCACGCTCCTCTAAATAAAGCAGGATACGTTCGAACTAAAGCGCTTTGCGCCGCCGTTGAACTTGACATTCCCGACATTCTCAAACGCGGACCCATGTCACTCGCCGAACTGGCTATTGCATGCAACGCACGCGCCGACCGCCTGAGACAAGTCATGCGGACTCTCTACAACGACGGAATCTTCAGTTATGATAGCTCTACTGGCACATACGGGAATAACCACACTTCAACTCTGCTTCAGAAAAATCACTGGACGCAATGGCGAAATTGGGTCGACCTGTATGGTAACGAGTTCTACGACATGGCCCGCGGTATACCAAGCTCTTGCACTCACTCCATGAGAAATGCGGCTCAAATCAATTACAACACAAATGACACAATGTTTGATTACTTCAATGATCAAGGCTGGATACCAAGGTTCCATAAGACGCTTAGTGGAGGTGCAACCGCGCAGGCACCAGGTATACTAGAGGATTATCCCTGGAATGAAGTCGCAAACGAAACCATCATTGACGTTGGTGGAGGTGGCGGAGGTCTAATCGCACTTCTCCTCCGCAAGTTCAAAACCGTCCAAGGTGCAATCCTTGAAGCCCCTCATGTGATTCAACAAGCAAGGGATAATTTTCACAGCGAACAAGGGCAGTATAACGATGTGGTGGATCAGATACCTCCCGAAAACCTGATTGCTGGCGATTTCTTCAATGAGGTGCCTCCTTCCAAGGTATACACCATGAAGTGGTGTCTACATGACTGGGATGACGATAAAGCAAGTGTCATCCTTCGAAACATTCGAGCGGCTATCAAAGAAGGACCGAATAGTCGACTTGTGATACTTGAATCTGTTCTCAAAGATGGTTACGCTGGGAAGATGTCGCGATATGCTGACATGAACATGATGGTTGCTGTTGGTGGCATGGAGCGCGATGAGACGCAGTGGCACACCCTGGCCAGAAACACTGGGTGGCAGTTGAGGGAGATCTACCCACTCCGAAACGCTTGGCCAAGCGCCATTGAATTCATCCCGGCTTTTCCTGACAGAGAGGTTGTCACAGAAATGCGATTCCTTGAACCATGGGACGTTAGTCGTGGTAACCCTTACATCCGCATGAGTCCGGAACCAGGTTACGATCGAATGAACTTTGAGTGGCAGAATTATTCAGTCATGCTGCAAGATGCAAGACCAAATATGGCGGACTTTCACTTTGACGTACATGGTTTTGGATACTACGACGATGAAATTGACCTGGTCGGCGCACTCCGTGGGAACAAAGCTGACTCGGTCATGGATTTATACTATCACCACGTAGAGAGCTTCGTTACAGGAATCACGTCAGCCCCTAGGGTTATCATATTCGATCATACAATACGGAAAAGACGACCCGAGCTTAGGCAAAGCCAGAACGATGATGGGAGAGAACAACCCGCAACCATGGTATGTCGTGGGAAGTCCGTTTGGATGCACATGCTGATACTTGTGTAGGTTCACTGCGACCAGTCCGAGAAAGGTGCCCTCCGGCGCCTGAAGATGAACATTGGTAAAGATGAAAACATTGAAGACCTACTAAAACATCACGTGATGATGCTCAAGTAAGTTCAATATGACTCGGATGCAACTGGAAGCTCACCTGCCTCAGCGTTTGGAGACCGCTGAATGGGCCTGTTCAAGACTGGCCTCTCGCAACCATGGACTATCGAACCGCAAAACCCTCCGACATGATTCCTTGCGACCTACTGAAGGGAATTTCAGAGGAGCGAGGTCAGACTGCAACTTTCACGCACTCGGACAGACATAAGTGGTACTATCTTGACAAGCAGTGCCCGCATGAAGTTACAGTTATCAAAATTTGGGACAACAAGACCGACGGGACCAGTAAATGTGAGTCGGAAGCAATTTCACAGCATCAACAGCTAACCACATTCAGTCTGTGCTCATGCTGCATTCAACCACCCAGATGCTCCTCCCGACGCTGAGCCTAGGGAAAGCATCGAAGTCCGTTGTTTGGTCATCTCCCCCGGAATCGGTTGATTAGCTGATCAGTTCCAATGCTCATTTCAATTTTTCCTGCTCGGAATTCATGTTCGTTGGTTCCATTGCACTGTACTCCTCCGTAGTGACAGAGCGTTCGGGCTCCGGTGGCAAGGCTGCGGTACAATGTTTGAGCGACCAATGAGAATATTTCCTGAAAACCATGGCGAACACATGTGTACAAGCATAGTTTTTATCGCATCTTCTCACACAAAATGTGACTAACTCAACAAAACCCAACGGTTTACAGCATCAACGAATCATGGCCATTTCCAAAGACCCAATTGTGGACGTACTCATCGTTGGCGGGAGCCACGCCGGACTCGCAGCAGCACTGACACTTTATCGAGCTCTGCACACGACCATAATCTTTGATTCAAAAAAGCCGCGGAACGACTACCCAACTCTAGTCAGGCTCACACCAACATGGGAAAACAAGACACCAGAGGAGATGAGAGAAGCGTCTCGAAAAGAGCTCCAAAGCACTGGTTTCACAACGTTTGTTGATTGTGAAGTCACAAACCTGGAAAGAATACGCAGTGACATTTTCCAAGCAACGGATACAAACGGTGTCACATGGCGAGGAAGAAAAGTCCTGTTTGCTACAGGGGCTGAGGATGTGTTTCCCGATATACCTGGATACGCCGAATTATATGCAAAAGCCATGTGAAACTCACAATTACACACATAAAGTAAACTCCTATTCTGACTTTTATAGATATCCATGTATGTTTCAATTTGGCTTCGAGCACCGCGGCAGCCCATCCGCTGGGCTCCTTGCCATCGACGGCCTTGCAAGCCCAATGCACGCTATCGCTCTCGCACAAGACGGCCACAAATTCACCCAAAAGATGACAATCTACACAAACGATAATCCAAAGCTCGCATCCCAGATATCCGCCACCCTGCCAAGTCAAGACATGGTTCTTGACGACCGCAAGATTAAAAGCCTTGCGGAAGGAAGGACCCCGACGGAACGCGTGATTATTGAGTTTGAGGATGGGACAGTGCAGTCTGAAACGTTCTTGGTTCATAGAGCCATGACAAAGGTCGATACGAGGCTGGCGAAACGGCTAGGCGTTGAGATGTCGGATATGGGTGACTTGAAAGTTGCGCCGCCGTTTTGTAGGACGAATGTGCCGGGGGTGTATGCGGCAGGGGATAATGCAACGATGATGAAGACGATTGCGAACGCGATGACAATGGGTGCGTATGCAGGATGTGGGCTTGCGAGGGAGCTACCAAAGGTGGCAATGCAAGGGTAGTTAGTGTGTTGAGAGTAAATGGTTGGTGTATCTAACTGCGGAATGACTTGGATACCTCACACTACATTATCAGTCTGCCCCATGAGAACACCATCCACCCTCCTGATTGCTTCTTCTAATTCATCCTCCTCCGTCGCGAACCCGACTCTCATCCACCCTTTCTCGCTCTCAGGCCCATGATAGCCTCTTCCCGCACTTACCAGAACACCGGCCTCTTTGAGCTTTGACACCATATGCGCTTCCTCCTCCCACGTAGTCGCATGGAGCGCTAGCTTTGCAAAGACGAAGAGGCCGGCATTGCAGGGCATATACTGTATTCCGTGCCTCTTGAAGCAAGCCGTGAGTCTTGTATACGCGGCGGCCAGCCGTTGAGCATTCAGCGATACCAGTGAAGCAAGCTGCGGGGAAGAGAGCAAGGCCGTTACGCAGATTGTGGAGAGGGCGGAGATTTGTGTGTTTGCTGCGAGTGCGAGGCCGAGTGTTAGCTCGGTGTTTGATTGCGTGACTGTACAACCCATTCGGAACCCGCTTTGGCCAAAGTCTTTACTTGTGCTCCAGACCACGTGTATGCGCGACCTGTCAACACCAATTTCTTCGAGATTCATTGATAAGACTGAAACAAAGGGCTCAGGGTTCGGCAGATCAGGGCTGGAGAAGATAGACAGTGCGTAGACTTCGTCGGAGATGAAGTGAATGTCGTTTTTGCTGCAGAATCTCAGGCATGACTCAAGGACGGCTTTCGGATAGCATATGCCCAGCGGGTTATGCGGGTTTGTTATGATGAGTGCTTTGATGGGACAGGTTGATGCTTGGTACGCGTTTTCCAGTGCTTCCACAAGTTCTCCGGTGAAGGAGGCATTGAAAGATACAAGAGGAACGACAATGGGATTTACAGTCGCTCGGACACGCATTGAGAAGTCGAAGCCGCTCCAATATGGGCCAGGGACGAGAACGCCATCACCAGCCTCGCAGATGTTGTATAGAAGAGCGTCGATACACGCAGCTGCACCAGGTGCAGTAGCTAAGTGCGATGTTTCAACCGGAATGTGAGGGCTGAAGAAGTTGTTGAAGAGGTTTTTATATGCTTCAAGCAGATCTGGGTCCCCGGAGAACCCGCGCGGATATGATAGGTGCTAGTGTTGGTCAGTTCAATGGTCTACTTCTTGATGTTTGGAGTAGGGTTGTAGCTCACAATAGCCTGAAGATCCGTCGAAATGGCGCTCTTGCATAGTTGCATCAGTTCCGGGCGAATTAACCAATTCTCCGCAGTTGACAGGTCAATGTTGGGATTTTTCGACATGCTTCGCTGCTCAAGTGCGCCTTTTATCTTTGGCATGATGGCTTCCACATTAGACCAGCCCCGCCTCGACAAGCCATGCTTGGAGTAAGTTTTTTGGTTTGACGATGTTGCGGTATTCTCAACCACAGTATGACGTTTACGACGTTTATATTTTGTGGGTAATTCGCATTGGCTTTGAGCTGACAATATACGCTTAGAACGAGTGGCCATGGTATCACAAATGTAGAAAAGGGTAGCTCTTGCAAGTTTTGAGCCATTTCAAGATGTACTATAGTGGTGTAGATGATTAGTTTGGGAAAGAGCGCCCAATCAGTAGTCAGCCGTCGTTCCATTCACCCCGGAGACCGACACGACACGCCAGTATGACGATGACGGGGAGGTACGCCACATTCAAGACTCGGCGCCAAATTTTCTGAGCATGAAAACACTTTTGTGAATTTTTTTCTCCAAGCAGAGGTGATCCATAGCTAATTATAATGGCTTCTCTGCACTTTCTAGCTGCAGTTTATTATGCGTATCCATTGGCCCTGTACCTCGTCCTCGCAACATCCCTTCTCATATGTCGCTTCTATGAAAGAAGTGTGCCTGTCAAGATTTATCCAATACACAGATCATCTCGATGCATGGTTCTTTATGTGCTACAATGCCTGTTTTCGCTACTTGCGCTTTGCAGTCTCGGAATTGGGATAGTGCAGTTTATAAAGACGTTGCAAACTGGACAGCCACCAGAACTAGTGAAGGCTCCTGTGGTGAGTTACAATACTTTGTTCGCGAAAATGTAGTTGTGCTAATGTTTCAGATCTGCTACGCAGCGGTAACGATGTATTTTGTTGTGGGGTTGCTTCCAGACCCGGAAGAACAGTTCAACCCGTCCACCTCCCACCTGCGCGCATGGATAGCAGCCGCAATTTTCGAAACTGGAATTCTTCTGTCAACGTGGAAGGTAGGAGTACCGGCTATAGAGATAGTGCAATGGTATGCAGGAGCCGTGAGATTACTTACTGTTGCATGCATGATCGCGGCTCATATTTCTACATCTCACGACAAGGTACCGCAGACGAATGAAGCAGAGTCACTTCTCAACGGTACATCTTACGGAACAATGAAACCAGATCACTCTCATTCTCAAGCTCATGCCTCGCCACAGTCTCGGAAGGCAGGTTGGCTGGACTACTTCATCAGCTTCAGACTGTTATTCCCATACATATGGTAAGTTATTCACCCATTGAATTCAGCATAGTCACATGGAACTAATTTCAAAGGCCTAAGAGAGAAAGGAAGCAGCAGCTAACGCTGTTGATATGCCTCTTACTAATGACTGGTCAACGCATAGTCAACATCCTCGTCCCGTACCAACTCGAGGTCCTCCTCGGCTCCCTCGGTCGCGGAAAGATGCCATACCGAGCAATAACCCTGTACATCTTATGCAGAGGCCTACAGGGTCAGCAAGGCATCCTCGGATCACTCCGCGCAATTCTTTGGATACCAGTCAGTCAGAGTGTCTTCCGCCGGCTCACCTGTGCGGCCTTCGAACATATCATGACGCTATCGCTTGAGTTTCACCTGAGCAAGAAGATGGGTGAAATAATGAGTGCACTGAGCAAAGGTAGCGCTCTGAATACGTTTTTGGATAGTTTCGCCTTCCAGCTATTTCCAATGGTGTTTGATCTGGGGGTTGCGGCTGTGTATTTCTTGGTTAGGTTCGATGCTTTCTATTCATTAATATTAGTCGGGGTCATGTGGAGTTATGTTTACATGACGATGTATATGGCGGGATGGCGGGCGAGAGCAAGAAGAGAAATGGCGTTTAGAGACAGGGAAATGGATGCAGCAAAGTAGGTGCATTCAGTATTCTTCTCAAAAAGCTGTCCTGCTAACAGAGTCATCTCCAGAACAGACGCCATGATGTCCTACGAGACTGTCCATCACAATGACGCGCTCTCTTTAGAAACCGAAAGATTTTCCGGCCATGTAGGGAGCTATCAGACGGCAGAATACTCCGTTCTGCTTTCCCTCAACGTTTTGAATATTACTCAAAACGCCATTCTCACTCTAGGAGTACTTCTGGTTATCCTTCTCGCGGCTTTTGAGATATCATCTAGTACTCTGACGGTTGCGACATTCGTCAGTATCCTAGCTTATGTTACGCAGTTGCAGGCGCCCCTTCAATTCTTTGGCAGCTTTTACAATCAGGTTCAAAACAACCTGATAGACGCGGAGCGAATGTTGAGCCTAGTAAGTTATGCTACACTGTTTTGTGTGGAAGTTACTCACTCAATATTCGCAGTTTAAGGAAAAACCAACAATCACGGATGCAAAGAACGCACAAGAACTTCTTACGTGCCAAGGCCGGATTTCGTTCTCCAACGTCGTGTTTGCGTATGACGAAAGAAAGCCTGCGATTCAGAACCTCTCTTTCACGATAGAACCTGGGAAATCCACAGCGATCGTTGGACGAAGTGGAAGCGGCAAGTCCACATGTCTAAAGCTGCTATTCCGTTTCTATGACATCGCTGAAGGTAACGGGCGCATCGAGATTGACGGACATGACCTACGAAGTATAAGGCTGGCGAGTTACCGGCAACATCTTGCTGTAGTACCCCAGGAAACGATATTGTTTAATACTACCATCTTAGACAATTTGCAGTATGCGCAGCCTGACGCAACGACGCAGGAGATTTATCAAGCTTGCCGAGTAGCGAGTATCCACGACACTATTTTGAATTTTCCAGACGGTTATGAGACTAAAGTTGGTGAGCGTGGATTGCGGCTGTCGGGTGGTGAGAAGCAAAGAGTTTGTATACTGGCCCTCGAGGGATATGCAAGCATTAACGAGAACATAGATTGCCATCGCACGAGCACTGCTCAGAAACCCCCAGGTCATTCTACTCGATGAGGCTACTGCATCGCTAGATTCACACACAGAGAACCACATACAAGCAGCGATTGAAGCCGCAACCAAAGGCCGAACAACTATCACTATTGCTCATAGACTATCAACTATTGTCCGGTCTGACCAGATCTTAGTTTTAAACGAGGGACGGGTTGCTGAGCAAGGAACACATAAAGAGCTGCTGGAGAAACACGGGATGTATCATGATATGTGGGAGAAGCAGATCAAGACACGTAAAGGAACCGATTTAGAAGATAGTAACTGAAACCCGAGCGTTCTGTAACCCGAGACGGTCATGTCGGGATTCTCAGCAGAGATACTTTAGCAGCACCAGTATCTGCAATTTCGTCTAGCCCATCTCCTCGCCCAAACACTGGAGCAAAGACCAAGTCGTGAACAGCCCACATGATAAGCATGACTAATCTCACCATCATAATGACCCATCGCGGAGCATTTCCATCTTCTTGGATACTTTTCTTAGTCATTCTCTCCATTTGTGAGAATATAGGCCCCCATATAGCGAGAAAAATGAAAGAGCCGACTTTTGTCCACCCAGATACCGGCGGAGTGTATACTGGAATATGTGATAGGTAATCTTGGTAGCCCGTTGGAAGATCGGACTCTCTTGCACCGTTTGTGACGATCCTCTGCAGATCTACCTCAGATGGCGTTCAAAAGAAGCTAGGGCAATCTCACCATGTAACGCTGACTTGGGACTGGTGGCGGTCTCCGTACTACAGCGCTAGCTAAAGTACGAACGCTCAAGTGGGTGCCAAGTCTGGAACGGGTTGACCGGTCAATGACTTCGCTGGCAAGTTCTATGTCGGCATATACGACTCCGCCCCCTTCAGAAGCTATCACCGCTGTGTATTGCTGCTGTGTAATCAGATAAGCTATACCGACAACGTCAGGCGAGTGGCCTTCCTCGGCGATTATGTGCCCACTCTTCGTAATGGAGCCAAACGAAGGTTCTGAGTAAGGTATGCCAGGTATCTCCATAATCAAGGTCCACCCAGACACTCGGACCACTGCACTGTCTAAGGGGGTAATGCCACGACCTCCGGTAAATTTTTCCGCACTCATGTTCGAACCATATGCGAAGTACCACAACGTTCCTGGCTTTTCATTCATATTGAGAGTAAGAAAAAGCTGTTCTAAATCTCATAGGGAGTCAGCATTACTCTTGGAAAAGGATCGGGCATGTGAGTAATGAACTGCGAGGTCCCGCAGCCTCAGCCACTTCTTGACATCTTAGCCGGGTTCCGGCGAATCATGAACACCGTGACTCGCCGAAAGGTCATAATTAGATGAGATAGGCATAGCAATATGTCTGAAGTTAGTTTTCGGTCGCCGGCATCTTTGATGGAACTGATCAGTAGCCGTCTCTGATCGAAGCAAGACTTGATATGGTACATGCAAGAGCCGCAAATATCCTGGTCATCATCCTT
>Ga0265797_10002576_pt1 | contig 30194 bp, 21 predicted proteins | sample P2T30metagenome_FD_192433 | JGI IMG/M metagenome (GOLD analysis project Ga0265797, IMG submission 192433) | Plant litter microbial communities from East Loma Ridge, Irvine, California - P2 T30 | ecosystem: Environmental > Terrestrial > Plant litter > Unclassified | place: USA: California...
CCAAGGTGCCCAGCCTTACACGGCCAAGATCAGGGACATCAAGCGGTAATGGTCATGACCTTTTCCATCTTCCTTCCCGTCGCTCGTCATCCATCTGTATACCTCACACGTCAAACCGCATTAGGCCTGGTGGTCGTCAATGATTGGCCGGGCCGTACCTACTTTAGCGGATTTGTAGCAGATTTGTATGAGGTCACAGTGACAAGGCGAAGTGAATCTGCAGGCGACTGGATCGAATTTCCATGCTCTCCGCGGCTATGTCGGCGGCGGCGTTGTTGGCGTGCGATTGTCTGGGCTCTCGCTTGATAGTTACTAGGGAGAGGGAGAAGAGGAAGAATAATGGGCGGCGTCACGACTCTCCCTTTGTCCTGTCTTGAGTGCGTTCGGTTAATACTGCTGTGCTGGTGAAGACTCCTGCCCTGTACTTGTTTGTCCATCATCTGAAACCTGGATACATCCATCTATCTGCAGCAGATATACGCCTGCCGCCCTTCGCTACTGCTACCTCTGCTATACGTAGCCCGCATCCGCCCTCATTCCAAAACAGGTTCCCTGCTTTTACCACGCGACGATCTGACTGGCTGCAGCCGTCCGTGACAAACCCCTGCTCCATTGGCCTGCATTACAGCACTTGGCTTGCGATAATCTCAAAGCAAGACCAGGCGGTGCATTTGCTTGGTACACAGGCTCGGCGGTGCAGATGGAAGGCCATGATGCCCAATACCTCGATCCCTCCGCGGCGACTGCTGCTGCCACTATGACCGGACCACCCAACCACGCTACCATGGCCTACTGGAAAGGAAACGCCCCGGACACTGTAGTGTCGCCCATGCACGAAAAGGCTGCTGCTACCAGTCTGGAGCCACAAACTGAGGCGGTCGAGAGTCGTAGGCCGAGCGACGATGCCTCGTTCTCGTCGGCGTCGAATGGACAACAGGAAGGTGCTGCGACTTTCCAACCGATCAAGAAGAGTTCAACGGACCCTATGGGCGATAAGAGGGTTACTCAGGATGGGCTACCAGCGCAGAGAAATGGCAGTACGCCGACCGTCGATCCAACAAGACCCTCACTTCCCAAGGGATCTTCGAAGAACCGCACCGAGCGGCCTGCATACACCCAGCGAACAAGCACCATGATGAAAGGACTTCGACGAGCGGCGACCGGCACCATGCCATCAAACACCGGACACCAGTACTCGTACACATTCGATCCAATGTCGTCAGACTCCGACTCGTCGAGTTCTTCTGAGGACGGCGGACCCGCCAAAAAAAGCAAGATGCCAAAGAGGAAGAACAAGGAAGAGGACGTGTCGGGCTGGGATGGCTCGGAAAAACAAAGAAAGGCGGACGCAAAGGCAGGGAGATCATATTCGCGCTTCAAGCTTAGTAACTCGAACGTCAAGACCAAGGGTCGCATCTCTAAAAACGATGGCCGACTGAAGATCTCCATCAACGAAACCGAGAACAACGGATACGTTGCGAAAGCATTGGGAAAGAGCATCAAGAATCATCTCGACATTCCTTCAAAACACGGGCATGGACATGATCAACGGCAGGAGCTTGACCATGATGAGCTTGTCAAAGCACAGCGTATCGAGTCAAAGGCGGAAAGCGTCGCCTCTGCGTTACGACCCACGGTTCATTGTCCTCGACTCAACATTGTCATAATGGTCATTGGAAGCAGAGGTGACATTCAGCCATTCATCCGGATTGGCAAGCTACTGAAGGAGAAGAACGGCCACCGTGTGAGGATCGCAACACATCCGGCCTTCAAAGAGTTCGTCTCGGATTCCGGCCTTGAGTTCTTCTCAGTCGGTGGCAACCCTTCGGAGCTCATGGCTTTCATGGTCAAGAACCCTGGTCTCATTCCCAACATGTCGACCGTCATGGAAGGCGAGATCGGTCGACGTCGCGACCAAATGGCCGAAATGTTCGAAGGCTTCTGGCGCGCTTGCGTCAACTCAACAGACGACGAGCGTGATCCCAACAACGTCCACCTCATGAACCAGCAGAATCCCTTCATCGCGGACGCAATCATCGCCAATCCGCCTTCGTTCGCCCACGTCCACATTGCCGAGCGCCTAGGAATTCCACTTCACATGATGTTTACCTTCCCGTACTCGCCTACACAGGCTTTCCCGCACCCACTGGCAAATATCAAGCCCCAGAAGAGCAACGTCAACGAGTCTTATATCAACTTCATGTCCTACCCGCTGGTTGAGATGATGACCTTCCAAGGCCTGGGAGATCTTGTGAATAACTTCCGCGAAAAGACCCTGGGCTTGGAACCCGTCAGTCAAATCTGGGCGCCCGGTGCTCTGTACCGCATGAAGGTGCCCTACACATACATGTGGAGTCCCTCATTGGTCCCCAAACCCAAGGATTGGGGTCCTGAGATCGACATTGGCGGCTTCGTCTTCTTGGATCTTGCAAGCGACTTCAAGCCTCCACAGGATTTGCAAGACTTCCTCGATGCTGGCGAACAGCCAGTGTACATTGGTTTCGGCAGCATTGTCGTGGATGATGCAGACGCTTTCACGCAAATGATCTTCAAGGCAGTCGAGATGGCTGGCGTGCGTGCGCTCGTCAACAAGGGATGGGGTGGCCTCGGCGGTGAAGGAAACGAAACGCCAGACAACATCTTCATGCTGGGCAACACGCCACACGACTGGCTGTTCCCCCGCGTCAAGGCTGTTGTTCACCACGGCGGCGCTGGAACAACTGCCATGGGTCTCAAGTGCGGCAAGCCCACCATGATTGTGCCCTTTTTCGGCGACCAGCCTTTCTGGGGTGCCATGGTTGCAGAAGCCAAGGCGGGTGCCCATGAGTGTATCCCTTACAAGAAACTCAACGCCGAGCGTCTGGCTGAAGGAATCAAGCAGTGCATGTTGGAGGAGTCGCAGGTCAACATTCAGAAGATTGCAGACTCCATCGCTGCTGAAGGAGACGGCGCTGAAAACGCGGTTCGGTCGTTCCACCGCAGTCTGCCAGTCGCGGGTCCAAAGAACATGCGCTGCTCCATCCTTGAGGATCGTGCGGCGGTGTGGGTTGTGAGAGGCTCGTCACTAAGGCTCTCCACTATGGCTGCCCAAATTTTGGTTGAGAAAGAAAAGCTCAAGTGGCAGGATCTCAAGATCTTGAGACACTACGAATGGAACGACTTCGACGGGCCTGGCGAGCCTATCACGGGCACAGGATCGGCTCTCATGAGCTCCATGTTTGACATCGGCGAGGGCGTTGGCATGGTCCCTGTCCGCATCGCCAAGCACGTCAAGAAGCGCGAGGAGCACGCCCGACGCAAGGAGGCTGTTGCGAAGAAGAAGGAACAGAAGAAGCAAAAGAAAGCCGCTCAGGTAGCCGGCAAGTCGAACCCTTTGGAAGATCCAATTGCAGAGACTCCCGCCGAACCACAGGCCCGCTACGAAGACAACGGCGGAGGAAGGCCCAAGGCACGTCGGGATGGCACTAACAATACCGTTGCTTCTACCATCTCGGCCGACCCAGAGGAGCCGCTGGCGCAGGAAGTCGCCGAGGACATCGGCCGTGGCTTCAAGGCCTCAGGCGCCGCCCTACTCACCATGCCCATGGACGTGCACATGGCTATCGCCCAGGGCTTCCACAATGCACCGCGTCTGTGGGGCGATGCAACAGTGCGCAAGCCCGTCCGCATCACAGGCTTCAAATCTGGCTGGACAGCCGCTCGCCGTGAATTCGGCTATGGAGTCTACGACGGCTGGACCGGCCTCGTCACACAACCAGCCCACGGCTGGAAAGACGAAGTCACAATGCCGGCCAAATTCGGCGGCCTCGGCGTCGGCCTGGCCAAAGGCGTGGGCGGCCTTGTCATCAAAAACGTCTCCGCCGTCGTCGCGCCGCCCGCCTACCTCGTTACCGGCGTCAGGAAGTACGTGTCGAAGCGCCTCGGCGGGCCCAGCGCCAACCTCTTCATCCGCCGCGCCCACATGGTGCAAGGCTTCAAGGACGTCCGCGAACTGGGCGGCGAACAAAGCGGCGGTGAGCCGCACAACCCCAAACTTGAGGAAGCCACGCGCGAGGTCTTGGAGGGCTGGGCCGTCTACGAGGATTTGTGGACTGAGGTGACGAACTTGCGACACGCCAACGGCAACGGTCCGAGGGCGAAGATGAGGGTTGCGAAAGAGAAGAAGCGCTGGGATGAGATGGGCGCTCTCGAGAGTGTCCGCACCGCGCGTGAGGCGCTGAGGGCTTACCGCGGGAACGAAGACGTCGATGCGCTGTTCAAGGAGAAGCGGAAGGAGACTCTTGTTGCCCAGATGCCGCGGGCGCCCGCCATGGCTCGCACGGCTACGTACGGTGACAAGGGCGTTTTGACGAATGGGCGCACGGTCGGGGAGTTGGACGAGGGGACTATTGAGGCTGTCAAGAAGGATGTCGATGCTGTTGATGCGGGCGGACGTGAGCGCCAGGAGGCGATGGATGTTGTTGCTCCGGCTGCTGGCGAGGACGTCACTAGTGCTGGTGCTGGGACTGGGAGGAAAGACTCCGAAGCCACCGCTGTTCCTAGCGATAGCAACGATGGCGGCGAGGAGCGCAAGGCTGGCAACGATGGCAGTGGCAAGAGCGATGCTCCTCCTGCTGCTGCCGACGCCGATGCAGACGCAGACTCTTCCGAAGACTACTTCAGCAAGCACGCCACAGCGGACAAGCCGAAACTCGCGGGCAGAGAACTGAGTAAGATGCAGGTCGGGCCTGAGAGGCTTGACATGGCTGCTGCTCCTAATGGTGGTGGTGTTGCTTCTGCTTGATTGGTTCTGAGACCTTGAGAGCTCTCATTTTTTTTTCCCGATGGTCTGCATGACTGACTGCTTGCATGGAAGGGATATGGATCGGATTGGACCCCATTCTTTCTTTTGTGTTCTTTTTGTTGTCTTCGGGACACACACGTTTTCTACTTACTACCCCGTTTTGCATGGGATTTTTGAGCGTTCGGTTTTACTGATTCTGTCTGTCCTTTTTTTTTCCTATCAAGAGATATCCCCTTTTGCGATGTTTATCCTTGGATTGGGGGGAGTTTTTTTCTTCTTTTTTACTAACGCATACATATACATACACCTTAGCGGTTTGTTTTTAATGATAATTCGATGGTTGTTTACTGAGCTGTTTTGGAAGATTTTCTTCTCTTACTTCAATCACTCGGTCGGTCTCAAGTTGCCACTCGAATGTGGCTACTATGATTGTATGCACGACCCTATCTAGGTAGGGAGTCGAACGTATCAGGAGTGGACCGGACAGACTTCAATCCCGCGTGTATATCATCAATCGGTGTCTTCTAACTTATGTTGTTTTAAGGTACGTGCTCAATGTGTTCTGGTTGAATGGGCGTGACCATTGTAAATCGACGCATGACTTCGATAAAATGTGTGGAATCAACCGTTGGCCATACTACCTTTTGATCGAATCGTTTAGACATGGCACAATTTTTCAAGTTGATCATACCACTTGCCTCTCGAGTCGGGTTGTTTTCAACCACTATGCTCGGTGATTCGATCGTAGTTGGATGGGAAGGCAAATCGGGTGAATATCATTACCCCAACCCTTACCCTCGTCTTTTTTCGAGATGCTCAGCCCCTGTGCCGGTAAGCGGATGAGAGGCTGAGAGGCGCCGATCGCTTCCAGACTGCGGCTGTTCCTATTCGTGTACCTTGAACTAAAGTGATCCTTCGTCTTGGATTTCGCCGACGCAATTTCATGGGTAGTTATGTGATGGGGTGGTGATTTGAGCACACCACATCAATCTAGTCGAAGAAAATTCAATGTCGAGAAGAGTGTCAAACGACAAACAAGACAACATAAGACAACATCAGGACAAGATGACAGCATACCTATTCACGGAACGATGAAGAGAGCTTAGTTGAAACCAAGGCGACACGCGGCGAAAGCTTGGTGAGGCTAGCGCATCGTCTTTCCAGCCCGTAAGCTCTGATGCGAACACCTCTTCAGCCCTCAATCAACTCTTATTTTGCCTTTTTCCGAGCCTCGTGTTGTTGCTTTATTACATCTATTCCTTGCCGGCACTCAATCCCGTAGGACGCGCGTGTGTGAATAATGGCCGCAGCAGGCATGCTCTGGTTGCCCCTGGAGGCAAAAAAAGAAAGACGACATGCTCACGACCCACCCTTCACTTTCACTCCCCACCTGTAAATCGGCCCATGGGCAAATCGTATCGCTGCCTACCCGCTCTCCTGACCCTGGAAATCATGGCGTCGTCAACGCGTACGCCAGATACGCCGGCCGACACTAGTCGTGTTGGCTCGTCTTTCTTGTCTTGTGTCGCAACCAAAGCCTTTCGACTCTCCTTTGCGCCTAGGCTCTCCGTTCACTCTCTACCTGTCGCTCTTTCTCACCAGTAGTAATATGCGCTCGCTATTCAAGTGGGCTAGCACTGCGCTGCTGGCCAGCCAGGCTGCCGGCCTTACTGTCGATGTCGAGGATCCGGCTCAGATCAAGGATGCTACCAGCACCATCGCGTATGGCATGATGAAATACTACACCGGTAACAACACTGGAGATGTGCCTGGAAACTTACCCGATCCATACTACTGGTGGGAAGCTGGTGCCATGTTCATGAATATGATTGAATACTGGTTTTGTGAGTCTGGACATCCGTATTGCAAATGCATTACAGACTTGCTGACAACATTCACCATGCAGACACCGGAGACACAACATACAACGACGTGGTCATCCAAGCCATCACCCATCAAGCCGGGCAAAAGGGCATGGAAAGCTTCGTCCCATCAAACCAAAGTAAAACCGAAGGCAACGACGACCAGATCTTCTGGGCATTCGCCGCCATGGACGCCGCCGAGCTCAACTTCCCTGCCCCAACCGGAGACGACACACCCTCATGGGCCGCCATGGCCCAATCAGTCTTCAACGGCCAATCCAACCGCTGGGACGACCACTGCGGCGGCGGCCTTCGATGGCAAATGTTCGCTTTCAACAACGGCTACAACTACAAGAACGTCGCCGCCAACGGCGGCCTCTTCCTCCTCAGCGCGAAGCTGGCCCGCTACACCGGCAACACCACTTTTGTCGATTCGGTCGAGAAGCAATGGGAGTGGTTCAGCAACTCGGTCCTCTACCAACCCGACAACTTCCAGGTCAACGACGGTACCGACATCGGCAACAACTGCACAGTGCCAAACACCCAGCAGTGGTCATACAACTACGGCTTCTACATCGCCGGACTAGCATACATCTACAACCACGTAAGTAACTTGCAAGAACAAGAACGAAAATCTTCCCCCCTCTCCCTCCAAACCTACCAACCCAAACACTAACCTCGTCCTTCTCCCCCCAACCAGACCGAAGACGCCAAATGGCTGCCCCCCCTCAAAGGTCTCCTGGACCACACTTTCACCGAATTCTTCCCCAACAACGCCCACATCGCCGTCGAATCCGCCTGCGAGCCAAAGGGCAACTGCGACACAAACGGCTTCACCTTCAAAGGCTACACCCTGCGCTGGCTCGCCATCACCGCGCAGCTCGTCCCGTCCCTAGCCGATCAGATCTGGCCCTACATCACCGCCAGCGGCATCGCGGCAGCAGGGCAGTGCAGCGGCGGCGAAACTGGAGACACGTGCGGCATGAAGTGGACGCAGACGGCATGGGATGGGAGTTATGGCGTCGGGCAGCAGATGAGTGCGCTCAGCGCCGTGGGGGCGAATATGCTCCGGGTCGGGGGCTTGAAGGCTCCGTTCACGAGGGATACGGGGGGCGAGTCGGTGGGGGATCCGAATGCGGGGAGTAATGCGGATGGGAGCGGTGGTGGTGGGAGCGGGGACGGGGTGGATAGTCATATTTTGACGGATCCGATTACGGGGGGGGATAAGGCTGGGGCGGGGATTCTGACGGCGTTGGTTGTGGCTTTTACGCTGGGCGGTGGGTGGTTTTTGGTTTCTGGGTAGGATGGGGTTGGTTTTGGGTGCGGTGGGCGTTTTTTTTCTTGCGTTTCTTCTTGTTTCCGGAGGGGGACGTGTTTTCGTCTACCTTGCCTCAATGATCATGATGTTGCACCTTTTGGATTTCTTAAAGAGATCGAGAACAGGTCTATGACATGAGAGTCTGATTCTCTCTTCCCTGTTGACAAGTGTGTTATGCTAAGATTGAATGGCTTGTGATCGACATGCTAGGACTCTTGGACTGCCCTTCCGATTCTCGAGACGCTTTGCGGAGTTAGTACCATTGATGAGTTCTGGTCTGTCTGGCCACGTCAATATTGATGTCTCTCAATTAGCTAGTCGTTGCTCTCAATCATCGTCGAAGACCCACCCCGTCCCGACAACGATCTTGGGATGTCTTTTCGATCGCATAACACACATAATAAGGCTTGTGGGAGGGCAACGATGGAACATCCACCAAGAAAGACAAAAAGCAAGCCTAGGCCTTCTTCTCCCCCTTCCCAGCTCCTCAACCCTTACCACTCCACCCCTTCAGCGCCCTCCCAAGCCCCTTCACCAACGGACTCCCAGCCACAGAACGCGACTGCCACGCCTTCCGCCTCTTCACCCTCGGACTACCCACAGCATCCACACCCCCCGCATCCACCCCGCCCCTCGCCCCTCCATGCACAAAGACATGCCCGCCATCCGACTCCAGCGTCCACGTAACCCCATAGTCCCTCCCCTGCAGTTCGGTCCCACAGCAGCCGGAAAAGGCCTCGCTGGGCGGCGAATTCACCGCGAGCGTGAACAGGTTCTGCGGCTCCGAGAAGTCCTTGTACCACGTCTTGTGCAGCGCAAAGTAGCCGAAAGCGCCGAAATTAAGCGCAAAGACTCCCAGCAGGACGGTGAGGAAGGCTTTTTGGTAGTGGGATGTTCCGCCAGAGGCGTACTCTTGCGCGCGGATTTTGGCGTTGAAGGTGGCGGGGGCGCCGTCGGGGGAGAGCAGGATGCCGTTTGAGGAGAGGGCGTCGGCGTATTCCCAGTAGTGGATGAAGGGGGCGTCGAGGGTGGATTGGAGGAGGGTGTTGCCGGCTAGCACTGCTAGAGCTTCTGCTAGGGATGGCTTGGCTGGGTCTAGGCGCGGTTCGCGGAGCATAAGCTGGGAGAGGAGGCGTGCGTTGGCGGATTTGCCGTCGAAGGCGCCGTCGTTGAGTGCTAGGGCGTGGACCATCTCGCTGCCGACCATTGGCCAGTCGCGGCTGATGGTGGCGTTGCCGCTGGGGGCAGCTATCCCTTGTTTCGATTCGATATAACGCATTGAGCCGGTGGGGGTATCATGTTCGTCACATACAGCTTCCAGCACAGCTGTTTGACCGCTCGCCTGGTAACTGGTGTAGCAGTAAGGGCTTTGGCTGACTTGCAGCTGGCAGAGGAAGTAGTCGAGACCCTTGGAGGAGTCGCTTTGGACATCTGTGCTGTGTGCTTTGCCGAGGATGTAGACAGAGCTGCGGCCGTATTGCATGCCACCGTTGCCAGTCCCGTTGACGAGAGTGTTGTAGTCCTCCGGAAGCTTCATGAAAATCGGTGGCCAGGCGTAATCACCATACTTCTCGCCCCAGCCGAAGATGTCGTCCATATCCGTGCCGTTGAGGTACGGGGAGGGCCTAGACTCGGAGAACTTGAGCTGGGCTGGCCATGTAGTCTGATTGAGTGGCTCATCGGTCATATTCCAAGTGGAGAAGACAAGAGGGGAAATCTGCTCTTCTGACACAGCGGCACAGAGTGAGTGTAGAACGGGTGAGACTACAGACGCGTCGATCGTGTACCTGCCGACTCCATCGAGATCCCTGGGCTGTGGAATGCTGTTATAAGGATCCTTTGCAGCGGTGACCACCCCGGCGTGCGGAAAGGCGATGCTCACATTGTTGACGATGATGCCGGTTTCGTCGTCTATGAAAGCAGCAGTGTGATCCAGCTGGTTACCCACCCATGGCGCGATCACGGTGGTGTCGTTGCTGAACAGAGCAGTGCCGTTGGGTCTGGCATACGGACTCGCGCTGCGTGCTTCCAGCCCGGTGGACCACATTCCCAGGTAAGTGAAGTAGTTCTTGTACGCCATCGCAGCGTGCTCAATATGTGCACAAGTGTTGGCATGCTCGGCGGGATCGACTTCGGCAGGCACTGGAGTGTAGCAGTTCGCCTTGATGTATTGGGCGTTGCCGAATGCTGTATGCACACGTCCTTGCATGAGGTTCTCTTTCCAGCCGCCAAACTTCAGTTGCGGTTGCACTAGAGCGGCGGCAGCAGGGGTGTAGAGCATCGCAAACAAGGCTGATACGATGGATATCACGCCGAGACCAGTCACGCCTGCATAGCGAACACTTTCCCAGCGTGAAAGTAGGGTAAACGGTTGTAGCAGCCAACCTCTCATGTTGAGTTCGGCTAGTGTGACTCCTGACCGACGCTGCCTGCTGTGCGCCTTCCTCGCCAGTCGCTGACCGAGGAGGAAAATGACCGTAGAGACAAAAGAAAGTTCGATGGTTTTGGCAACGCTGGTTGTGAGAAGGGTGGCCCAAGAGGGAGTCAATCTCCCGTTGGTGCGTACCGCCTTCCAGCTCGGCCCAGTGACAGCCACATAAGCCAAGAGAAATGACATGACAGTGGAGTATGCGGACAGCACAATGGCGACAACATACAGCCAATTCCTCCGAGTCCCTTTCATCTCCTTGACACCTTCACACTTGTGCTTTGTTGCAAATTCTCCATAGGCAGAGTGGAGCGATGCACTGTGGTGTTTCAACAAGAGGCTGGACTGCGATTCTTGTGCAAGAGGAGGGTTGATTGTCGAATGTGAGTATGAAGAATAAGGTTTCGACTGAGCCTTGTAGCTGTACGGGCTGAAAGTGCTCGCTGGTGATTGCCCATACTGGGTGGCTCCGGAGAGCCCGCCAGTCGAGGGCGGCGACACGAGTGGTTGAGCCAAACTTGGCGTACGATCCAGTCCTGAGTCCGGAATTGATGCGGTATTGCGAAGGGACGCAGGCATGGAGTCGTCGTCCAGTGAAGACCGGTTCGCGCAACTGATGTCAATCCCCAAGCCGGTCATCTCCGCGAGCTGAATTGAACGGACCCGTTCACGGGCTTCTCGATGCCCTGCCTCGTCCATTGAGTGTGAGGTAGAGCTGTGATGGTGGTGTTGTAGCAAGGTTCCTATGTTCCCCAGCTCGGAGGATCGACTCCGTGATATGCGCTCAAGTTTGCCGGCCGCCGGGTCAGAAGGTCAGATCAGGAGGTGATTGAATGCGATGGCCACGGCGAAGCGACCTCTAAAAGAAGATACAAACCGAGACCCGGGATCACAGAACACACGGGTAGGTGCAGCGGGGTGGTGGGATGACGATGGTTCAAGCAACCGGCTTGCAGGTCTCACTTGTCCGAGGCAGGTTGGAATTGCGTAAAGGAGATGTGAACGAAACCTGACAGATCAAGTGAGTGATGGTGCTCAAGCGAGAATCGCGAAAATAGCACCCGTGTTGGACGTGGCGCAGCTCGGAAGGAGTGTGAAGGAGTTGCTAGTCCAATTACCTGCATGTGGCGTGGGATCTTGCAGTAATTCAGAGGGCATTGGACAATGGCGAGGTTGATGCAATTACCGGTGGCAGCATTGATGGAGTGACTGATCTCTTTGAAGGTCTTGGTCAGATCAGATCAGTACTGTACTGTATCTCTAAGCGGGTAGAAGTGATGGGAGGTTGATGTGCGACACGCACGCGATCTGTCACGGCTAAAACCTCAAGCCAACGCCGCAGCTGTTGCAAGTGGAGCACACGATCACATGATCATCACAGTCGGAGGAGGTGGGAGGTGTAATTGAGGTGCCGGTGAGACGATCGAGGTGTGATGAAACGTGCTTGGGGACTGCAAGACCTAGACTTGAAGAGCTAGTTTTCACTAAAGAAAGATGGAGAGCGTGGGGATAACGCTAGGGCTAAGTAGCCACTCATAGGCGCTGGATATCGAGGCCGCTTCGCCGGTCTTTAACCGCGATTGGGAAGGGTCCCAAGGTCTCGCTAAGTCTTAAGTGGCTTGAAGGGAAATGGTATGCGAGGACAACTCCAACTTGTCCCCCTCGTTTGAGCTTTTGTTTGTGTCTTGCTGCACTTGCTACTTGAGCTCGTCCAATCTCAACTACCTCATCCATCCAGCTACTTGTTTTCCGCGGGGATACTTGGCCCAGGACTCGGGACACCACGAGCGACAATTCCGGGCGGTGAATACGGCCATTGACTTCTACTCAACGACAGCAGCGCCCACGAACATTCCCAACTAAGCCTATCGACGGGTCAAATCCCCGCGCATTGGAGCTGCCTCCAATCCGCGCGACACCCACAACCTCAACCAATTTCCCTCGCTACGTGAACGAACGCTGGACAGCTCACACCATCCGAGCATGGAGCAAGCACAAGCAGGCTCCGGCCTGGTGGATTTGCCTACTTCCCACACGATCTCCCATGGCACTGGGAGCAATGAGACCGCCAGCAATGGCTCGGTGCCTGAAAAGATGAGCGCATACTCTCCGCCCAGAGAAAACACACCCAGCAAGAGAACACGGAACACGAAATCGAACCGAGGAGGTGTGGAAGACATCGCTCTCTGCGCGAGTCCTGCTGGCTTTTTGACCACCAAGAGCAGAGGACATGTCGAAAGGGAAAGCATTGGCGGCATGCTGCGCAAAGCCATGGTCAACCACCAGCTCGGAATATCGCTCAACCTGATCCTTCTGGTGACTTTGACATACATCCTCTTCCCGAGCTTGAGGGAGCGCGTGGGCTCTTTCTTCACCCTGCAGTACCCGACTGGCAACACGGGCGAGTTCAGCATTGGACCGAGGGATGTGTATCTCGTAGCGGGCTACGTTGTGCTATTCACAGGACTGAGGGCGGCGTGCATGGACTATCTGCTGTTGCCGTTGGCGGGTTTGATGGGAATTAGATCGAAGAAGTTGCGGTTGAGGTAAGTCGAGGACAAACTACGCGAAGCGTGGTCATCGCTGACTTCGCATTAGGTTCGCGGAACAAGCACACCTTTTCCTCTACTACGTTGTTTACTGGACCTGGGGCCTTGTTGTCTTCATCCAGGACACTCCCGAGTCGTCAGCAACTTCCTACCTCGGTCAGATGAACGACCTCTTAATCTCACTTTGGCGCGACTACCCACGCCTGGTGCTGGGCATGTCGTTGAAGCTATACTATCTCTCTCAGACGGCATTCTGGGTGCAACAAATCTTTGTCATCAACGTTGAAGAACGTCGCAAGGACCACTGGCAAATGTTCACGCATCACATCGTCACGATTTTCTTGCTCGCCTTCTCCTACGGATACAGGCAGATGCGCGCCGGCAATGCCATCCTTGTTTTGATGGACGTTGTCGATCTTATCTTCCCGGTAGGCCTGTCGCGGATCTCAATCTATCAAACATCTGCTAATGTGTATCACAGCTTGCCAAGATACTGAAATACATGAAATGTCAGACCGCCTGCGATATCGCTTTTGGCATCTTCGTAGTACTCTGGCTCGGTGCGCGACACATCTGCTACGTGGCAATCTGCTGGAGCATCTATGCACACGTCGCAGCGGTAACGATGCCGTACGGAACTTACAGCACGCTCAATGGAAAACTCTTGAACACCGACGGCGGCACCGGAGTCCTTGACAATTTACTCCAACCCCTACTGAACCCGGCCGCAAAGACGGTTGCCTTCAACTCTCAAATTCGAAGCATCTTCCTCGGACTACTAGTTGGCCTGCAGGTGATCACAATCGGATGGTTCATCATGATCTGCCGCGTGGTTGCAAAAGTACTGCAGGGACACCCGGCCGACGATTCACGATCTGACGACGAAGGCGAAGAGGAAGAGCAGCTCGAGGATGAAGTCGAGTCGAAAGAGCAGGTCCAGATGTCTTCGGCTCAACACGACAACGGCGTGCCGTACAAACTCCGCGCAGAACCCCAGGCCGTGGCCGGCGCAGAACGCAAGTTCATCGAGGTTACTGCCAGCTCCGAGGACCTGAAGTTCACTTCATCTCGCCCTAGTAGCAAGCGCAAAGGCAAGGGTGGGATCTCCTCTGGTCTGAACTTGGGCGAGCACAAGGATATCCTGAACAGGATCGGATGTCTCAGCGATGAGCAATTGGCGCGCGAGAAGGAGTTGAGGGACAGCAAGGAAGACGGCAGGAGGAAGTAGGACTCTCTCCATGTCTTTCCGTCGTCTGGCCACTGCGCAGCTCCCGACAGACTGGGCGGCGGCAGTGGCGAAAAGCGAGTCGTGGCCTATTGTCGTTAGCGAGTTTGTGTATTTTCTGAGTGTCTGTTCTTCTACAAAAAAAATCCTAGATGTATAGATTGCCTGAATCTTTCCCCCCAAAAAAAAAAGTCAGAAGACCAAGTCTATCCTCCCACCTCCTATCCAATCTCAATCAAGAAAACCTCACACCTCCACCCCACCACCACTCCCACCCACCCCATCCTCCTCCTCTTCCCCCCTCTTCCTCAAAGCCATCCACTGAAACTCCACCCCACCATCCGCCTCACTAGCCAGCACCTCCTCCCCCTCAACCTCAAACCCCACCCCCACCGCCATCGCCCGATTCCCCTCCTCCCCAAACGAACTCCAGAAAATCCCCCGCCCCATCATCTCCCCCCAAATCGCCTCGTCGTCCACCGTCGCGAAATTCACGGCCAGCAGGGCCCCCGGCTTGAGCCAGGAGTGAATTTTCGCCAGCATGGGTTTTTGCTCGCCGCGGGGTAGGTGGAAGAGGGTGAAGAGGCAGATTGCGCCGTCGAGGGTGGAGGGGGGGAGGGTTAGGAGGGTCATGTCTGAGGGGATGAAGTGGATGTTTTTGTTAGTGGTGGTGTTGGTGGTGGTGGTGTTGGCGGGGATATGGAGGCAGTGGGATTTCGCTAGGGCTATTTGGGCGTGGGAGATGTCGTTTGCTAGGACTTTGGCGCCGAGGGAGAGGAGGAGGCGGGTTATGGGGATGCCAGGGCCGCAGCCTAGTTCGAGGATGTAGGGTTGGGGGTTTGGGGTTGTCGTTGTTGTTGTTGGTGTTGTTGTTGTTGTTGTTGGTGTTGTTGATGTTGTTGTGTTTGAAGAAGTGGCGTTTTCGAGGACTTTACGGGCGTATCTCTCGCGGGGAGAGGGTTGGTCGTTGATCCAGGTTAGATACCAGTCTGCTAGGCTGTCGTAGGCTTGCTCGACTATGGCTTTGGCGTCGGACATTGTGGATGAGGTTGTTGTTGTTATGTGTTCTCTATGTATCGATGCTGGTAGGGATTGGGTGGATTTTTGTTTGGTCTAGTATGTCTAAAGATCAAGATTGGTCTCAAGGGATGAAGGAATGTATTTTGAAGCCTCATTATTAGCCCTCACTCTCGACCCGAGTCGTGGAACCGGATTGGAAGACGGGCGCCATCGCTTTCGGATAGGTAGGCGATCTGTGGCATCGTTCGTTGGGTGCCTTGGTGCGTTTGTCAGCCCACACGACTTCTGAAACCCGCTTCGCGTGCATGCAAGAGATCCTTCCGACTGGCCAATTTGCCCAACGAATAACTATCTCGCACGTCTGTTTGGCATGGAAATGCAACAATGTAGAAGAGCTGAGTGAGGTGGATGATCGAGTCAAGACGAGATAAGAATGGGCACGTTATTGGGTGAACAACGAGATGTAACTGAAGCCGACGACCAACGCTTCGATCAGCATGCTGTCTGAGCTGACATCGTCCCACATGGCTCAAAACTCAAAACATCCATGCAACACGAGTCCACGACACGCAGTCCACATGTCTTGCGACAACATCAATGCCTCCAGACAAAAGGATCCCGCCAGTCAATGCTGAACCCGCAACCCGCGACTATGATGCCGACCCGCTTTGGAGGTCGAAACCTCTCACTCCGGCGCAGATACTGGCGCACGACATCAGGCTGGAGTCTCTGAGAGCGGACCGTGGACCAATGTTAGAATGCAATGAGAAAGCTCCATCATCTCTCATACCAGATACCGCAGCATTGACCAGTCGAGCCGATTTTGCAAGGTCCGAAGCAGCGGCGGTCAACCCAATAGAGGAACGCAGGTTCAAGCGGTTGGAAGAGGACTTTGGCTGGATCAGACATCTACGTCTGAAGAACAAGCCAAACTCTTCTTCGAATGGCTCGCAGCCGGCGGCTGCGAAATGTCGCTGGATCCATTGCTCGTCAAAATACCCCGAATATCTCAATGGCTTCCTTTACGCCCTAGTTGAAGACACAAAGACCGTATCCGAGTGCATGCACTTGTTAGACAACGCCGTGCAGCAAAAGCAGCGCTTCTCCAAGCACGGAAAACACTTTGTGCCGTTTGTAGCTCCCTTGACACCTCGGTCGCAGAGCGGCGGCGTTGGGCCTTATTATCCAATGCTCATTTCGACGCCATGGCTGGACTGGTCTATCAATGGACAGACTCCGCCGCTGCGATTCCAGATTGACCGTAGAGAAGGCTACACTTCTTCTCGTTCCTCGTGTCATCCGATGCGATCCCTTCTGGCGTACTACTTCCGTCTGGAAGATACCCGGGAGAGGGAAGTCTCGCAAGTCTTCTCTCGCAACAAACCGTGGCAGGGAGACCGAGAGATTGACTTGAGGATTCGGCAATGGTACGGCCACTATCCGTCGGCGTTGAACGTGGATGAGCTCTGGCTGTTGGCCATAGACTCCGAACACATTGTGACATTCTCAAGCAACCAAACTTGGAAAGCTAGGTGGCCTCCTTTGCAGCTGACGTCGCGTATCAGTGATGTGGCATTCCGCGACGTGAGGAGTATGTTTCACCGATCGCACCAGAATGACACTCAGGAATACACGGCCATGACACATGTCATCACTGCGCTGTCTGGTGCAATGGGAATGATGCACCGCAGCTTCTGGCAGGACCTTCCGCTGTGCCTGACCGATAGATTCGCAGGACATCTTGGGCACTTACAGTACGGGCTGCATCGCTCACCAACTACAAAGCTCGTGATGGACCTTTTGGCTTGTCAAGAAGAGCTCAACATCGTAATCCAAATTACGCAGAAACAGCTCGATCTGATTCATCAGGTTCATGAATTGACAGGGACAAGCACACTTCAAGATCAACACGCTTCATCAAGATCGCCGAGCTCACCACGTCGTTCAATACCGCCGCCCGGCCTTCCCGGTGACCCGCCCGTATCACCAAGATCACCACATAACACTACCTATCACCCAATGACCGCAAGTCCCATCGCAAAACTCCAAGATAATCTGCAAAGAGAGCTGGCAGACCTTCAAGATCTGCGCGACAACGCAAACACACTGGTATCTCGAACCATCCAGCTGGTGAACCTGCGGATGGAGAGCTCCTCGAAAGCAATGCTCGTCTTCACAGTCGTCACCATCATCTTCCTGCCCCTGAACTTCGTCACCTCCTTCTTCGGCATGAACGTCAGCGATATTAGGGACATGCAAGCCACGCAGTCTCTGTTCTGGTTGGTCGCCATGTGTGTCACAGCTGGCGTATTCGTCGCTTCTATATTTCTGGCATTCCAGGGTGGGAAGCTTCTGGACAGGATGCTCCTCTGGGTAGACGCACGGAAAGAGAGGGCTAGCTTGAGGACTCCGGCATACAATGGCAATAATAGAGTGGCTGATGCCTACAGGTCTAACAGCTACAAGTTGAGATGAGTGGCGGCAGATTCTGATCAATCCCTGTCTTCACTTTTGGCAACCCTCGTCTTAGACGACACAAAAGCGATACTTGGAGAGTTGCAGGCTTCCTGGTCTCGGCTGGGATTCTTTGAGACAGGAGATCCCTGGACCTGGATGACTGGAGCTGCAACATTACACTCTCTCATTAATGTTGTCTGCCTATGCGACATGGCTGGTGTAACACATTCGTGCGGTTGCACAAAGCACGAACGATGCTAAATACGGCAAGCAGAATCCGTGCTGACTGTCAATTTGCATGTGTAATTGTTCGAATGAGATCTGCAGTGACTGTACAAGGCACAACCTATGCTAGCTGTCCTAAGGAGATCCGTGCGATTCATACGACGGATGCCTACAGTACGCACGGATTGTACATGATGCGGCTACCTGCATTAATGCATAGCAGAGGCAAATTGCTTGCTGTCACGCAGTGACGCTATTACTGCACTCAACACAAGCGTAGAAGTGTTGCTTCACGAGCATGCATACGGCAATTTGTCTTCGCTACGTCAATGGATGTTTGTTCTCAGACAAGCGAAGAGCATGTGTCTCAAGGCACCTCTTAGCTGAGTCTCAAACTGGAGAATAAGTATTTAAGGAATCTTGTCACCACAACACCGACCTAAACATTACTTCCCCACCATCGCATCATACAACTACTCCTCTTCAAGTATTGTACTTTGACTACATTCCAACATGATGTTCACCAACAGGTACGAAACACCAACACCGCCGCCGAAGAACCTCCCTCACCAGCTACCTCGCCTCTCTTTCTTCATCTCTCGCAACAACGGCACTATTGTGCCACTGATTCCGGCAGACGAGCTACCGTACAGCGTTCGTCTGAGCGGTGTCCAACGCTCCATGAGGATGGAGAACACTTGCGGCATGCAACACGTCGGCACCCTGCCTTTCACCGGCCAGTACTTCAGGCTGGAAGCCGAAATCTTGCAGCAGGGCATCAACACCAACGCCAACCACCACAAGAGTAACAGCATGATCTCCGCAAAGCAATTTTTGGCCCCAGATGCCATGATCCGCCAGGACACTGGCGACAGCGCCTCATCTCCCACTGCTTCCCTACCAGTAGCAGACCAGACTGGAGTCCGCCAGCTTCCGGCCTCGACAACAGCAATCACATGGCGTAGACAAGGCGAATCCATCTCCGCAGCATCGTCGAGCACGCAAGCCACAATCGACGCCATCCTAGCTCCGGAACCTCGCCCAGCAGTCCGCAGCATTCACACCCCGCCTGGAGGCCCATCGATACCCTCGTCCGCGTCTCGCAACGGCGGCACCAACACGCCAGAGTCCGGCGACAAGGTGTACTGCACGCACTGGATCCGTCACGGCGAGTGCGATTACATCCAGCAAGGCTGTCGGTACAAGCACGAGATGCCCAACAGAGCTACGCTGGCAAGCATCGGTTTCAGGACTGTGCCTCGTTGGTGGCAGGAGAAAGTCGCGGTCCAGTTGGGTCAGGGTGCTAAACCCATTGTCGGTGACGGGTTGAAGCCTTCGGAGTGGATGAAGTTGAAGAAGAGATCTTCCGACAGTGGCGAGAGTTGCAGCAGCGATGATGACTCTGAGAGCAACTCTGAGTCTGAGTCTGACGAGTCGGATGCTGGGTCGGAGATTGGGGTGGAAAAGGGAAAGGTCAAGGATGAGAACAAGCTGGACACAATCACCAGCAAGGAGAAGGTTCTTGATATCGCAACGCCGCCGAAGACCATGATTGACCAGCCATCGAAGACTGTCACACTGTCACCCTCGACAAAGATCTTCACAGCTGCGCTTCCAACCACCGAAACATCACAGACGACGGGCGCCAAAAGTAGCCGCAAACCTTCCTTGACTGGCAGCGACCTCATCGATTTCAGTCCCGCCGACTCGAGCTGCGCAACCTTCCCGGCCTTCCGTTCCTCTTGTCCTTCCTTATCCTCCTCTTCTTCCTCCACAACTGCAACCTACGAGCCGGAACAGCAAGAGAAGCCCGCCCCAGCTCCGGTACTCGCCATCCCCCAGAACGGAAAGCAACAGCTTCCAACTCCATCCCCATCTCCCCCACGCAAGATCTTCGTCCCGGCCGGTGAATCCAAACAGTACCACATCGCGCACGCCCGCCGCACCAACACAGCAGCACTGCCATCGCCGCCCGAAGTGCCAGCAGTCAAATTCACCCTGGGAGGCAGACACGCGAAAGAGATCACTTCCATGAGGCAGGCCAAACACCAACAGCGTCAGCGAGCCAAAAATCCCTCAGCTGCGAGGAAGCGTCCTGCTCTTGCAAACTTCGCCTCCGGGAAATGTGGTTTGATGGCTTCTATGCACGCCCCAATGAACAGTGCCACGAGCAGTCCAACTTCGACCCCGACTGCACCGTCGTCTTCAACCGTGGTCATTTCCCCGACTTCTGTTAAGCAGCAGCAGCAGCAGATAAAGCACCTCCTCCAGCAGGCCAAGAAGTCCAAGTCAGAACAGCAGGGCTCGCGCTCTGCTTCGTCTTCGTCGTCTCCTTCGCCGACTCTTCCCGACGCCACAAACAGCAATGCCCTCAAGACTCCCAGAGCCGACGGAACGGCTGATGTCAAGAGTCTTGAAGAAGCCAAGCCCACTGTCAAAAAGGAGAGGCCTATCGTCCCTGATGCTTGTCGGCCCAGGAGACCGGCTGGACAGGCCGGCAAAGAGTCGCGCCCGCGCTCGAAGCCCACTGCGCCGAAGGCCGCTGTAGGAGTTGTGAAAGTTTGAGCAGAGTGGTATTGACTGACTGACTGACTCTGTGCGCTGGCTGTAAAAGTACCGCCACTACTTCTCGTCTCTGAAGCTGATGTTCTTTGGAACAGGATGGTGGCGGCATTGAGGTTTGGGGAGAAAGCCTGAAGACAACTTCAACGACTTCAACGACTCGCCGAATGTGACCGCTGTAATATAGACATGACGAGACAAGAAGAATTTACATTGGGCCCTACTTTTTGAATGTACAACTAGTTACACACGATTTCGTATCTTAGCAAATACCGTCCACTATTAGACCAATGACTTTCATTCTCAATATAATTCCTTTCCATCCCACTCCACGCCTCAAGCAATCTCAAACTCCCCACTCACCCCCTCAAACGGCGTGATGCTCCCGCCCAAAGCCCTAGCATTCCCATAATACCTCAACCGATACCTCCCCGCCAACGCCCCCTCCCTAGCCATAAGCTCGCCATGCTCAAACTCCCCACTCCCCCTCCACGCTCCAGTCTCCCACCCCGTCTCCCAGCTAACCGTAACCTCGCTCGTCCCCAACACAGTACTAGTCCTCTCCCACTCATACACCAGACTCCAATCATCGTCGTCCCGCACCCGCTGCCACACGGAGGTGTCGGGATCGTACTTCTCCACACTGGCGAAAGTGCCCCCGAGCCTGAAATCGTTCCGCGGATTCGCCCCGACGAAACGCGCGGTGATGGTTTGGCCGGCGAGGTAGCGGGGTTGCACGTCTGCGGATACGTCGCCGAAGGATTTGAAGAGCGGGGCGCGGTCGACGATGACCGGGGTGATGAAGCTGAGGCTGTTGTTTGTGTTGATTGGGGGTAGAGGGCCCTTTTCGGAGGCCGGGGGGTTGGAGGCGGAAGCGTCGAGTTGGGGTAGGAATTCCAGCGTGCGGTTGATGTAGGCCGCGAGGGTGTATGGGCCGTAGAGGGTTGAGGCGCCTTCGTAGCGCTGGACTTGGTATTCTTCGAAGGTCGTGATGTAGTGGGCGTAGGTGTTTGCTGGGCCGCCGAGGACGACGACGGGCGGGGTGCGGTTGTTTGTTTGGGAGGAGGCGAGTTCGGGGAAGAGGTCTTGAGCTTCGCGGTGGACTGCGCTCCTCCAACGGCGGCCGGCCATGGTTGTTGCTTCGCCTGGGGCAACGATTATGAATAGCTGGCCGACGCGGAGGAGTTGGATGTCGACCATGTTAGGGCTCCAGGCGTATGGGCTATCGCTTTCGCCGACATCGAGAAGGATAGGTTTGGGAGCTTGGCAGGCGATTTGGGTGTCGTTGGGGGTGTGGACTCTGTTGCCGACTAGGGACCAGAGAGGGTTGGCATGAGGGTCTCCGGGTTGAGCTTGTTTGAAATCGAATGCACCTGGTCCGTCAGTGGTACCAGCTGCAAACGAATAGCCCATGGCTGCAGGGCAAGTCCTGACCGATGTGCCGTTTGTCAGGGTGATGTTCAGATTGCTGAAGTCGACGAACTGGTGGAAGGGTTTCACGATCTTGCCCTTGATGGGCGTGAATGATGAGTGATCCTTCCAGAGCGCACTGGCGCCCTCGTATTGGCGACGTCCGATCTCATAGTTTGAGGCCGCGCCTCCGTCTTTTCGGCCCCAGTAAGGTCCTCGGCCATGGCACGGCTGGGTCTTGTTGCCGCAAAGGCTAGTCTTGAAGTCACACATCTCACCAGCGTGGTCGCCATACTCGCAGTACGCTCCGAGGACGTTGGGAGACGTATCGCCAACGTTGGCCTGGCTGAAGCCAGCAACAAACTTCGGATTGCTCACGGATGTCTCGAAAAGGCGAGCGGCCACTCCTTTGTTGTCGCCAGTGACGAGAGTGTTGTTGCCGTACATGCTAGTGCCATGGACGGGGAACCAGGTGAGGACACCGACATCGTCAGATCCGTCCTTGGTAGCATGGGCCAGACGAAGCATTGTCAGGGTCTTGTCGACATCGTCCGTGTAGTTGTTCCGCTCATGTTGAGGGTTTGCAAGATATGCGAACGGGCTACGATTGATGTTCGTGTTGTCAATTGTGGTGCTTCCAACCTCGAGGTAGCCTGGCGCGAGTCCCTCATGGGCTCGTTTGATTGAAGTGACTGCACCGTCAACAATAGCTTGGTAGGAGGGCTTGTTGAATCCCTTGTTGGTGATCTGAGGCAGCAAGTAGTTCAACCATCCACCAGGCCCACTATGCGAATGAGTCCCCGTTACAGCCACGTTTTGCTGACCGTACATGGCATACTCGTCGCCCAGCTCCGCAAGCGCCTGCAGTATTCCATGTCTTACGGCAGTGTCGCCAGACTGTGTGTCAAGGACGAGGTATGCGAAGCGGTCGGCCGGCTTGTCCAGATCTCCAATGATGAAAGCACGAGAGTAGAGACGTTGTCTGACACCAGTCCCTTGTTGGGCTGTGTCGGCGTATCCCATGAAGTTGATCTCAACTACAGGTCCTGTGATGTCCGCCTTTCCGACTCCGACCAAGTACTGGTCCCCGTTGCTCTTGCGTACAGCATTGTGCGTCTGATGCTGATCTGAAGGACCTCTGAAAGCCTGGAATAGCGAGCCTCGCCAATCTCCATCGTGCGTGATATCGGATCCGATGCTTACTGTCAAGATGAGGGTGAATACAATGATTAGACCGGTGGCTAGTACAGCCAGGATGGGAATGCGTAGCATCTTCGGATGGATTACTGGAAAGTTCGGGCTGCGATGGATTGAGTGATCACACGGTGCGATGGAAGGTCTTCAGCATGCTCCCAGCCATGTCGTCGTCGTCGTACACACTGAGGGGCTTGTCACGGGAGGTGGTGAGACGATGGAACGAAGGACGGATAGACTAGGTACTGTACTCATGTCGGTCACGAGAATTGGTGACATTGACGGTGAGACACATTCGGCCCAACGCATGACATCACGCGCTGGGAAATTCCTATACCACGCACGTGACATGTCAGCCTCGACTACCTACAGGTACCTAACCTCAACTTACTAACTACCCAACTCTACTGTATGTATTGTGTTTACGTGGCAGACGACATTTTGCCGTCTGGTCTTCGAATAGCTACAACTCCACCATACTGCATGTACCTCGACAACGTACAGTTCGTCCGACCCATTGCATGCCCGGCCCGCCACCCGACCGGGCTCCTAGACTAGACGTGCATATCAACGTCTCACAGCCGGCCACGTCGACGACCAAACTCGACACTTCACAATTATGCATCTTCGCTGCAGTCCGGCATGGAAGCGGCTTACGCCCAATGCCAGTTCAAGACCCATTGGTTGCCCGACTGCTTCCGTGCCCAGTTTGCGTGTTTTGCTCTTCGAAATACAGTCACTTCGGCAGAAGTAGGGCAACGTCCTCTCACACAAATCGGTATTACACGGCAGGATGAAGACTCTCAAGTACCCGGTGGGTAACAGCATCCGCTTGTAGGTAACTAACTTGACCCGCCACTCTTGTGCGGATCCCAAGTATGCGGTCATGCAGACCGACCCAACCCAACCCATGGCCTAGCGGACAAGTCACGGCCGTGCGAGCTATCTGTCTGCGGAAGAATGCAGACCAGAAGTCGGCACTGATCGGGTCTCCCTTCGTGACCTTCGACGTGGCGTAAACGGCATGAGTATGCTTCGACCGCTGGCCTAGTCTATGATCGATCTGTCCATCAGACTATCCTCTCCTCGACCACTCGGCTCGGTGCTTTGTGCCACCGTCCAGCGAGTCGGTAAATTGAGGGCACCGAGTCGGAGCTGCATTCCCACCCTCTTGTTGCATCAGTGCACCCTCCGCCCGACGACGGCGGCGGCGGCGGCGGACGCTGCTCGTGTGTGCTGTCATGTCATATCTCAGGGCTCCTTCGTCGTCAAGCCATGTGTCGCTGTCCAACTGTGCTGGTGAGAAGTGATTCGACTCATGTACTTTTCGGCCCATCTACATCCACACAGACTCGCTCAGATCAAGACTTGAAGACTCAATACAGGCCCGCCTACAGCTCTTCCAACTCACAAGCCTATCCACCTCATATCAAATCCTCAGAATGGCCGATCTCACCATACATTCAATCAACTGCCTTCTTTCAAACTAAACCTCAGCACAGCACAGCGCTGACAACCAGTGCCCTCAACTTTACCCCTTGTTCCTGCACATCCAACCTAACGATGCCGCCCTCCAAAAACCTGCAAGACATCATCAAGAAGTACAACTTCCAAAGTGTCTCCACCACACCATGGCAAGATCCAAGAGCGAGCGTGCTCCCCTACCGGGGTGGAGGCCAGTACACTATTTCACCGAAAGCCATGGCGAGCTATACTCCAACGTACAAGTATCCCATCAAGCCTCCAACTCCTGATCCGGAGCCAGAACCACAGCCAGTGGCAGTGGCAGTTGTAGCTGAGGAGTCTGACGACGGTGATGATGATGAGGAGAGTGACGATGGAGAAGGTTCGTTTCTAATCTTGCGAAGTTTGAATCAAACTGACTCCTGGGCAGACGAAACAGCGACTGTGCAGGTCCCTTATGTAGTGCCAATACCACCGCCCGCCCCGCCTGAGGAAGTGGTCGAACCGAAACCAGCGGCAGAGCAGGCCGATGCAATTGCAGATCAGAATGTCGACGTCGCCGAACCGACTACCGTTGAAAATAGCTCACCGAAAGAAGACGCAATCTTAGAGGAATCCCCTCCCCCGGATACCTCGCCGCCAACGGAAGAGTCACCTGTGGTCGATAAACCTGAGGACCAGAATGTCGACGTCGCTGAACCAGCCAATGTTGAAGACTCTTCATCGAAAGAAGGAGCAATTTCAGAAGAACCCCCTCCCCCGGGTGACTCGCCGCCAGCAGAGACTCCACTTGCAGAGGAGCCGATGGTGGCCATGGATGTTGATGAAACACCCGCTGCTCAAGATGGACCGGCCCTTCCTGACGATGCACAGCCGACGATTGAGTCCTCGCCGGAAGAACAGCCCATCGCAACAGACGATATAGCCGCTATTACAGACGAAACTAAGGACGACAAACCTTTGCAGGAGTCTGGAAAATCCGAGCTTCCAGGACTAGAATCGGACATTCAGCCTGCCGTTCCCGAAGAGTCACCAGACAAGCCAGAAGAAAGCGTCGTAGACGTCCCCGAAACGTCTGAACCCACGCTCGAAGAGCCGTCAGAAACGCCTAGCGAGAATGTCGCACAAGTCGCCGAGACGTCCGGTCACGACCCCGAAAAGACTCTCACCGAACTTCCAGCCCCGGAAGACGTCCAACAAGCTGAAGCCGAGCCAGAAGTCGTCGACATCATCGAAGCCCCAGCACAGGAGGCAGCACCACAGCTCGAACCGACTTTGCCTCCACCTCCACCCGCCCCTGAACCCCCAACCGAGACAGACGCCCCTACCGAAACCATCATCAACTTACCTGAACCCACTTCGAGCAGTCCCGCGATCGAAAGCCCAAAAAAAGTCAGTTTTGCTCCGGGAACGCCCGACGGCGCGTTGAGGCCTTCGAAGAAGAAGAAGAATTCTAAGGAGACGGCCAGCAGCAGCAAGAAAGGGAAGGGCAAGAAGAAGAAGGGTGGCTCGGAGAATTCCGCTGTCAAAGAGTCGCCGGACGACATCGTGGCGATTGAGGATGAAGGGGTTGTTGTTGACGTTGTTGCCCCGGTGGAGGTTGCTTCGGAGCCGGTCCCTGAGGAGCAAGTTTCTACTATCGTGCCCGAGCAGACTGCTGATGGCGAAGTGGAAGCTGGGTCGAAGGAGATCGAGGACGCTTCGACTTCTGTCGTGACGGAAGTACCAACACCGCCGCCGCCGCCCGCTGATGTGGCAAAAGAAGAAAACGGCCACGACGCCGCCGTCGACGGGACCAAAGAGATTCAAGTTGAAGTAGCCGGCCCGGAGGGAAGTATGGTCTTTGAAGAGGCGACGCCATCGTTGGAGAGTGTGGAAGATTCCGCGCCGCCAGAGGATGTTGCGAAGGAAATCGTGGTTGAGGAGCCGCCAACTTCAGCTCCGGGTGCGCAAGAGACAGTGACAGAGGCTGCCTCATCTAAGGGTGGCGATGGCAATGAGCCAGCTGAGCCTGAGGAGAATTCTGTTTCCACCGAAGAAACAGCTGACGCTGAGGAACCTACTGTCACAAAATCGGCACAGAATTCCGCAACGGAAGAGCCCGCGAGCCCTGGCAAGGGACCCGAAGTCGATACTCTCCTGGACGAAACCGGTTCCGGCGCCCCTGAATCTGCAAATGCCAGTGCAGAACAACAAGATACCACTTCAGCTGGAACAAGCGACTTTATCAACGCCGAAGCCGAGACGTCTGAGAAAGAGCTCGAGCCCGAGCCTGAGAAGTCCGAAGCGCAGCCCGACTCGTCGGAGGGTGATGATGCAAAGGTGCTTCAAGATGTCCAAGGCGAACAGGCTGAGGACTTACCAACTACTCTGGATGGCGATGCCGCGGTTGAGGCTGTTACCGGAATTTCCACAGGGTCAGAAGTTGTCGATGAGGTTAATACAAATGCAGAAGCTGGCGAAGCAGGTGAAGTGGATGAGAAGCCTGCCGAAGAGGAACCTCCTTGCGAGACTACAGCTGAAGAGAACGTGGCCGACGAAACGCCATCTGCTCCCTTGGAATCTGCAGCTGTAGATTCCAAGTCGGATGAGGCTGAGGCTCTGGCAGTCGCCGATGACATCCCTGCATCGACCGAGAATGAAGAAGCGAAGCTAGAGCCAAACGATCCAATCGGGAGCAACCCCGTAGTACAGGACGAGCCCGAAGCTGCGCTCGCTGTCGATAATGGTGATGCCGTACCGGGAGCTCTGCCTGTCGCCGAGGAAAGCGATGATCCGCCAAAGTTGGACGAGACAGAGGTCAAAGATGAGCAAGAATCTAGCTCGCCACCACAATCCGAAGCCCCGGAGCCAGAGATTCCTCCACCTTCCTCGGAAGCACCGCCTCCTCCCCTGTCCTCAGACGATCCTCCACCTCCAGCATCAATTCCTTCAGATTCCACAGAACAAGCAACCAAAGATTCCCCCATCGACGACATACCCCCCGCAGAAAAGGAACAAGAATCAACACCAGCAGCCCCACCCTCCCCAGCCCTAAGTAAAAGCTCCTCCAAACACAAAGCAGCCGAAGCCTGGACACGCCACCCCAAAAAACCCAGCAGCGAGAAAGAAAAGTCCCAACCTCGAGCCCTCGATTCGCCCGAAATCAGCAGCAGCAGCAAGCACCGTAGCTCGCGCTCCTCCAAATCCCAAGACGAGCAGCGACACCGCTCTCACCGCCGCTCCTCAATGACAGCCGAAGAAGAAGCCGAGCGCAAAAAGCGCCGCCGAGCCCGGAAAGCGGAAGAAGAAGCTGAAAGGGAACGGAAAGAGAAAGAACGAAGCCTGCAGAAAAAGATCGAAAAGGCAGCTGTCAAAGCCGCCGAAGACGAGGCGAGGAGGCTAGTCAGAAGAAGAGAGGAGGAGAAAATGGCCGCCGCTGCAGCTTCGAGGCAAAGGAGAAGGAGGGATAGTGTTGTTGTTCCTGCTGCTGCAGGCGGCGGCGAGGCGACTCGAACACGAACTCGCAGCAAAAGCGATCGCCACCATCATGAACGCGAGCGACCCGCCCCAACAGCTTCGATCGAAATTCCCTCCGCGCCCTCTCCTAGGATTCTCTTCCCTGCTATTCCCAAAAATCTCACTTCTACCACCGGCGAGAGTTTCACTCGTGCGGGGTTGTTGGTGCGGACTTCAAGTGATGCTAGGGCTTCCGGGGAGTCGACGCGCAGACATAGGCGTGAGAGCCATGTGGGTGGTGGTGGGAGTACTGGCTCGCCTCTGCTGCAGGAAATTCCCGCGTCTGTTTCGGCTTCCGCTGGGTCGGGGTCTGGGAGAGGTGGTGGCGAGAGGTCTTCGAGGCGGTCGCATCGGAGTGGTGGCGACAGTAAGCGTGATCGAGTTGAACAGCCTGTGTCGACCAGTCGAGATGGCGACAAAGCGGAGAGTCCTGAGCTTCCACGTCCCGTGCGCCGAGACGATGGCAGCGGTAAAGGCGAAGAGTCCAGCGAGCGCCCGCACAGGAGCAGTCGGCGCGAGAGCGGGAGGAGGGAACGGAGGCCTGTGGTTGTGGAGAAGGAGAAGAAGTCTTCGTTTTTTGGGTCGATTTTCAAGGCGGCGTTTAAGTGATTGGATTGGACGGAAGATTGGGAGGCGGGAGGGGTGTATGATCAAATGAGCTGTATTGGGTATGCTAGGATTTTAATGGATGACTGGTTTGTTCCTGTTGTGTGCCATGTCGTGGCAACGCTACGTTGGTGTGAGTGTGTGCAAACGGGAAAGCCAGGTTCAGGAGTTGAGGAAGTAAAAAAGTGGAAAGTGAAGTTGCTGCTGCATGCGCGTGCTTGAGCGAGCCGGTATTGAGGGTAGAGATATCTCCTGAAACTCATGAAGACAAGATGAAGTGAGAATTAGCATGTAGATAGCGAAGCATGACTCCGAAAAGTCATGACACGGCCGCCAACATTCTCATTCTGGGCATATCGACGCGAGCTAACCAGTCCGACCACACACCGTTCCGATCCTAACATACCAACGCAGTCGAAGATCATCAATCCGATTTGGAAAGAATGATCCCTCGCGGTCACACCAGTATTAGCTTCACCAATCTCATCCGATCAATATCTTTTCAGCCCCAATACTATTTTAAACAGTAGTTTGCTGCCATCCTTCAATGAATTCCCGCAGCGTCCCATCGGATTTGCTTCTGATAAGTTATTGGCACGTGGATCAATGTAGACCATGGAACCTCGTGACTTAGATTGACGGCTTCTCTGTGGAGCAAGAGAATGTCGCAATACTTGCAGCGGAATGCCGAACGCCTAGGAACAACCGGAGAAGCGTGATACGGATTGGCTTTGGGACGCAACGGTGTTCTCGCCATGGCGTTCAAGTTCAGACCTCAGCTCTCAATCGCTCTCCGAAATCGGATCGCTATCTGCAACACTTCCAACAATGCACGAAACGTCCAATTGTGCTGGGCTGTCTGCCACCCGTAGACGCTTGGCACGTTTGGCTGGGCAGTAGTGCTCGGAGTCCCTGGCTGGCGATTCGAATGGCATCAAATCTCGTGCATATCGCCGGGGTCTCGGTGAGTACGTGCCGGATGGCATCAGCTTGAATGCGGTAGTCCCAAAATCCGGGTGCAGTCCTGAATGTGGGTGCAGTCCCACGACGCCGAGCTTGAGCGTACGCGCAGCTGTAGCGATGGCCTCGTTGTTGGCAGGCTTCTTTTGCTGATAGACTCGAGTGCAGTCTCTTTTTCGACGATGAACATAGCTTCGGCATACGAATGATTGGCAGTCTCGTTGCTGGCAGGCTTTTCTTTGGTGGCACGCTCGAAAGTAGTCTCCTTTTTGACGATAGACGTAGCCCTGGCAGCCTCCTCCTCGACAACCTTCGCCATCCGCATACGCTGCTTGCGGCTGGGTGGCTTGGATGCAGCCTTAACGGCTTTGGTTTCAGCGTCCTGCTTGTGCTTAACTCGTGGGGCTGCACGGCGGTAGTTGTAGTGGCCTGAAGTCTCCTTTTCCCAGTACGATTGCTGCTGCCGCCCAGGATGGCGTGGCTGCGTGGCTGTTGGTGTCGCCCTTTCTTTGCCTGTACGTGACCTGATTGCTGCTTCTTGGATTGTCGCTGCCCAGAAATGACATCGGTGGCTGTGGTCCGTAAGCCCGTGGTCCGTAAGCCTGTGGTGGGTACGTCGGCGATGGGTATGTC
>Ga0265797_10002579_pt1 | contig 30183 bp, 25 predicted proteins | sample P2T30metagenome_FD_192433 | JGI IMG/M metagenome (GOLD analysis project Ga0265797, IMG submission 192433) | Plant litter microbial communities from East Loma Ridge, Irvine, California - P2 T30 | ecosystem: Environmental > Terrestrial > Plant litter > Unclassified | place: USA: California...
ACGCGGCGCCTACGCCAGGTCACGAGCGACCTGGCATGACTTGGAGAGAAGTGTGAGGACCGATCTTTGGTGACTTTGGCTATGATCATGGGCTATTATATTTGTCTTGTACGGGTGGCAGAGTTTGCGCGGTACCACCGTGGACACGCAATATACCTCTTATGTAGCTTCGAGTATGACAGCGAAGCAGAAAAATATCTGTCACACCAGCGAGAGCGACGTCGCGGGAGCTGGATCTGAGGTGACCTCGAAATCCAACCTCGGCGGTCAAGATGCTTCTACATGTGGAATGGACATTGCATACTGGACAAGCCAAATCTACCTCCCTCGAACTACATAGTAGGTATCTTTTCTTGGAACACCCGCAGCACGTCAGGAACCTTGCCCACCCTCTTTCTTCCAGCCCGGTCGGTGGCTGCAGACACTTTTTCTCATCTTACACAGAAGCATATTAGTACAACAAGCTGTCCAAAACAATTGCGTGTCAGGTCAACCCCACGCTTGCATTCTGGGCTTTTCGCACGCTTTTCAACCTCCTGCTGCTGTCCTGGCGCGTTTTTAGGCCCTTCCCCGTGATGGTGTGCTGTCTGGTCGTGATTTCCAGAGTTTAAAAATCAAGCCGGTTCTGACGTACAGCCTTAGATCGCATCGTATCGTCTCCTCCCTTCTCTCCACCTTCAAATTTTCTTTCAGTTGCTCATCTTCGGCGCCGGGATGATATTGCGAGATAGGGAGCCGCTTCGGTGTCCTGGCTGTTTGATTGCATGTCCCCGATGTGTATTTTGTGCTCTCCCAAGGGCCCGGACTTGGCGATGTCGCGTGATCGGAGTGAAAGAAGTTCTCCGATAGTCCGATCCTGCCAGACTGACAAAAAAACACTCACAGCCGTTCGCACTTTACACCGCATCATCCAGCTCGCCATCCAATCGGGTTCGGCCTCCCGTCGCCGTCCGCATCATCCAGCGCCGCACGCTTGGCGCCCACTTCGCGCCCTCTCTCCTCAGCCTGCGCGAACATCTTCATCGTGTGGTCCCAGATGCGCGGGCCCAGGTCCATCTCCCTGTACTTGCCGAGAACGCGCTCGTCGCCGGCAGGCTTCGAGTCCCAGTCGAGCAGGTAAGCGCCGGAACCCTTGACGTCGTCGGAACCGTCCATGACGTCCAGGCGTGCCTCGATGGGAATGCCCGGCATGTCGCCGTCGCCGCGGCAGGAGGTACCTTGCCAGCGTTTGGACGGGTAGCACATAGAGGTCAGCTGGAAGAAGTGGCGCTCGCCGCTCTCCTGCACGTTGAGGATCCAGGGCGTCATGACGGCGTACATGACTTTAACGGCCAGGCGGATGGGCCCGTTGAGTTGGTTTGCAATGCCCGTTTTGACGGTGCCCGGGTAGGAGTGCATGAAACTGGTGCCTGGATAGCGCTTGGCGAACTCTTCCATCATGAAGTCGGTCATCACGGTACAGTGGGCGAGGGAGGCGTGCAAGGTGTAGTTGTGGCGGAGGTCGAGGTCGTCTACTCGGACGTCGCCTTCGGAGCCGGCGGCCAGGACACTGTTCACGCGGCTGAGCTGACCGGCGTCGGAAGCGGCGGTCAAGTTCGGCATGAGGTTGACTACGAAGCGCATGCGGGAGTAATAATTCACGGCCATTTTCTTGTCGAGCCCTTCATCTGACTCGTCGCGGCCCTTGAGGGTCATGTAGCCGGCGGTGAGGAAGAGGGCGTTGATGAGAGGTTCCCTGACGCGTAGGTCGATGCATACCTGGTCGACATCGCGGATGAGAGTGATGTCCTGTTGGATGAAAAAAGCTTTGCCGTCTGGGTTGAGTTCTTTGAGATGTGCGATGATTCGGTCGGCTTCCGCCTTTCGCCTAGCCGGTGTCAGTGTTGTGAGAATGGATGTCAGAAACGACGTCGAAGACGACAACATGAGAGGCAGGCTCACCTTCCAACTATATAGATGCGAGGCCTCACGGTCCGCTTGAACAACTCGAGGGCAGTTGATTCGCCAATGCCGCCAGTGCCGCCGACGAAGACGCCAACAAAGTCCTTGATTTTGCTCCCTTGCGCATTGCTGGCGCGTATAGACTCGCTGGAGACCATCTCAAGTGGCGCGCCGGTAAAGAAGAAGTCGGCCAGGGCATTAATCGGAGGACTGGTATCGACCCAGTCCGGCGCCGAATCAAGCCGAGCGGGAATTATTAGTACTGTAGTAGTCAGGCGTTACTACAATATGATACCGCACGCCGTTGTCTGCTGCCGTGGTGAATGCGTGCGCCACCGAGAAAATACTCGAAGCGGCTGCGCGGGTATGTATGATCGACGTGATGTGCGGGAGAGACGATGACCTCAGGTACCCGGGGTTCTGCCACGCGCAGGACACCTCTTATCAGGCCTGTGGGCGCCTCTTTGGTCGTTTTAGCACTTCTATACCGGTTCGTGGAATGTTCTTGTCGTCGATGGATATGCGGACTTTCCAGCCGCCTCGGTGGTGGTCGATGTCTAGCGACGTCCAGAGACTTCACTTGCCTTCACGCCTCTTCACGCGTCTCATGTACTTGTGCCTGGAATTGGCTGGTTCGGTACGGGACAGAGTGCAGGGTTTTCCTCTCACGCCCTCATCATGTAGGTATGCACGAGCTATGATGCAAGAACGCCACAGCGACGCCATTGAACGCAATATTTGCTCCTTCCCCAGATTAGTGTGCGACTGCCACCTGCGACCAAGGACTTCGGCGACGAGCAAAGATTCACGAAGCATCACTAACTTGTCAATCCTTCGTCAACGTCCGTGCATGGCCCCGCCGAGTCGGATGTGTTTGACCTGGTGTGCCTATGTAGGTGCCTGGATGTTTATACAGTATCGCAGTAATTCCCTGGTGATAGCGGCGACAATGATGGGAGACTTTGAAGCAACTCCATTTAGTTTTAGTTTCGTTCATCTGTTCTGTCGAAGTCTTCACATGTATTACGTCAATGCTTAGGTCAACGACTCGATGCCTCAAAGCCAATGGTATTATGACAAAAAATGGTTGTCAAGAAATGGCTAGCCCCGGTGAGCAGCTCGCATTTCAGAAAACGTTTCTTACTAGGTAGTGATATAACCTTCTCGATACGCCAAAGCCGATGATATTACCACAAAAGAAAGAACCATCAGCGCACTTACAGTAATGAAAAAACGTGAGGAGGCGGCGATTCACTATAAATACATGTAGGGTTATCGCTGAATATGTATTGAAAGTTGAAGTATATGCGTATCCGAAAATGCAAAAACGCACATACGAGTTACTAATGTAGTGTTGTTATTTGACATTAATCATGCCTGTATTTGCAAGAACTGCTGTACTGAGAGAAAGCTCTCGTAAGATGGATCAAATGGACCAAAGTGCTGCCAGCGTCGCCCAAATCTGTCCTAACTTATGTGCTCCCTGAGAGGAGTTGGGATGTACCCGAAAGTGGAAACTAGAAATCCTGTAGTAAAATGAAAAAAGGCCTTGACGCACTCCGTCGTCGCAGGCTTTGAACACCATAAAAGATGGCCGAGTTCTGAGGACTTCTAGAAGTCATGTTGGAGCCTTCACAGCCGCTCGACGCTCCCCAGATTGGTCTGGGGCATGTTCTTTTGGCTGCCGTGTTCTTTTGCTAATCGCTCAAGACATCATCTGGTCTGTATCGTGGAATTCAGAGTGTCGGCCTCCGACATAGCTCGCATTGTGATGAAGTGTACGACTCAAGTCGCTGAAGCGTTGATCCCAGAGCGGAGTGGTCCAGAATCCTGTCACTTAGGCGGCGATTGGGATTGCCGGTTCATAGTAGATAGCGGTGTTCGGGTGAAAGCGGAATTTCCAGAACAGGTATCCGCATGTTGGAGATTTCCGTGGTGGACGTCGCTGTTCGCAAGACATACGCGTGCGAAAGCCCAGGATTCGCTCGGCGATACTTTCTGGATCCAGGTCGTGCATTTTCCAGGAAAGACTTGTCCCACGATTAAGATCCACTAGAACCTCGGAAATCCTTGGGCCAATCGAGAATATAGTGACCTCGCCGGGGATTCATTGATTTCCTGTGATCTTGGCAACTCTTCCGAGTCTTCCATTTCCTTAACTCGTGCCAGATCTTACCAGCACGGTTGACCTTTTCCACACGCGGTCTACCTGTCAAGCTGGAGGCACTTCGGTCCTCGGCTGATGACCATGGGTGCCGCAAGATATGCCTTACGTTCCTTGTGTTCTGGGAAGTATAGTGGATCCTGCATGTAGTGAGGCAGAGCATACAGAACGTAAGCCTCCCTCTCACATCGCCTTCAAGCGCTAATCATCGTGCTTTCACCCGACGCTCATCCCAGCGCCGTCGCTAGCCATCTGCTCCGGACCATCAGTCGGCGCAGCCGAATTCTTCAGCGAGCGGTTGGATCTCGACTCCTGCTTCTGGCGCCAGAAAGACGCGCGCGGAGACGACGGATTCCGCGTAAACTTGCGCTCGGCCTGCCGTTCGCGGCGCTTGACTTTTTCCTTCAGCGCGCGCAGGTTCTGGCGCTGCCATTGCTCCAGAACCTCGGGCGGGGGGTGATCGACGGTGCATTCGCGGCGCGTGATGGCGGCCAGCCAGTATTGCATGATGATGCTGGTCACGGGCAGGTGGTCGTCGGCGGTGTCGGAGACTGTCCAGTAGCACAGCTGGCCGTGGTTTCGGCAGTTCTCGACTTCGCATGGCCAGCGTTCGATGAGGCTTTTGGCGCGTTTGAGCGGTGGCCGGGGCGGTTGGGCCTTGGGTTGCTTATTCGCAGGCTCCTCGGGCATGGTGCCCTGGGGACACCCACCACAGACCGACTGGAGAAGTATGGGGCGCTACGTGCCAGCTGTATGCCATTATTCTAGTGTCTTGTGTCGGCTGCGGGTGTTGGAGTCGTCTCTCGAAGATATCGATTCGCCACCGGATTGTTGACGGTCGAGTCGAAAAGGTCCAAGGTCGGAGAGAACTCCAGCAAAGCGCGATATCCACTGCAAAGGCCGAGTCGATGCTTGCTTGTTGGTAGCTAGCAGGTGCTATTAGACCGTACTGAAGAAATGGCTGGACAGGACAGGTCGGGCGAACCGAGCCGCCTTGCTACCTAGTGTTGTGTAGATGGAGCGAGAAAGTCCAGGTCGTGAGGTGTGTACAAAAACCCGACGTGTGTTGTGTATCGCCACCCGCCTTAGTCCAAGCACAAAAGGGTCGATCTGTTAGGGGACTGATTAATGGGAACAGACTTTGGCCAGCGTCACCCGAGAGTGTCCCTGTATATCTGTCCCTCGAGAGTCGACGAACCTGGATATCCGGAGCCGGCTCCGGACTGGAGACATCGATCCTTGGATTGACCTCATACCCTGACACCGATATTGCTACCATGTAGGAATCCAATCATTTGCTGTACCCAAACATTGATAGCTTCTTGATAGTAGTTTGACACCTAATGCAGAGCTCAGTGTTCTGTCGAGCGGAGAAGATTTTGCTTGCTCACGGGAGTCGACATCAACACTACTGGAAACCACAAGATCAAACCTCATGAATCTGCTAATTTCCCAACGCCGCGGATTTGACACTCGGCGACGGCTGACGTACAAGCCAACATCGAACAACATCAATGAATTGAGACGTAGAGGACTATAGCCCTGAGCGACATTGAGTCAATGGATTGGCAAATGTATTGTTGATGTTCTCAGGAAGTGAGACGTGAAGTCCAAGCGACTTGACTTGAGCCGCAGACGCCAACCCTAACCCTAGTCAAGTCAGTTTTACAGCATGCATTGTAAGACAGGAACAGACTCGCGCGACGCTGGCAGCAGTTTGTCCAGATTGATTAGTCCTCTATGGTCCATTGAGAAGAGAAGTCAAGACAGATGTAGTAGCAAGAAAGATATTCGTTGAGTAGGTCTTGAAAATAATGACCACCTTACTCCCCCGATATGCCAATGATTCGTGTATGTGGAAACAATCGCCGACGCAATGCCTGACGTAGTAGCAGTCACGTTAGGAAAACCCAAACCCAGGAAAGTAGCTACCTTCCCTTCCAGACCAAACCAGACGCCCTGCATATGTAAACCGCCAAAACGCTAAAAATCAAGAGTTGTTCAGAAACTTGGTCTTCATCCATTCACTGGTGCCGACTCCAAGGTTGAGACCGTTCTTGGCCCACCATCTGCGGACTGCCATGCCTCTTTCTCCCTCGTCGCCGTCTTCTAGGGCTTCTTCGACATCGCATGTCTTGTACTCGACCTTAAGGCCGGACTGCTTCCACCATTCCAGTACGTCGACGTTGCCGTTCTTCGAGGCGCCGATCAGGACTTGGTTGTCGAAGATCATCTTGTTGCCCTTGAGCTCGTGCCAGAGCTGCAATATGTCGACGTGGCCGTGAGTGGATGCAAGCTTGGCTACGGCATCTTCGTTCCCGAAAGCGATACCGGAGTGCAGCCACCAACGCACGACCTCAGTGTGTCCATTCTGTGTCGCGAAAACAATGCTCTTTCCCGGCTTCAGCCTGACCTTCGAGCTGTCCACGCTCGCGTTGCTGTCGTCTGTCGTAGTTGATTGGGATTTCCACCACTCCAGCACTTGCAAATGTCCTTGACTGCTTGCCTGCTCCAGAGCAGCTTCTGTAAACTTCAGCGGAAGACCGGAGTGCTGCCACCATTCAAGCACAGTGACGAATCCGGCGCGGGAGGCACCGTCGAGCGCCTCCGAGTTGTACTCCTTAGTCAGGAAAGAAGGCGAGGTGCGCCAGAAGTCAAGTATCTCAGTACGACCAAACACAGACGAGGCTTTGACAGGGAGGAATGTGTGACCGAATGTGGCCCAGAACAGATCGCGGTGGTTTGCTTCGAGATGGGCAAGCAAGTCGGTCATGGCGAAGCGCATGATGAGCTTGATGCAGAGCTTGGAGAACCACCTTGGCACACTGTGCGTATCGATGAAGTGTTTCACGTCGTCCACATTCCCTCGCAGGATGGTCAGCTCAAGAGCTTCCATATAATTACGCGGTCCTTCCGGGCTGGTGTGTGATGTCCAGTCTGCAGGCGGTTCAAGATTTGTGTAAATGTGCAGTGTTTGCGCAAGTTCCCAGTCTCCGGTAAAGTCTATGATGATCGACCAAAGTTCTGGTGGTAGTAGGGTCTTGGAGCACTTTGAGCCAGCCGCAAAGACTTGTCTCTGGCTGGGAGAAACCTCCACATCCTGCCCAATGTTCATGAGATCAACTTGATTGCGCACGGCGTCAGTCAAGTCATCAACGGCTTCCCAAGAAGACACCTGCTTTCTGTTTTCTTCAAATGTCCAGAGCAAAGGCTGCAGCACCTGTATCCAGTTCCACTTCCGCCGAATCTTCGTCAGTTGCTTTTTGGTCATCGGGTTCTCCCACATGAGTGTAGACATGCCCGGAACCATCAAGATCTTCTTCGACACATTCCAAGTCCGCAGGATCTCCAACATCAGGTTATCCACGCTTCCGTGCAGCATCTTAGCAAGGTTGTTGGCATCCATGGGAGCCAGCACCATCAGGTCCGCCCACTCGCATATTTCCACCGCCTCTTGCTCCACCTCCGCCTCATCCTTCAAGGCGGACTGTCGTTTTACGTTTGGTAGGGTCATGCAACATGAAGATGCCGTAATGAAGTCCTGGCCCCGGAAACCATCGTCCAGGATCGCGCGTATGGAGATGTCAGGGAGATCAGCCAGCCGAGGCAGCAGGTCCTGGACTATCTTGGGATGTGTGCATCCGGTTGAGGCAAAGACGACATGGAGGTCGCGATTTGGGGTGGTGTGGTTGATCTCGGGCGTGGCGATTACTGGCTGCTTGCGGAATCTAGTACCGCCCTGTTGGTGGCTATGCGTAGCCATCGAGGGCGGTCAAAAAAGCCCTTTGTGAGAAGCGGAGGAAGAAGAGAGAATTAAGTAGTGAGGAGTGATTACAGGGCTGAGATGATGACCGGCAATCAGTCGCAAGGATAAGGATAAAGACTCGTTGATGGCGGCGGAGATCAGCTTCGGCGAGAGGCGGTAAAGGGAAGGGACGTCCCGCGTCGAAGAAAGCTTAAACCGATGTGGCGCAACACTAGCCACGAGGACCCTGACGACTCTCAGCTGCCGAGTTGAAAAGAGCAGGTGGAGTCCCGAGGAGAAAATGACTGGTGGAGCGTTTGACGAGTACGACGACGATGATCTGATGTTGTTTCAAGAGCCATTACCGCTGCCAAAGGCTGGCGTGGGTCGACCGATCAAACGCAGCCTCGAAAAAAGGGCAGGGCATGTCCGCGGTGAAGACGAATAATGCGTCTTGTGTGTGGCATGATTCGAGATGGAGCTCATGATATATGTCATAATGATGCAATATTCGAGACCAAGAATCGGATGAACGAATGAACGGGTGTGGTTTGCACCGGGGTATTCTCCCTGGACATGGATAATCCGGAGCAGACAGCTGCCAGAGTCCCCATCATCTGTCTCAATTTATTCGACTCCAGAAAGGCGGCCACTAGACAACCATGACCTGCGCCACTGCCTGTGATGGTCCTTGAATTCGTGCTCTCAAATTGATCACAGGCTGATAGCACATGCACACCTTTTCTTTGTGTCTTAAGGAAACAGCTCAGATTGAACATGATCGATGCAACTGTACTGTAGTATGTAGCGCACGAATGGACAGTCAAAGGGTCATACCGGGCATCTGTCGTGTGTCAGAGTATGGCTGCGACGATCCTCCAGGATACCTTCAAATCTGGTCTAGCTCCAGAGTGTGCTGCCCTGGTGGCCGGGCTGTTTGTTCTGTCTGTTTCGTTGATGAACAATGGAATGGAAGTTTGCTGCAAAAGATACATGCAAGTCTAGGCATGTTTATATGTTGTGCAATAGCACATGGCACATGTACAGCTCCAAGTTCGTTTGTGGTTGTTGTATGAAAGTTAGGTACCCCTTGTACCTACACCGAGGACGTATAAAAGAAGATGCTGCTGCATGTCACCTTGGGTCTGGCCACATGCGCTCAAAGAACAAGCCAACCTAACGTAAATCTCCACCCGCGGATCGGAGATCTCGTTTTCCCATCACAGATCTGCCACTCTCTGCCAGCCCGTTGGATGTGAACCTTCGCCCCTAAAATCATCACTGCTGTTGTGTACTGTCATAGACGATAATAATCGTTTCCTCTCTCCTCCACGCCAAACACTACGGTGCCGCTCCCGAGTTAGCCTTTCCGCTTCCTGTAACCTACCTTAGCCTCATTATTACGTGCCTGCGAGGCAGCCTCTACCGTCTTTGCATCTCGACGGCCTGCCGACCTCAACGCCACCGAAGCTAGGCGCATCATCGCGAAGGACCCGCTCCCCAGTCCCTTGTCGTGTCTGCACGCACCGAGAATCCAGTTGCCACTGTCGACCTCACTTCCATCACCACCAACGCCGTCGACATCCCTCCGCTTCTACACCCCCGAACCGCCTCGCCGCTCCCGCCACCGCAGACCGATGTGAAGGAGAAGACTGGGAGCAACCGGCGAACACAGGGCTTTTAGGTCCAATTGGTGGAAGCTTTCGGAGTCAGTACTGGAAGCATCGCGCGAACATCAGACTGGCATATCTTCCGACGCATCTCTGGGTTTCAGCCACGGGCTACGCTTGTGTCTACTGCATCCGCCGGCCGCGGCGAGTGTCGCTTGGAAAGAGTACTCTCAATATTGTTACAGGACCGGCAAGAGTAGGATTGGCTGCTGCGGACGGTGATGTCCGCTGAGCAGGACAACAGCAGGCGATCCAGCGGCGCTGGACGCGCTTCGGAAGATGCGAGCGGACATGCATCGGCTTCGACGCTGTTGAACGAGGGCAACTCCGCGCCAGGGACGACTATACCGCAGGACAGCGACATACTGCCAGATTCGCCCACGTATCGCGGCGACGATGTGATCAGTCCTGCAACAGCCGACAGGGTGTTTCCTATACGCTCGGTCATCTCCGTAGCCTCGACAGCGACGCCGACGCCTAACACAGGACGCCCGGGACAGACTGAGGGATATTTTCCCAACATCGCCGCTGCACGACGAGGCTCTGTGAGTACGTCGGGCTCTTCCAACCAGTCTACGAAAACTCGGAAGGATGGCAAAACAGCCTGGGAGCGAGCGACCGAGAGGAACGAGAGAACCGAAAGAAGCGAACGGGGTCGCACAGCATCCGGTACGACAGGTCCAGACCCGAATTTCAGGTCAAAGCTTGGGCCCATGTCTCCCACAAGGCAGTCGGCCGACTTCCTCGCAGGCGTATTAACCGGCAGAAACGACGACGATGCCCAAAGTACGGGTGCCGGATCTACCACACCAAGCGGACCCAATCCTCCTTCAAGTTATGACGCCGCCTCCATCCGCAGTGGCGGGGACGAGACAGGGCCCTTGATGACGGCACGCTTCAAGCACGTTGTAACAGAAGGCGGCCACGCCATCATTACTGGACGCGATGGTGACACTTTGCAAAGATGTGAAGACGAGCCGATTCACATTCCGGGTGCAGTGCAAGGGTTTGGTCTGCTCATCGCCCTGGAAGAACAGCAAGACAGCAAGCTCGTAGTCAGAGTCGTCAGCGAGAACTCTAAGCGTATGATAGGATATACCCCCAAACAGCTGTTCGCTCTGGACAGTTTCACCGACATCTTGTCAGACGAGCAGGCCGATAACCTTCTGGATCACGTGGACTTTATTCGGGATGAAGAGGCCGACGTGGTCACCAATGGCCCAGAAGTCTTTACCGTGTCAGTGCGCTCGCCTACTCGTAGGAGTAACAAGTTGTGGTGCGCAATGCACATCAACCCGAGCAACCCTGATCTTATCGTCTGCGAGTTTGAGCTGGAAGACGACCAGGAAAACCCTCTGGTGCCGACCAGCGAGGCCACACCCGAACCTGCAGAGGATACGCTTGGCAGCGTACCGACCCACGAGGAAGTGATTGAAAGCACACACAACGCAAGCAAGCCACTTCGAGTCCTGAGAAGCGCTCGGAAGCGAAAAGGCGAAGCGGCCGCCATGGAAGTATTCAACATCATGTCCCAGGTGCAGGAACAGCTAGCGGCAGCAACGACTCTCGAAAAGTTCCTCAAAGTTCTTGTCGGTGTGGTAAAGGAGCTCACTGGCTTCCATCGCGTGATGATATACCAATTCGACCAAGCATGGAACGGACGAGTCGTGACGGAACTAGTCGATCCACGAGCGACGAAGGATCTGTACAAGGGATTGAACTTCCCCGCTAGCGACATACCAAAGCAAGCTCGCGATCTGTACAAGGTTAACAAAGTGCGGATGCTATACGACCGAGACCAAGAAACCGCCCGTCTGGTTTGCAGGACAGTCGAGGATCTGGAGAACCCTCTCGATCTCACGCACGCCTATCTGAGAGCGATGTCGCCCATCCACGTCAAGTATCTCGCAAACATGGCGGTTCGCTCTTCGATGTCAATATCTATCAACGCTTTCGACGAGCTCTGGGGTCTGATCGCGTGCCATACATACGGGTCCAAAGGAATGCGAGTTTCCTTCCCTATCAGAAAAATGTGTCGACTAGTTGGCGATTCGGCGTCGAGAAATATCGAGCGCCTGTCATATGCATCTAGGCTGCAGGCGCGGAAGCTCATTAATACTGTCCCAACCAAGGACAACCCGTCGGGATATATTATCGCATCATCTGAAGACCTGCTCAAATTGTTCGACGCCGACTTTGGGTTGTTGTCTATTCGTGACGAGACGAAAATCCTTGGCAAGGTGGACGAATCGCAAGAGATACTCGCGATGCTTGAGTATCTTCGCTTCCGCGCCATAACCAACGTAACCACTTCCATGGACATACAACAAGACTTCCCCGACCTGCACTACCAGCCTGGATTCAAGTACATCGGTGGGCTTCTACTGGTTCCGCTTTCCTCCAAGGGCCAAGACTTCATAGCCTTCTTCCGAAAGCCACAAATGAAAGAGGTCAAATGGGCAGGTAATCCGTACGAAAAGTTCATCAAAGAAGGGACGGAGGGCTACCTGGAACCGAGGAAGAGCTTCAAGACTTGGAGCGAGACCGTGCTTGGGCAATGCCGCAACTGGACTGAGGAGGAAATCGAGACTGCCGCTGTCCTCTGTCTCGTCTACGGAAAGTTCATCGAAGTGTGGCGACAGAAAGAATTAGCGTTGCAAAATAGCCAGCTTACTCGCCTGCTGCTTGCCAACTCCGCGCATGAAGTGCGCACCCCCCTCAACGCTATCATTAACTACCTCGAGATCGCAATGGAGGGCAGCCTGGACAAGGAGACCAGAGATAACCTGTCAAAGTCTCATTCCGCTTCCAAATCGTTGATTTATGTTATAAACGACTTGTTAGACCTGACCAAGACCGAGGAAGGCGGCGAGTTGACCAAAGATGAAATCTTCGACATCAGAGATGTTCTACGGGAAGCCACTGAAATGTTCTCTGGAGACGCACGACGCAAGAACATCTCCTACGATGTCACTGGCCACGCTGACCTGCCCTTGCAAGTTGTTGGGGATGCTCGCAGAGTCAGACAGGCCATCAGCAATGTCACTGCCAATGCTATCCAGAACACCACTGAAGGCGGTGTTAGTGTTAACATGTGTGTCGCCTCGCGTGACGGCGGGAGAGTGGAAATCGAAATTTGCGTATCAGACACAGGCTCGGGCATGGACAGCAAGAAGTTGGATGCGCTCTTCCGGGAACTCGAACAAGTGCAGACGGATAACGAAGCCGAAGTCACTGTCGATGGTCTCGCAGGTTCTGAAACATCCTTAACAGAAAGCGGCAAAAACGAAGAGGGACGGACCCTTGGGCTGGGTCTTGCAGTTGTGTCGCGCATCCTTCGCAACATGAATGGCCAGCTGCGACTGAAGTCCGAGGAGGGCAAGGGCTCTCGTTTTGTACTATTATTCCCACTTGACTTGCCAGAACCTGGGCTGGGCCAAGGTGCCATTGAACATGACACGGCAGGATCTACAACACCGCTTGCGGAGGGACCGGCCCATGCACCTTCAACGCCGTCAAATGCGACCGAGGAGACCATCTTGATCGAGCGTGGAAGTAACAACGATGGCAGAGCACCCATGGGTCGTCAGAATAGCTCGGAAAGTTTGGGCAGCAGACGTAGCATGCGAAGTGGCAAGTCTGGTCGCAGCAATAGGAGCACTGCATCCGCGGGAAGCAACAACAGCCAAGCTGAGCGCCTTATCAGAGCCATTCAGCAACCACACAACGTGGACGGCTGGACTGGTCCCGGCACCAGACGAGGCTCGCTCAAGTCAACAACTACGCCCACTTCTCGTCCAAAGCTCGAACAAAGGCATGCAACTTTTGCTCACAACATCGATGAATCGACTGGATCTCCCACGAGGCCGCATCGATCCAGGAGCATCGAATCGGCACCCGAACCCGGTCAACTTGCAGAGCGGCGGTCTTCCACGAAGCCAGGTACCTTCGACGTCCAAGACCAAGGCATGCCAATAAGTTCCGTGCGCATGCCTGATGAACTCAACTCACCAGGCCCAGTCGATCAACCCACGTCAGCGCAGCGTGTACTTGGCGAAGTGAAAGATGTTCCCGACGACAGCGACGAGCCGCCGACAGCCGATCACATGCGAGTACTGGTTGCCGAGGATGATCCTGTGAACAGCCGAATTATCAAGAAACGTCTCGAAAAGCTTGGTCACGAGGTCTATCTCACGGTCAACGGAGAGGAGTGTGCAGGCGCCTACAGTGAGAAGACAGGATATTTTGACATCGTCTTGATGGACATGCAGGTGGGTATTACGCTTCCTTGCTCACCGAAAGTTGCTAATAGAAATCACAGATGCCCATTGTTGACGGCCTGACCTCAGCCAAGATGATTCGCTCGTTTGAGAAAGCACATCCCACATACATGCTCTCCAAGCGCGCGGCACTCAACGGACGCATACCCATCATCGCCGTTTCCGCTTCGTTGATTGAGAAAGATCGTCAAATATACATCGATGGTGGCTTCGACGGTTGGATTCTGAAGCCTATCTCCTTCGATCGCCTCAAGCACATCATGGTTGGCATCGTCGACGCAAATGCCAGGAAACAAAATCTGTACAAGACAGGTGGCTGGGAGAGGGGAGGATGGTTCCAGCAAGCGAGTAAGGACATCTTTGTCGCTGACACGAAACCCAACGAGAAACCGCCGATGACAAACCCAAGCGAGGGAGTGCAGATTGCAGCTAGCAGCGATGACCCCTTCGTGCGAGAGGAAGGCGGCAGCGTGCAGACGCAAGAGCAGAAGAGGATGGCAGAGGCGCAAGAAGAGGAGAGAGAAGGCGCAGATGATCAGCCTGAAGGTGGCGACGACACCCCGAAGAGCTCTGCTGTGGCAGACACAACAGCTGAGCCACAATCCCAAGCAGAGGACGAGAAGGCAGATGATGAAGCCGCGAGCGAGGCCACGGCATCAGAACATGCCGAAGCTTGAGGATGATTGCTACTTCTTGGCAAGACAACTCGTCTAGATCACAAGCCATGCGATCACGTCGGAGGCTTTGAGTCGGCAACCACTCTGCGGATCTCCAGCATCAGCACACCTGGGCATACCTTGACCGACTCCACGGCCAAAGTCGAGCGCCCTGCACACACTGCAATGTGTTTGGCCACAGCAAGTCTGAGAGCGTCCAGACGGAGTTGTGTACCAATGGCATTGTACACACAGACCGTCAAATTGGTGCATTGCCCACGTCTAAACCCGCTAGATAAGAAGGCGCTCGACGTACGAAAGCTCCACCTGCCCCGTCCCAGCTGCGAGCCCCTACTGCGCCCTCCGTCCTGCATCGGGAGTTGTCCGGGTGTGCAGACCAAGCTCCGGGCCAGCCTGCAGCAAATTCTCACCATGCAATTTGCGCAAAAAGTTCCTCGCATACAACGATCCGGCTCTCACCGGCAGACTAGGCTCATGCTTTGCGTCGCGCTGGTCATCATTCACCAAAAAAGGCGACCCATTGGATTTCCCAACCACCGAGGTGGGACGAATCCGTGTTTCCCCTCGCGATCGATCCCGTAAAAACGGGACATGGTGGATATGGGGCTTCTGGCCCTTCTTCTTCTTCTTCTTCTTCCCAAAACCACTGTTACAATTGCCTTACAGTCAGTCCTGTTGCATCTTGTTAGCCGGCGCTTTGATCACTCTAGAGAGAGAAATATACAAGGGGAAGATATACGTATGTACGCGCTACGGTTCTTTTAATCATTGAGAGATTTCGAACTACACCATGAAGTGCGTGTATGGATGGATAAGGTAGATACCTAGGACTGCCTACATGTACCAAGTGACTCCAGTGACGACTTCGGTGCGGGTATCGTAGTTGGTTTCAGGTTTTTTTTAATCACCCAAACCTGGTTGTACCAACTCCCACGCTTCGTGATAATCCTTCATTGTAATGCAGACTCCTTGAACCCGCCTATGTATGTCTTGTAGAGCTAGGAGATACCTAGACGAGATGATCCCCGAACCAATTGCCAATGTGTTCGTTCTTGAAGCCGAGGCTTGAAGTTCAACTCCACCTTCTCTTGAGCTTGAGCTTCATCATTCAAGCTCACAAGAAGCTACAACCTTAGACAACAACCTCCACACAAACACCTACACACGTCCGCCACCATGTTACTCCTCGGCCTAACAGGCAGTATCGCCACCGGCAAATCCACCGTCTCCCAAATCCTCTCCTCGCCCCCCTACAACCTCCCCATCATCGACGCCGACAAAGTCGCCCGCCAAGTCGTCGAACCAGGCACATCCGGCTACGACAAAATCGTAGCACACTTCGGGCCCTCGACTCCAGACCTGCTCCTCCCCATCACCTCGCTCGATAACGCAGACCCCAATGGCAAAAGCAAAGGCGCACCGCTCAACCGCCCCGCGCTCGGCAGGCGAGTCTTCGGCGAGGGCAAAGACGAAGACCGCAAAGCGCTGAACAAAATCGTGCACCCGGCCGTGCGCGCGGAGATGTACAAGCAGATGCTCGCCGCGTATGTGCGCGGCAACTGGGCTGTCGTGCTGGACGTGCCGCTGCTGTTCGAGTCTGGCTGGGAGCCCTTGTGCGGGACCATCATGGTTGTGGCCGTGCGGGATGCCGCGGTGCAGATGCAGCGGTTACGAGCGAGGGACGAGCATTTGACGGAGGAGGACGCGCGGAATCGCGTTGCGGCGCAGTGGGATGTGCGGGATAAGGCGGAGAGGTGTTTGAGGAGGGGGGAGAGGGCGGGGGTTGTGGTTTGGAATGATGGCGACCAGGAGGATTTGAGGCGGGAGATTGATCGCGTTATGGCGGGGGTTAGGGAGGGGAGTCCGCAGTGGTGGGCTTGGTTGTTGCTGCTTTTCCCGCCTTTGGGGGTGGTGAGTGGCGGGTGGAGCTATGTGAGGAGTTGGTGGATTAAGAGGCAGTGGGAGCAGGAGAAGGTCAGGGAGAAGGCCAAGCTGTGAATGTGTTTGGTTGGGTTTCTTCTAGACGATGAGGTTATGATGCTATGAGGTACGATTTCTTTTTCTTCAGTGTTCGCTGTCTTCTCTTTTGTGACTCTCAAGCAAGTTCTTCCGTCCGTGCCTTTCACTCACTCACTTACTCACTGGTCAGGCTAGTTTGAACTTCTTGACCTCACCTCACGACCGCAAGTTAGGTCTTTTCGCTCCAGTTAGAACGTATTCTCACCACGACCGTCTCACCACACCGATTGCTTTCCGCTCACCCATCCCATCAGGTACACAACCGACCTCGCAAGCAATTTCACTGAGCCTCGACGGCTCCACAATCCCAACATGTCCGCATTCGAAAGCGCCATAGACGACTCATTCGACCCAGCACCACAACCCCTCGAGGTCGAAGAGGTGAACGAGGACACGCTCTTCGACAATGCTTACAACGGCCCTCGAGACGGCACCTGGGACGTTGGCAGCAGCGTCGGATCCTTCGTCGACGACCGCTGTCCCACAGTTTACGGCTACCGATCTCAAGCTCGCTCTGCAGGCAGAGAGCCTCGGATTAATGACGGCCTGGTCAAGAAGTTGATGCAAGCGACGGTCGAGAACAAGCGCGCGGCTGCTGCTGTTGCTCTTGCTCGGCAGAATGTGACCGAAGTTGGCCCAACAAACGAAAATGACCACAAATCGTCAGCGCCACAGAGTGCGAAGGCCTCACGACCGTTCGTCGTTCCGCCGCTGCGCAGTAAACCAAACAGCCCTACGGTAGCGGCGCCGAGCCACAAAAACGACAGACAACCATCTCAAAAACCACCCATGACCACACGCCGAAGTCCGAAACCGAGAAGTGAATTCCGTGCCGCGGCAACACGCGAAGCAGCTGCACCAGTTGCCGAAGCCGCGAAAGCTAGGTCTGATGCAACCCGCGGGTTCACACCTGATACGGGTACGATCAGGATCCTGGGTAAGAATGGTGAGGAGGCTTTTGTGTCTTTGCCTTCGCTCGCGAAGAGTGTGCATGCTGCATCGCACAGGACCCAGCAACGCTCGGTGTCCGCGGTGCCTGTCGGCAGGTCCCATGGGTCGGCTGGCGGTTTCAATACTCGAGAGATGGTCGCTGTTCCTGAGGCGGTTGTGTACGATAAGCAGAACGAGAAGGAAACCAAGCAGCAGATCAAGCAGCAAAACAAGCAGCGTCAGAACGAAGATGAGCAGCCAATGGCAGAGTCCCTTCAAGTCGACAATGGAGGGTCCCAGAGAGCCACTTCCGCTCTGATGTCGGGCGCTTTGCCATATTCATCTCGAGAGCCATCGCTCGTTCAACCATCCGCTGTTAATTCCTGTAGGGACTCTGGGATTGCAATGAGCGACTACAATACTATCGCAAAGACTGCTTCAAGCAGAGCTAGCTCAGCCAGATCAGGATCCGCTATATCCCAGGGCGTGCTCAGTATCGCGCAGCAGATTGCAAAGATTTCTCCCCCTACTAGCACGGCGAAGATGTCTGATGCCAGGTCTACGGCGGCAATCTTGGAAGGCTTCAAAAAGATGGGCTTGGGAATGACTACCGGGTTTCCCACACACGAGAGAAAGAGCGATCGGAGCGACGACGGGCGTGCCAAGCAAGTGTCCTCTCGACACAGCTCACGGCAATCTGTCATGAGAGACTCGGACTCAGTACGCCAGCAACGTGAGGGTAACAAGCAGGAAACCGCGCGCTCAAACTACAAGCCGCCAACAGTAGTCTCTGCCTCTAGCTCTGCCAGTGTCACCCACTCTTTCGGTGGAATGCATGAAGAGGGAATGTATGAGGAGGGTTTTGCTCCACAGATTCGATACTCGACTGGGAGACAGGATATGGGAATTGGCTCCCGTGGTGGTAATTCAGATCAGCCGAGGAGCGTCAAAAGCGGTTCTCTGCGGAGCGAAGTGAATGAAAATTTTGATATGGCCAGATCGCGGCAAAGCCGATCCAGCTCTCGAGATCATCAATCAGAACAATCGGTCAGTATTCGAAGCAACATAGGGAGCTCTGTTCAGAGCGGAGCAAACGACGCTTCTGATGTCGTCAATCTCAGGCAGAGCAGATCCGGTTCTCAAGCCAATCGTTCGGACCGTTCGAGAGGCGCAAGGAGCGTTAGAGGCAGCTTTGTCCAGAGTGTTGCAAGCTCCGTGTCAGCCGTTGCCAGTTCTAAGCAGACACAGCTTGGTTCTCGGGCTACATCTGTGGCTCACTCGAGAAGCAACCGAGCCAGCCAGGCATCAGGCACTCGCTGCCCAAGTCACTCACCTGTCTCGCCTCTGGCTCCATCTCTGCGACTGTTCACTCCTGATCAGGAGCAGACTAACTTTGCTGGCGATGGCTGGATCTCACCACACCCGTTGGACTCCGATGCCGGCATCCCACCTCAATCCGCTGTCTCCGCTATATACGCATCTGCCGACGGCCCTGGTCACTGCGGCACTCTCACTTACAGCGAATGGAGGGCACACAGAGATGCTCTGGGCTCTGATGCTGGTGGCTATGTGGGCTCTCATGTACCCAGCGCTGTAGGATTGCAACCACTGCCGCCAACGGTGTACAGTCATCCACCTCCTGACGGCTATGTTGGGAGTTACAACCCGGCCACACGACGGCCACCACGGCATCTGGCTCAGATGGACGGTGAGCCTGCGTGGGTCAATCAATACTTCTCTCCTCTACAAGGATCCAACGCAAAGCTACCATCCCTCTCCGTCCGAGACCAGCGAGATTCTCCACGAAGCAAAAGCTCAATTCACAGCCAGTCTGGAAGCACAAGTACGGCGCACAATAATTCACTCTACAACGAGCCAGTACACCAGACTCACAGCGTCGCATCGCAGAATCCAGAATGGAGCTTTCCGCCTCATGACGACCATGCTGCCTCTAGTCACGCACCAGTGTACAACGTCGGCCTGACTCCCGTCGAACTAGCAAACTACCAAAGCCAACTAGGAAACACCATATCCCATCATTCCTCCCGGCTTTCGCACGTACAGCGTGAACAGACACCGCAACCCAACTACGAGGTCTGGAATATTGGGCAAAGTCACTCATCGAGGCGCTCAACCTCTCACCATTCGACGCACCGCTTCCCGCCAAACCTCTCGTACCCACGCGTCAAGTCACAACTTGCAATGCCATGGGACCCGACCACGAGCCAGGTGAACTCTCGATCTGCGATCTCGAGTAGGCAGCCTTCGTCTCATTCTGGTTCGTCTCGTCGTGGTAGACATACTTCAAGTGCGGGAGGCGTAGACGGTCTTGAATCACGCCTGCAATCCAATGCAAGCAGCTCTCGAGGCTCTGTTAGGTCTCGCTCGTCCTTCGACCTGGCGGACAGTCGAGTCACGTACGGGACAGTCGAGTGGCAGAATTTGGAGAATGCCGAAGAAGGACACGGCGGGTTCCAGGCTCCCCAGTCTTACAACATGCGGTGAAGGCGGATGTCTGTGCCTTCTATGATTGTTGTTATTGGCTGCTAGCTGCCTTGACCTCCTTGGAAAGACGGAGGCTATGAAGAGCACATTTTGTTGATGGTTTAGAAAAGCGTTTTAAGTAGAACGTCTTCATGCGGTATGGCCGGGTTTCAATAGACTCGACAGCACTCTCGATAACCGTTCCGTATAATTCACTATAATCGTTCAGCTCTCCGTATCAATCACGTAAGTCAGATGTAAGCTACAAAAAAATATTCCACTATCCCCCGGTGTGGAGTGAGAATGTGGGTGGGTCGCCCTTGACTCGATCCCACAAATTCCCCAGCCTCTCGCCCCAAAAAGACATCACTCCCCCAAAAACTAAACAAAAGGACACCTTTGGAGATTGCCTGTCAGAGAGACGAACGCAGTGAGAGAAAGCAAAACAACTGAAGGAGAAAAAGAAAAATTCGCCACCGCATAACCGCAGACCAGGGAAGAAAAGAAAATAAGACAATGTCCTCCAACTCTATCGCCGTGATCGGCTCCCTCAACATCGACTTCATCACTCGCACGCCTCGCGTCCCCGGGCCAGGCGAGACTTTGACAGCCAACTCCTTCTCGACCGGCTTCGGAGGCAAAGGTGCCAACCAAGCGGTGGCATGCGCTCGTCTCGCGTCCGAGGGCACGAAAGTGGCCATGGTCGGCAACGTCGGCGATGATGGCTTTGGCAAGGACTATTTCGAGGCATTGGGCAAGGAGGGTATCCATGCCGCCGGCGTGACGACAGTCAAGGGCGAGACGACGGGTGCGGCGAATATCGTCGTCGAAGAGGAGACGGGCGAGAACAGGATCATGTTCACGCCTGGCGCTAATATCTCTTATTCCAAGACGGAGGATCCTGGATGGAATTTGGTCCCCGAGGATGCCGGGGTTGTGGTTTTCCAGTTGGAGATTCCGATGGAGGTGGTGCGTTTTTCTCTGATTTCTCTGGTTTCTATCGACCACTACGAATATACCTTCTAAGACTAACGCCGAGAAAACAGGTCCTCCACAACCTTCACCTCGCCCGCCAGCAAGGCAAACACACCATGTTCAACCCGGCACCCGCCCTCCCCCTCCCGGAGGCCTCGTACAAAGACATCGACACGCTAATCATGAACGAGAGCGAAGCTCACATCCTCAGCGGCACTGACGCTTCGGAAAAGAGCGCCGATCTCACCCCCCTCCTGTCCCACTTCTTGCAACTCGGCGTCCGGGACGCGGTCATCATCACCCTCGGCGGCGCAGGTGTCATGTACGCCACGTCGACCGGCAGGCAGGGCAAGGTGGCGGCGAAGAAGGTGCAGGTTGTTGACACGACTGCTGCGGGCGACACTTTCTTGGGTGCTTATGCTGCGAAGAAGGCGCAGCACGTGGACGGGCAGGGCGAGTTTGGGTATGAGGCTGCGTTGGAGTTTGCTACGTTGGCTGCTGGCAAGACGGTGGGGAAGAAGGGGGCTATGGCTGCTATTCCTAGGTTGGCGGAGTTGAGCTAGATGCGATGTGATGAGTGGGCTCGAATATGTCAAAATTAATCAGGTAACAATATTGCTGTTTGTTGACATGCTTTCTTCAAATGTGTTCCGGCCAGTTTTGAGTCAAATTCACGACTGGAGGGATGTGATCAGTATATGCAAGTCAATACTCTGTCTGGATAACCCGCAACAGTTGTTCGTCAAAAATGGAGTTCGGTCACTGCTTCTGAATTGAAGACATGTAATCGCCGTGAATACACTTGTTGTGTACAGGACTTTACTAGCAAACCAAAGTGAAAGATGCCATTCGTGGGCCGTGCACGCTTTCCGCTTTCCGAGCAATCACCAAGCTCGAACGAACGCCAGCGACTTCACCCAACTGGAGCGCTATTGCACAACAGTCAAACAACACCACAAAATGCTTTCACGAACCCTCCGCGCCGTCCCCAGGCGTATGCCTGCTCTGCGCAGCGCCTACAGCACCGTCACCGACAACCCGATCCCGGCCAACGACCCCAAAGCCCGCGAGCCGCGTTCCCCCGTTTCGGCCACCAATGCCACCCCGACTTCCTCAGAGGGCAGCCGCGACAAGGTCCTGCAGGAGAGCGTAGAGGCTGGCGAGCAGATGCGTACCATGCAGGCACCCAACCGCAAGGGCATCTGGAGCAGGAGCCAGCAGCCCCGCGAGAAGGCCATGGTCGGCCCGCGTTTTGAGCAGACTATCATGGAAGACCAGGTACGCTTTGGACGAGCAAGGGAAGGATGCTGGATATGAGCAGTGGGAGTGGGGGAGTTGCAGGATAGGGACATTGACTGACAATGGGCGCAGCCGAGACCTCTGGCAGCCATCGACCTCATTCACAAGCAGCCCGTGCGCTGGACCGAGAAGCGTATCGTTTCTTGCGACGGAGGCGGCGGCCCTCTTGGCCACCCGCGTATCTTCATCAACACAGACAAGCCCCAGATCTGCGCATGCACTTACTGCGGCGTGCCATACGTGAGTACCGAATCTTGATACGCTGAAGGCTCGAGCATGCTAACAATAACAGGCTCACGAGCACCACCGCAAGCACCTCGAAAGCTTGCCCTCCACATCTTACCCTCTTGAGGCTCCCAGCGATCCCGCTACGCTTCCTGCCTCTGACTTTGAGACTCTGAATGCAAAGACTGGCTCCACCGAACCTTACCAGTCCGCCACTGGCAAGCCTTTGGAGCAGCGATAGATTGTTTACAATGTACTGTAGAATTGTACATACTCATGCGATACTTTTTCTTCTTTGTTAACGTCACTCGTGTACACCTTCCGAGACATCACGCTGCCTTGCCCGAGCATAGCAATCAAATCCAACGACTCAGCCTTTGCATCTAAGCAATCGGTCTACTGGGACTTGAATGTCTTCTCATCAAAGACACTGACTACAATATACACACACCAACCTAAGCCTAAGCCTTCTCCCCCTGAATAGTAGCCACAACCTTCCTCGAGTGCTTACTAGCCCTGAACTCACAGTAATAAATCCCCTGCCAAGTACCCGTATTCAAGCGTCCATTCGTAATCGGCACGCTCACACTAGCCCCCATCAAACTGCTCTTGATATGTGCCGGCATGTCGTCCAACCCCTCGGCGTCATGCCTGTACAACTCGCCCTTCCTGTCCTCCGGAGCGATGCGGTCCAGAGCGTCGGCCATGTCTTCGCGGACGTCCTCGTCGTAGTTCTCGTTCAGGCTGAGGGCGCAGGACGTGTGCTGGATGAAGAGGTGCATGACGCCGACTTTGAAGTTTTTGATCTCGGGGACTTGGCGCGTCACTTCGTCGGTGATGAGGTAGCAGCCGCGGGATTTGGAGGGGAGGGAGAATTGTTTTTGGAAAAAGGACATGGTGATTGTCGTTTGTGGTGGGGGTTGAGGTTGACTGTCGGTGTAGCAGGAGGCTGGTGGGCAGCAGGCGCAGGTTGGGAGTTGGAAGCTTTTGAGAGGTGTGAGGGGTGTTCCGAGTAGCTCGAGTGGGAGGGTTATTGGTTTGAGGAGGAGTTGGAAGGCGCTGTTGGATTGTTGTGTGTTAGTTGGAGGTAGGGTTTTGCCCGGAGTTGTTGGTTGTACTAACCTTGGGAAGAAGGCGAGGATGAAGATTGCTAGGAAGATGACGGTGTTTCGCAGATTGGTGTCGAAAGGCATTTAACTTGACCGGCTCATGTTCGAGGTTTGAGTGGAAATCTGTGGCTATCCCGCCGTGACGTCAGGCGCTTTACGGAAACTGATGGCGGACTTGCTGCTGTGGTCTGCCGAAGACGTGGATGGAGGCAAATCTCACCGGGGACAAATATATAGAGACGGACTCCGTGGTGTTGGCAGTTGTCTGTCCCGATAATCGTGATCTGAGTGCACGTGTAGGTAAGCACGTGGTAAGCAAAGGTAAGCAATTTGATTGGAGCTTCCATTCCTTTAGCTGCTGAAGCATTTACTTTGTGCTTCGTCAATAATTAACGTGTCTTCCTGACAGACAACTGTGGACCACTGTCTGGCCATGTCATACATCAGCCTTTTACTACCGAGCTACTCGCACTTGACAGCAAAGTTGCTGACGACCCGGGCAAGCTACGAACCTCGGTTCAGTACTACGACCACTGCCACACAAGACGAATGACATGGGAGTCTGTCAAGATATTCCACGATCTGACAAGTTTGGCGAGGACCTGATGTGTTGTAAGATGAGTACCTACTTCGTTCTTGGCCGGACCATGTCCCGAGTCGAGCGTGACTTGCTCGTGGACAGCGTGCTGCGTGAAATCCTACAGGTGTGGTTGCGGTCGCTGCTTCCATAGGTTGAGAGTAGGCCCGACTCATGGCGGGTCAACGTTTCGCGGAAGCATGCGATATGGCTTGCGCTGAACATTTTGATGTCCGTTTCGCAACAAATCTATATTGTTGGTGGATATTCTTGTGCGGATGGCACATTCACATGGACTCCTTCGAGAAACAACCACTATACATTCACTTACCAAGAGGAACAAAACCGCATACCATAAACGCCTCGTCTAGATGGTCCATGGAATTGATGAGAGACCGGACCCTGGATTTCCACAAGTTCCGACTCAATTTGCGGAGAGGTGGTGGCGGTGGTGGAGCCATTTGGCTAGCATCTTGCCGAATCGAGCGTGGAGTGATCCTGGAGATATCGTACACTTGGCCTCGCGGAGGGAGTTGGCGGTTGTTCAAGGCGAATGCATGTCTCGAAGAGTCGGGTGTGTGTAACATTATTGCAAGCTGTCACGTCACCCGCCTAGCGCGCGGGAATCGTCTCGAGCTCTGAAGAAGAGTCCAAGCTTATCGGTTGGATAAACACGTGAACCCGATTTCTTCCTCCTACACGTGCAAACACAATTCCTCCCATTCCTCCTCTTACCCACAAGCAAGACCATAAAGACAATTGCCCTCTCACGTGATCTCCTACGCGAGCCCATTGAACCTGGCGGAGATCTTGCAAAGTCTAACATCGCCAATCAGCGGACAGAGCCGCATACGAGTGCCTTTCGCCTCGGAAAGTAGTACATACAGTACCTCACAGCAACTCACTCAGAACAAGCCTAGCAGGTAACAATGCCGGTGCTTGACACAAAGAAGGACTTGTCCGCCCTGTTTTCCTTGCAGGTGCAGGCCACCCCAGATGCCGTTGCATTGGAAGACGACAAGACGACCTACACATATGCCGAGCTGGACCAGAAAGTCGAAGATCTCGCTCATGCACTCCGCAGTCATGGGGTGAAGCGAGACAGCCTTGTCGGCGTTCTCCTCCCCAGAAGTGCCGACTATATCATTGCTTGTCTCGCAGCCCTACGCGCTGGAGGTGCATTCCTCGTTCTCGAGCTGGCATATCCTCCGGAGCTTCTCACAGACGTCTTGGAGGACGCCGCTCCGGCCGTGGTGGTGACATACCGCGCCGAAGTTGGCAAGTTCAAAGAGGGCACCCCGCTGGTCATTGTCGACGAGCAAGAAAAGAGCTCGACTCCAGAATCCAATGGCTTGCCTCCTCCACCTACCGAGACTGACCTCGATCGCCTGGCTTTCGTAGCCTACTCCTCCGGTACCACTGGCAAGCCTAAGGGTATTGCAAACCCTCACAGGGCATCAGTCTTTTCATACGACTTGCGTTTCCAGCTATCAGACCTCCAGCCTGGCGATAGAGTGGCTGCCAACGTGTTTTTCGTTGTACGTATCGAGTTGTCTACGAGAGTTGACTTTATGAAACTGACTGTGAAATAGTGGGAAATTATGCGTCCGCTGCTCCGCGGCGCCACCGTGATTCCGGTACAAGATGAAGTCAGCTACGACCCCTCGGCGTTGGTCGAGCTTCTGGCGGCCAAAGGCATCACCGAAACCCTCATGACCCCGACTCTTCTGGCTGCAGTCCTCTCTCGCCACCCCGAGCTTGGCCAACGCCTTCCCGCTCTTAAGACCTTGTGGCTCAATGGTGAAGTCGTCACCACGGATCTCGCCCGCCGTGCCATGGAGGCCATGCCCGACACACGCCTCCTCAACGTATACAGCTGTTGCGAGACCCACGAAGTCGCTTGCGGAGACATCAGAGAGATGTTCGATGAACAGGCGCAGTACTGCCCTGTTGGCCCACCAGTAGATCCTAAGCATATCTACATTCTGGACGACAGTGGACAAAGAGTCGAAGACGGCACCAGTGGCGAGCTCTTCGTTGGTGGTCAGCTTCTTGCTCGTGGCTACCTCAACAGACCTGACACCACCGCCAAGGCATTCACGCCTGATCAATACGACTCATCTCCCGGAAGTCGGATGTACCGCACAGGCGATCTTGCACGTCTATTGCCGTCAGGCTGCTTGGAAATCACTGGACGTGTCGGTGCCATGATCAAGCTGCGTGGTTACTCAGTTGTGCCCGGCAAAGTTGAGAACGCCATCGCCGCACATCTGGCCGTCACGCAATGCGCTGTGATTGCTTACGGAGACGGCCTCGACCGTCAGCTCGTTGCATACTTTGTGAGAGACTCTGAGAAGTCAAACGAACGCCCATCGTTCGAGATCGACGAGTCTGGTTACTCTCCGTCCGCCAGACGAGCTCTATCGGACTACCTGGCTCACTACATGATTCCTGCACTCTGGGTCGAGCTGGACAAGTTGCCTACGCATGAAGTTTCTGGCAAAGCCGACCTCAAAAACCTTCCTCCGCCGCCAAAGCCCGCGACAGCTACAGGCAAGTCTGAGCCCAGTGCTGAGAAAGACCCCATCGACACCGACGCCGTCGCTGAAGTGTGGGCTGCGACCTTGAACATTTCGCGGAGCTCCATCACTCCCGAGCACAGCTTCTTCGACTTGGGAGGTCACTCTTTGTCTCTTGCAGACTTGGCTTCGAGATTGTCGAGAAACTTTGGGTTCCGTGTCCCGGTTGCACGCCTTGCAGACCCAACAACACTAAACGGCCATCTCCAGACGATTCGTGCTGTCAGAGACGGTCAAATCGCTGAAGTGCAGTCAGACCTGCCAGCTGCCTTGCGCAGAGACACTGTTCTCGATCAAGACATCCAGGTCGCCTCGGGAACCAAGATGCACGCGGCGAAAAATGCAGACACCATCTTCTTGACTGGTGCTACTGGTTTCCTCGGCGCTTTCTTGCTGCACGACCTTTTGGAGAACACTTCGGCCCAGATCGTCTGCCTGGTTCGTTTCAGTGATCCCTCTCAAGCCGACGTTCCCTCTGGTATTGCACGCATTCGTCGCAACTTGATCGACCTGGGTCTCTGGCGCGATTCCATCATGGAGCGTGTGGAGATCTTGCCCGGTACCCTCTCGCGCAAGAGACTCGGTCTTTCTGTTAAAGTCTTCGACGAGCTCGCGGCGCGCACCCAGGTCATCATTCACGCAGCTGCGACTGTCAACTTGGTCTACCCTTATGCTGCGCTGCGCGCTGCGAACGTGGGTGGCACACGTGAGATCTTGCGTCTTGCTTGCAAGGGCGGCGCAACATTGCAGTATGTGTCCACAAATGGTGTCTTGCCACCCTCGCCTTCAGGTCACGGCTGGCCCGAAGACTCGATGCTTTACGTCGATGCTGTGCCCGAGAAGATCATCGATGGCTACGGCCAAACTAAGTGGGCGGCAGAGCAGCTGGTGCTCGAGGCTGGACGCCGTGGTCTGCCAGTTCGTATCCTCCGTGCTGGTACCATTTCTGGACACAGCGCGACAGGTGCGGCCAACGCTTGGGATCTTCTGACTGCTCTCTTTGTTGAGTCCATTCAGCTTGGCTACAGACCGAATGTCGAGGGCTGGCGGGCTGAGATGACACCTGTTGACTTCGTCGCACGAGCCATTGTCCACCTTGCAGATCAGACTCAGGCTAAACAGCTCGTCTTCCACTTGGGCGATCCTGACCCGGTCCCTACTGATGTCGTCTTCAAGGATCTTGAAGATCTCGGATACCCGACGAAACCACTCGAGTTCGACGAGTGGGTCGCCCTTTGGACGGAGAAGAGAGGTTCTGTCAAGGGTGGCGATGGCGCCTTCACCATTGATATCCTGCGCAGTGGTATGCCCAGTGTCGAGTTCTTGACCGGCATTGTCGTTCTCAACAATGCCCAGACGAGACCATTCCGCGGTATCGTTGAGCGCCCCAAGGTTGACCACGTTCTTCTTGAGACCTATGCTCGCCATTGGTACGCGCGTGGCTGGCTGACTCAGCCTCCTGCGACGCAACACGCTCTGGGCGGCGCTGCTCACTCTGCCCGTAGAAGTGTCCTCTCTGGCAAGGTAGCCATCATCACTGGTGCTTCATCTGGCATTGGCGCGGCAGTCGCCAATGCACTGGCCAGAGAGGGCTGTCACATCGCCATGGGCGCTCGTCGCGTCGACGCTTTGGAGAAGGTGAAGCGCAGACTCGCCGTCCGCGACGGCAAAGTAATCATCCGCAAGACAGACGTCACCGAAGGTGAAGCAGTCAAAGCGCTCGTGGAAGCTGCCGAGGCCGAGCTTGGCCCAGTGGACATCCTCGTCTCTGTGGCTGGCGTCATGTACTTCACGATGATGGCCAACACCGACATGAAGCAGTGGGAACAGACCGTGGACGTCAACTGCAAGGGCCTGCTCCACTGCCTGTCCTCGGTCGTCCCCGGTATGCTCTCCCGTGGCTCTGGTCACATTGTCGCCATCTCGTCCGACGCAGGTCGCAAGGTCTTCCCAGGCCTTGGTGTCTACTCAGCCAGCAAGATGTTTGTCGAGGGTACGCTGCAGGCGTTGCGAGTCGAGACTGCCGGCAAGGGCTTGCGTGTCACCAGCATGCAGCCCGGCAATGTCGCCACTGACCTGCTCGGCATGTCTACGGACGAGGAGGCGCTCAAGGCGTACGGAGAGCCGTCAGGCGCCAAGGTGCTCGAGCCGGAAGATGTTGCGAATGCTATTGTATACGCTCTGAAGCAACCTGAGCATGTTGCTGTTAATGAGATCCTCATTGAGCCGAGGGATGAGCCGATTTAGATCGATTGCGCTGGGATTTGGTTGTGCAGATAGTAATGACGAGACTATGGATGTGTCGGGACCGCAAGGTCAAGTATATAGACACCTGGTTTTGGCTGTGGTAATAATGCGAATACGAATACTGGATGTACCTTGCGTTGTCTCCATCGGTGTTGATGTCCTTGGACGACCACGATTTGGTGTAAGTTTGCACTATTGTTGCAGCAACCTTTGGCAGGCTGTAGAAATCGACGGAGGGAGGGCATGCTAGTAAGCTGCAGAACATCTAGGCATTTTGGGTATTCCGCCGCCTAGGTTTAGAAGCAATACTGTATGTACTACCAACCGCACTGGTAGCCCGATCGAGGCTAGGCGAAGGAAGTCATACGATATACGACATGTCTGCTGTGATTGGCTCGAACGGAGGTTTCGGCAGCACACCACTCCGTGCCACCGTTTCTGGGGGCGTCATGGGTGCGAAAGAGAGACCAGCACGAGAGCGGACTGCTTTGCGACGGACGGGAACAGGAGAAAAACACGTTGTATCACGGAGGGACGGCTGCTACCTACCTTATATATTCTTGCTTTCCCTCAAACTCACTCGCTTCTGAAAGCGGGCAGTCTCTACCGCTGGTTCACTTCAACCTCACTTCCTTGGATTGCACGTGTACCTGACCTTTTATGCAACGCTCATTGGCGCACGCGCCCCTCCCTCACAGAGACAAGGACAACAATAATGTCCACCATCACATTCGACCTCAGCGTCTTCCAACTCTTCCTCCTCTCCGGTCCCGCCTCTGTCTTAATCCGCCACTACGCCCCAGCCCTCTCACTGGGCGTCATCTCAACACCAATCTGCTTGTTCCTCGCCCTCTTCGTCGCCAAAATCACATGGCACGTCGTCATCTATCCCAAGTTCTTCAGCCCGTTGCGCCACTTGCCGACTCCAGATGATAATGCCTTTTTTACCGGGCAGACGAAGCGCGTTTTCCGCGAGGCTGGAGGGAGGCCGATGAGGCACTGGATTGAGACGGTCAAGAATGAGGGCTTGATTACTTATATGGTTTGGTTCCGCGAGAGGGTGCTTGTGACGGATCCGAAGACGCTGGGGGAGGTTCTTGTTGCTAAGGTGTGTTTGTGTTGCTGTGGAAGAAAGAAATATCACATGAAATGATCGACTAGGATCATGTTCGCTAACACCTTTCAAGAACTACGAATTCATCAAGCCCAGCCACTTCCGCGAAGGTCTCGCGAGAATCTTGGGAGTGGGCATCTTGCTCGCG
>Ga0265797_10002580_pt1 | contig 30182 bp, 37 predicted proteins | sample P2T30metagenome_FD_192433 | JGI IMG/M metagenome (GOLD analysis project Ga0265797, IMG submission 192433) | Plant litter microbial communities from East Loma Ridge, Irvine, California - P2 T30 | ecosystem: Environmental > Terrestrial > Plant litter > Unclassified | place: USA: California...
CGCGAAGATGGATTTGGTTGAAGGCATGGTGGTTATGGCGGTCGGTTGAGGAATGCTTGATGTTTTATCGTAGATTTCGTTTGGCTGGTGATTGCTGGGTTATTGTGAAGTGTACTGTTCGAATGAGTTGTTCAATGTTTTTGGAGGCTGCAAAAGTTGGATTCATATACTCGTTGGTACTGCACGCCTAAGGCCATAGAATCATCCAGACATCGTCGCACAATAAGCAGGATCGCTGAACACGAGGTGTAACAAGACGCAGCACATCCTGTCAGACTGCGGACGCCGTTCGGTATCGCAAACATAGGAAGCTGAACCGTCAATGCTGAATCCAACATCAAAGTGTCAGGTATTCGAATCCACAACCAAGCGTCCGCTTGGTCTTTCCGTATAGTGCGCATAAAAATACTAACACCACAGTCTGGAACCGTACTAGCGCGCATCGTATTTCAGCGTTGGCAGCTGCAGCTGAAACCGCCCAATGGCGCAGTTGACTCGTGCGCTTCAGCTCGGCAAGAGGCGGCGCGCTGCGGTCTGCAATGTCAAAGGGCTAATTTGAGATTAATTTGCGTAACAATAGCATTTTAAATGGATCTCTGTGTTGTTTGTTGGTGTATCTTGTCCCGGTTCCATGATCAATGTTGTTGGCTGACACGGTGAGGTAGAGGGATGGCCGTTTGAGGTCTCGGCAACGTCGGACCAATTGCCATTCACGAGAGAAATCTAGGTGACAGTAAGTAATGGGACGTCGTTCCTAGTTCTACCTATAAGTGCGCCGCATGAATATACCAACAGCTCAATGCAAAGAAAACATGTGTAAAGAGAGTTTATTACAAAACTGCATGTGGATTCCGACGGATCTGCAAAAGCACACTCGCCGACGATCAGAACGTGAGTGCTAGCCGAGCATTACCGGTCGCATCGATAGCCCTCACTCCATCAGCGACTACGAGCTCGTAAGCACCAGACCACTTCTTCCATCGCTTCTCTTGCTCGTCCCAGGTACCGCAGAGATCTCGCTCAACGAGTGAGAGCTCGACGTCTCGACGTTCGCCAGGCAGCAGGAACACCTTTGTGAAAGCCACAAGCTCGTATTTCGGACGGTAGACGGAGGTTGCGTTTCTTGGGTGTTCGCTGTAAAGCTGAACGGCATAGCTTCCCGGGCGAGAGCCGATGTTCTCAACAGTCGCTGTAAGAAGATTTGTGCGGGTTGTCCAGTCGGGATTCTGCTTTGTCTGGCCGTCTGATTTGCGGAGGCCAGTCACTTGGAAATTAGAGTAACTCAGACCATGGCCGAAACTGAAGCGCGACATTGCAAGTGATTCCGGATGACGATAGCCGACTTTGATACCTTCTCCGTACTGGATGCGCAGTGTCTCGGGCGAGCACTTGAAGGTGTCAAATGTCGGCAAGCATTCTTGATCAAACCTCAGCGGCCATGTTGTCGCCAGCCGACCGGAAGGATTGATCTGTCCAGTGATAAGGTCAAGAAGCGCGTTGGCGCCTTCTTGACCGGGGAAATGAGCTGCGAAGATCGCATCAACATCGTCGACGATTTCGCTGATATCTATTGGGTTGCCATGATGGAGTACCAGTACAGTCTTCGGTGCGACAGATGCGACCGCACGGATCAGTGCGACTTGGTTGGCCGGTAGCACAATGGTGTCAAGGTCGAATCCTTCTGACTCGTGTTCTCCAGTACGTCCGCCGAAGATGACCGCTACGTCAGAACGTGCAGCAACAGCAACAGCTTCTTTGATGGCTGCTTCATCATCGCGGATCTTCAACAGTACAAGCTTGCCGGAATGGAATTCTGGCTCGTGGTGTGAAGCTGTTGTGCGAGCTGAGAGTCGAAGTCGGACTTGATACGCTTTGCCTCCTTCAAGGGCTACGTCCACAACACGCTCGAGCTTCTTCGGCTGGAACAAGAAGTCGGTGATGTCGATATCAGGTTCCTCGCCCTCGAGTATGATCTTGCCATCGAGATACATCGCGAAGGCGCCAGTGACCTGGGCTCCGAGAGTGTAGCGACCAGTCTCTTCGACCTTGATAGTTGTTGTCATCGTTGAGTAAAAAGTCCTAGCGTCGAGCCCAGGTGCAATTCGGCCTAGCATTACCATCTGGACAGACTTGCTATCCTGTGAAAGGGCAGGCTCTGGGTCTTGCTTGTTGAAATGCTCCACATAGACCCCCGGAGAGCCCTTGGAAGTGAGTGTAGCCTCAAGTGGCATGGTAGGAGTACAAACGAAAGGACAGACCCCGGCAGCATATTCGATATTTCCTGGTTTTGGATGAGATTTTCGCAAGGCCTCCAAGAATGACACTTCGTATTCGGGGTGTGCGCAAGCGCTGCCTCCGCCAGTAACGACTGGATTGGCACCCGGAGCACCTATCACAGCAACTGAGGGTTGCTGCTGCAAGTCCAGAGGAAGTACTCCCCGCTCGTTTCTGAGGAGAACGATGCCTTCAGCGGCAGTTTGCCTTGCCATGGAAGATGACTTTGAGATGATCTGAGTTTTCGCTGGTTTGGTCGTACGATCAATCATCTCAAGTACAGAATGTACAGAGCGATCGAGGTCCTCGTACGAGACGATACCTGCGCGTATGGCTTGCACAAGCTTTGCGCCACGATGGGCGCTGGGGCCTGGCATCTCGAGGTCCAAGCCGGCGATGAGGGATTCTGCTCCGGAGTGAGAACCATACCAGTCTGACATGACACATCCGTCATACTTCCACTCGTCTCTGAGTACATCGCGGATGATTCTGTTCTCGCTACAGAAGACTCCGTCCAATTTGTTGTAGGCCATCATGATCGAGGCCGGGTTCGAATCTCTGAGCATACACTCGAAAGCTCGCATGTAGATCTCGCGCATGGCACGTCCATCTGCAGATTCAGCAACGTTGTAAGACTTTCTTGAAGTTTCGCTCTCGTTTGCGACAAAGTGTTTCACGCAGGCGCCGACGCCGCTTTCTTGCACGCCTCTGACGATGGCACCTGCAAGTATGCCGGTGAGCAACGGATCTTCGCTGAAGGTTTCGAAATTGCGACCGCCCCTGGGGTCGCGATGTATGTTGATATTGGGTCCTATAACGACCTGCACATCCTTGAGACGAGCCTGAACGCCGACTTCTTGGCCAAATTCATGCATCAACTCCGTGTTCCAGGTAGATGCAAGAGCTGTTGAGCTGGGAAAGCAGGCGGTGCCTGTATCTTCAAGATGTGATTTGGCACCACGGACGCCATTGATCGAGTCGCTCACATTGAGTGAGGGGATTCCCAGTCGCTCGACACCAGTAGTGGAGGTCAACGAAGCTCCTGACAGCAAAGATACCTTCTCTTCTAGAGTCAATAATGGGAGCAATGCCGTATATGGACCGACTGTGCTGTTGTTGTTTTCAACTGGTGTCGCTGTTGACCTTTCCCGACTCGTAATGTCAACATCCTTGCGCATGAGATCATGTCTCACTACATTGAGTACTTGAGCGGTGGCCATGATGTGCGACTCGCGTGCGTGTAGTCTGTAAAGAAACCAGAGAAGAAGGTGGGAATTGGACTTTGCCCACTAAAGAGCACGATAGAGAGATGACCATCATGCATGTTGCCATACTCTGGTGCATATATATTATTGGTATGGTCTTGCGGCAACAAGAGCAGATGCCACTCCACCCAGACAGGCTGCAACAGACCCCCGAACGCCACCCGCAGCTCCGCCTCGCCTCCAGCCCTCCAGCCCGACGTCCACCTTCTTTCTCCCACTCCACTCCACCGCTGTCCCGTCCCTCCACCTTTTTCCACCTGTCACCCATTTCCTCGCCGACTATCACACACCAAACGCGTACGCGGCCATCAAGTCGCTTGATAATGCACGTGTGTACACAATGCCAAAGGACATACTCGCGACAAGAGAACCTTGCCCGGCATGTGCGTGCCGCACGTAAGTGCATACCGGAAGCATTCAGGTGAATGGCAATTGAGACCGCGTAGACACGAATGAGGCACGACATTCTTGTCGGGATTGCCACAAGCGATTCTCACGCACAGATCTGCTACGTAAGCACGAGAAGACACATTCGTCACGCACGCTCCAGGAAGCATCGCCACAGAGACAACATGCGACACCAACTGCGGCGTCGCCAGGAGGCATTTCTATAGCAGAGACATTGCAGAATGCAAACGCTTCGGAGATGACACCATACCATGCTCCAAGTACAGAAGACTTTGGATCGTTTGACGCAACGAGCTATGACACCTCCGGAATGGGCGGACCCGGAGACGAGCATGGGCAAGGTCTTTTCGACTTTGATCTCGCTTGGACATTCGACTTCTTGGATAAGGACAGCGCGTCTCATGTTGAGCTTCCAGCACCACAGTGTGACATAGTCAATGCGACGCAAGAGGTGGATGACACCAACGATTGGTCCAACACGATTGCACATGATGGTATCCCACAACCTCCGCTGCCTGGCGTGCATACACCAACCAATATTTTAGATGAAGACGAAGTGAACGAAATGCTCAGGACATGCTCCGGGGCTTCGTTAATGTCATCGGCTATCAGCGAGAGCCTTTGTTCGACGCTGTTGGATATTGTTACGTCCGACGACACAACTGATCACTCACGTCGAGGTTTTCCAAGCTGTCGTTCATTGCAGTATTTCTTGCTACTCTACATACAACGGGTGCATCCACGCTTCCCTGTCATGCACATCCCAACATTCTCGACTGCGAAAACGCCCGCTATTGTTCTGATGGCAATGATTCTGGCAGGCTCGTGCCATTCTGTGTCTAATGGAGATCGATTTTGTCGCGCTTATCTGGACCGATGCCGCTACTGGCTCACAGCTACACGCGAGAAAGATTTGAAGAGTGTCAGTACCTGGCCTCTCCCATGCGAACGATGGCTAACCTTTATCCAGTTAGACAACATAGACCATACGTTCGCACTGTTCCTTTGCACGTTGACCGCTACCTGGAGTGGACGACAAGCAGCGTACTGCAGGGCAGAGCTGGACCGCGGCGTTTTGGCTCTGGTTTGCAGGAACAACCATCTACTTGTAAGCAGAGTGGCCGATCCTATAGTGTCTGCACCAACTCCAAGGTCTTCAGTGACCCGGTCGTCCGATTTGGAAGTCAAATGGCAACGATGGGTTGACACTGAACGACGCAAACGCCTCGGCATCTGCATATATCTGCTTGACTGCCAGTACTCTGCCCTGTTCCAAAGACAGCCATACATAAGCAAAGCTGAAACGACTCGACTTGCTCTGCCTTGCGAACCGAGATATTGGAGCGCTCCATCCGCTCGCGCTTGGACAATGATGCTCGGTCCGGCGCCTACACCTCCGAGCGCATATCATCTTCCGACACTTTCAAGCATCTTGCTGGAACGAGAAGAATTGTATGGAGACATGTTCTTCCCGCCTCTTGATGGGTTCTCGCGCACTTTCTATGCTTACGTTTTGCACACGCACATTTACGAATGGAGGCAAAACGTCTGCATGCTAAACTCCAACGGTCTGACAGGGAACATTCTGAGTTTTGTGCCTGAAGACATAGGGATCGGACTCAAACAGCACAAAGAATGGCTATCTAATGCTTTGGATGTTTGGCTTGAACATTACTCATCTCCAGGTGCGTGCGACCATCTTCCAGTTGATCACATGCAAGCCGGGACTCTCCTACACCATCTTGGAGATCTTGCTTTGCGGATCAGCTTTTCAGATTTGTACATGTTGGCCAAACGTTCAGCAACAGCGGATGACCTTAGTACCGCAACAGACTCAATTTGCAACACTCTTGCAATAGACCGGGAATGTAACATACTGGATCGGACTTTCAACATGCTTGAAACAGCCTCCAACATACGATCGCTAGATGAGGAGTCTTTTTGCGGCTATGAGTTGGTCGTGACGCTATTCATCGGTGGTTTACTGCTCTGGGCAACTCATCACCTGCGGCATCGTCAGGAGATCAGCGTAGCCTTGAGATGGGTTAACCAGCGCTTCGGTAACGAGACTCATCCTGGATCGCCTTTGACCTCGGGAGATGCGACCATTGTTTCTAAGCTTCAAGATGCGACCAGCGTTCTGAGATCCATCCAAAGTGTTGGTTATGCAAGCTTACTGGCATCGGTGCTTGAGAAACTCTACGACGAAGGGGTTTCCGGCCAAGCGTGATTCTGAGCGTGGTCTCGACGTCTGCATCTCCGACCCCGAAGGCCATACAGTACTCCAGATACGGGCTTGTCCTTTGAGTCAAGCCTTCCGGTGCCCAAAACCCAGGGCTTGAAAGCACACGAACAGTCTACCTCATTGCGCCTTGTGTGAGCTCCATCACAGTCTGATGTTTTTCTGCTCTAGGACTTAGGGCCACAGTCTGCAGCACTCTGTACTGTGAAACCATGGAACATGCTGTCGGCGAACGGACCTTGGGACTGAGTTGCTACGAATTAGGGCATCCGGAATATCCGTTCCAAGCTAGTGGAGCCTCGGCTATCTTCCGCTCCAAATCTTGTGGAGATGCCGCATGTGAAGAGGGTAAGACTTCAGCCAGGCTCATGTGATCGAGAGTAGGGTTGTACTCGTTGCGACTTCGCCTGGAGCTGACGACATAAGGCCATCGCCGAATCTGACATTGCTGGTTACCACACGTCTACGCATACAGTTCCAAGCCTGTGGTCATCGCTCGCCTACCATGGCTGAAAGAAAAGGTCCATTCCGTCTGGTCACAGTCAACACCGCACCCGAGCGCGCCCAACGTCTCATTGGTCGCTTGATCGAAGCACTTAAAGAAGATTATGAGATCGTGCATGTCGACAATTGCCAAAGTACGCTACAGAGTCGAAGTGCTCTCTCTCAATGCTAACTATGCACCAGGCATAGACGAGGTGTTATCCAAGGTCACTCGCCACCAGCCCGATGTCCTGGTAAGCCCACACTGATCTTCGATACCCGCATGATGCCTTATACTTACTTTCACGTCAGTTCTCCGCTTCAATGTGGACAGCCGACGAGGCCAAAGAGATTCACTCATTAGCGAGATCGGTCGTTCCCAACATCAAATATCATGCGATACCGACTGGCTTACAGGTTGAGCGGGGTCCTGATGCAATCGTGGAGTACTTGGTCGAGAAAGTGCCTCCATTGCTGGACTCATAGTGCGGGAGCAGGTGTACAAGCGCCGAAAAAGCTTTGGACTTGCCGATGAAATGACATGACCCAAAGAACTCATCTCAATACACATTTACAGTCAACCACAATTTTCATTATGCATCTCGCCGCACACCAGACGTAAGTCACCACATCAGCGCAGTCGCTGCATTTTCGCGACAAATTTATAGTGTACAGCGGAGTCACTACCATTCAAGAGCGCCGAGAATCTTCTCACCAGTAATCTTAGTTCGTGGCAACAGACTTGAAGACATGCTGTATATCTATATTGACTCATCCGTCATCGCGCACCCGGTCCGCTGGACAAGCCCTATATCTACTCCTCGTTTTCGAACACGTTGATCAGCGTTCCAATGTGGGGAGAGATCTCTACCGCAAACTCGTCACCGGCCTTCAGTGTCTCTTTGGGCGTTTTACCCATGCCTACTCCGGCGGGTGTACCGGTAATGATGACCGTTCCTGCGGGCAGAGTCGTGCTTTGGGAGAGGAAGCTGACGAGCTTCGGAATGCCAAAGATGAGGTCGCTGTCGACAATATCAGTAAATGTAGATGTGTAATTTTACAAATTGTGACAGGACATACTCTAGTGGGCAATCTTGCAGGACTTTTCCGTTTTTCGAGCCGCGGATGTGAAGCGCAGACGGGTCTGGGATGAGAGAGGTTGAGACCAGAGTTGGGCCTGTGTCAGATGTCAGTCAAAGCCATCAACGGCTCGCGGTCGGACGTACCAAGCGGGCATGAACCATCGAAGCCCTTGGAGAATGACCATTGGGACTGGTTCAGCTGAGATGTTCGGCTGGAAACATCATTCGCCGCTGTGTAGCCGAGAACGTAATCCATAGCGGCGCTCTCTGAGACGTTCTTAGCCTGTTTGCCGATGACCACGGCAAGCTCAGATTCATAGTCGCCGCAGTCGTCGGCTTGAGTGATCTTTGGGATGACTGTGGGTGCTGGCCAAGGATCGCCCAAGGCAGTGTTCGGTTTCCTGTGAGACGAGTATCAGTCAGGCAAAGACTATCTTTCGACGATATTCAATGCAAGTGCCACCTACATGAACACCGTAGGTACTGATGGCAGCGGCATGCGGACTTCCTCAGCATGTTGCTTGTACTACATAGACCACGTTAGCGAGGCGTCATGTAGGCATGTCAATGGCTCAGATATGGACCTACGTTGAGCCCGATGCATCTGATGGTTCCGACCTCATTTTGCGCGAGCGGCGACAAGATGCGCTGGATGGACTCGACATTTCCTGTGTCGGAACCGGGCTGCAGGACAGAAGTGCCGGAGAAGATGGAGACATCAACTTGCTTGCCATCACGCAGTGCCTTACCAACATCGACTTCATGCTGGACTGGTTGGCCAATCAAGATCTTAGATGGGTCCGATGAAGGAATGAATCGCACAAGGCCTGTTGATCTGGTTAGGCAGGATCTCGTTGCTCTTCTTCGCCTGTCACTCACGACTAAATGCTCGCGATGACATCACTGTGATTGGTCCGAAAGAAAGTCAGGCTGTCGTGAAATGGAATATCTTTATTTTTGTGTGTCTGGTTCCTACGCGTATGTATGTGTATACACGTGTCGTTCGAGATTGGCCTCCAAACACAATGCCTTTCGGCGATGGGGGGTGTATATCGAGCCGACCGGCATTTCCGAGCACATCACAACGCATTAGGGTTAGGGTCTCATCCATCCGATAACGGCCTGCAACGTTACGCAATACATCTCGGCAATTGCATGAGGAGCAGCTCCCGGACTGGTCGATCGCATCCTCTGTTGTCCGTGGTATTGCCTTGTCATGTATCGCCTATATCAATCTACCTAGTTATTCCTCTGCAGCTAGGACCAAGCCGCCATACACAAGAGTGCTGTTTGCACAGCACAGTAAAAAGACAATCACAGCGACTTCCGACTGGCGAGCCTTCGGATCCATATATTTGGCCTTTGCTTAAACATAAATCGGTACAATTAGCAAGGACTAAATCACGGTCATGACGGTCCAAGATGCCATTGACACCGACTTCCGTCGCCACCTCCCGGACTTAGAGCTACCTCGTTTCACGTCGATGAAAGGACAGCACGCCACTGAGTATGCAGATGCTTTCAAGTCCACAGGTCAGCCACCATGGCTCCACGGCTTATATCTGCATTGGCGGAAGTTGTTCGAGGAGCCATACCATGGGATCACCAGCGACGGTAAGATACTTCTTGCTAGAAAGCCACCAGCATTTTGGCCAATGAGCGTGTACTAACATTTCATTCAGGCATTGTACGTGACGGCTTGTTCGGACTTCAAGATGAAGGAGTCCCAATAGACGACATCACAAAGGCTGCTCAAACAGTCTTGAACAATTTGGATGAGCAGCAGAGGAGCAAAGTATGTTTCCACATCGACGATCCGGAGTGGCGTTCCTGGTCCAACCCAGAGTTTCTACTCAGCGACAAAGGCATACGCCTTGACGAGATTGCACCCGAGCTCCGGAAATATGTGCTACAAGTGTTGAAGACCGCACTTTCTCCCGAAGGCTACCAGAAAGCCCTTGGCGCCATGCGCGTCAACCACTTCCTCGGCGAGCTTGTACAATCTCCCACCATCATGAACGAGTTCTCATACAACTTTGCTCTGTTCGGCTCACCCTCGACCACACGGCCATGGGGCTTCTCATTTTACGGCCACCACTTGTGCTTGAACCTGTTCTTCTACAAGTCACAGATTGTCTGCTCTCCGTGGTTCACAGGCGCAGAGCCGAATGTTATCGATGGCGGCCCTTATAAAGGCACGCGCATTTTGCAAAACGAAGAGACTCTCGGCTTGCGCCTGATGCAAGACCTGCCGACCGAGCAGCAATCCAAGGCTCAGATTTACAAGCTCATGAACGATCCTGCCATGCCGCATGGCCGCTGGAACCACGATGACCAACGGCACCTGTGCGGTGCTTACCGGGACAACAGAATCGTGCCATACGAGGGAATACTCGTCTCTGATATGTCATCCACGCAACAAGATCTTGTTCTCGCCATTGTCGCAGAGTACCTGCTCTACCTGCCTGAGAAAGCGCGCCAGCTACGGCTGGACCAGGTCAAGAAACACCTTTCCGAGACATACTGGAGCTGGATCGGTGGCTTCGGCGATGAGGATCCGTTCTACTACCGCATCCAAAGCCCTGTCATCATTGTTGAGTTCGACCACCACTCGGGAGTCTTCCTCAGCAATGCGGAGCCGGCGAAGTTCCACATTCATACGCTGCTGAGGACACCGAACAGAGGTGACTATGGCATGGCGTTGAGGCCGCTTGCCGCTCGTCTGGAGCAGGACTATCGCTGGGAGGGGAAAAGATGAAATGTGGAAGATCCTGAGGTATGATATTTGTTTTGGAAATAGTCAACGAAAATATTACATGATGTACAGTTTAAAATTGGCCTAGAGGTCTCACGCTCCCCAAATGCTCCCCATCCCTACTTGCTGATGGTAAGACTCCAAGAGTGGATTCTCCAGATCGAAGGCGACGATGGACGCTGCAAATACTGGATCTAAGCCACCATCGAAGAAGTTGAGCGAGCCCCAGTGGCTTGTGGTGCCAGCGGCTCCTCCGGGAGATGATTGGCCGATTTGCATCGGGTCGCTGTCATGCGCACCGCTCTCGAAGCGAGTCTTTGCATCACGAAGCAGCTTTGCTACTTGCTGGGCCACGACTGACTCGTCCATGATTATCAGAATCTCTATGGCCATGTCGATGAGATGGAGCAGCTCTTGTGCTTGTGTAGGATCCGCTTCTTGCCTGAGGTACATCAAAATTGTTGAAGCTGCAAACACGGTGTACGTGACGTTGTAAAACCTGCCTTGTTGTCAGAGATTGATCGGACCAATGTGATCGGATAGCTTACCATGTTCTGAAGAAGTCGCTGTGCTGGTAGGTCTGATGGATCACGCGTAAGGTCTGCTCAGCAGAATCCAAGCACTTCTGGACGCTCTCACGAGCCCCATTGACCAACTCTCTTTCCTCGCGAGTTGAATTCAATAGGAGAGCACCAAACAGCAATATCCTGAGATTATGATATCCTGCAAATCGTTAGCGAGGTGGTCCAGTGTACTGGTAATGGAGACGTGAGACTGACTCATGGTCAGCACTAATCTCTGTCGCTTCATCCACTGAAGATCCCTGGCCCTTTGAAGACCTAGATCTTGGGCTGAAGAAAGAATCGGACGTATCGCCTCCGGCAGGGCTGCGATCCACTGCTCAATCTGGCTCTCTAGTTCACGAGCGGGAGCGATGGCGGCTGCAAGCGTGACTTGAGGAAGGTATATCCGCAGGCAGATTGACTTGGTAATCCTCGACAAGTCCACCATAGACTTGATGATCGCACAGTGTGAATGGTCAAGTAGCTCGATATCTCTGCCTTCCGCAGATTGAGATACCTCCGTTACGGGAAAGCGGCGGTTGTGGTACAGGTCTGCTCCGAGGGTGTCCGGTCGACCCATGGCGAAAGACGTCTCACTGGTAGCCAGTCAGCACCCAATTAGTGAAGGCGAAGACTCTTGAGAAGGAAATACACACGTTTCCAGAGAATAGAGACCCCTGAAAATGTTGTCAGATAGCCGCATCACATCCATAATTGCTGCTTTGCCGCAGAAGCGATCTTCGCGTCCCACAAGCGACTCACCACCATAGTCTAGCTTCAGCCTTCAGTACTGAAGCTGGCTTGCTCGTGTCTGGGCCTGGCTCTCGATTGATGCCCATGGCCAACGCTGTACGGACAGCCAGACCGATGTACATGTACGACGCTGTATATCATGAGCCGCGAGCATCACAGCACGATTGGAAGACACATACAATGTGGATGAAGCTCGTTCTGGCAGACTTTTGCCTACTAAGTGTCAATCGTGCGGTCTCGTCGGGATGCTTGTCTATCCTTACCATGATGAAATAACACTGTGTTATGCTTAGATCGGTGACCATTCCAAGTCGAGTACAGCGGTCTTTGGCGATCTGAAAGAATTTGCGACTCCATTCCAGGTTGTCGATGCCGTCTATCGGTTCGTCATCGCGCACACCTACAATGGCGCCCAAGGAGAGTACGCTGAAGTAGAGAGCTTCGAAGGTCGAGAGGCCTTGATCTTCGGCCGCACTGCCAGCCCATAACGCCTCGCAGGCATCCAAGAAAGGTCGCTTGTCGAGGATCGGGTGTATGTAGTGGAGGGAAGTAAAGTACGTGTCGATGAAGCTACGACATTGCGGATACCAGCTGCGGACTGGAATCTCGGTGCTGCCTTCGGAAAATCTGTGCGACTCAGCCGGACGGAAGTCAGGATTATAGAGGGTAGACAATAAAGCGCCTGCATTCTCTGGTTGCGACACCGCATCGCGATGGATCTGTGACAGACGTGTCATGGACGAGGAGCTGCCATAGAACTCTGTGCTTTGAGTGTGCGAGTTCACGCCAGACACCTCATGCTCGCGCACTGCCCAAGGTGAGACACTGTTCGGCGTTGGAGGCTCGACATTGCTGATGCCATGCAAATGAGCGCCGGCAGAAACGTTGCTGGCATCCACGTCCACATTGATGTCCCTCGCAGACGCATTCTCGTACTCCTCGAGACGTCCAGTCAAATGCCTCAAACGGCCTTCAAGTTGCTGAACATATTGCCTCGTCACCGAGGTGTCAGAAGCGGCTTGGCCCTGGTACTGGCACTCGACGTTACGGCCTACAAGTTATCAGTTGGCATTGTGAGATATGGAAGCACAGGAACAACAAGACACTGACTGTGACAGTACGAGCAAGGGACCTCCTCATTACATTTGTTCTTCTTCACCCGGCATAAATCACATGCCCTCGCTGCTCGAGGACGGCGCGTTTGACGGGCTGCTGGCCGCGAGCCATCTACACTGTCAGCTGCTTTGGCTGATTGCATGTGAGTAGCGGAAATATTGAGATGATTGATGTTTTTGGCTGTCTGCGGAATCTCCACGCCTCAGCAGCAAGCGCCCTACATCAGAGTGGATCCAGCCCAACCCAGCCCTGGGTGGAGGGAAATGGAGATGGTGGAGTGGAGTGGTGGAGGCGTTCCAAGGCCGACGATGATCCTAACCCTAGCCACAATCTACCTGTAGCCGAGGCTCAGGGATATCCGGATGGAAAAGGCCAGATCTGAGGCGAACGATGGGACATCCGCTGGATCATAGACGGTCCGCCGTGGGCGGCACTCGCTTACACGTCTATGTCGGCCCTGATCGATCAGTGGCGGCCATAACAGGCCCAGCGATGGCGATGATGTTTCGCTACGCGACCCTCCATTCTGTTGTGTAACCATTCATACCCTGTCGGCACTCCTCGTATCCCACAACTATACCAAGCCTTGCGCCGTGAAGTGTCCTGTCACGAGTATACCATCATGCCTGCTGCATTGACGGTTCGTTGCCAGACCCGACTCTTATCTTGATGGACTAGTCTTAATGATGACCTTCATTGCAGCCTCCTCCGCCCCAGCAACACCAGGCAGCCCATATCCTAGATGTGCTAGTTGTCGGCGCAGGTCTTGCCGGCCTTGCATCCGCTGTCTCTGCTGCACTCTCTGGTCACCACGTCACGGTTGTGGAATCAGCGAAGGAGTTACTTGAGGTATGTCATCCATTGTACACGGCCAAGCCCCCGGTCAGCCTGTTGATCTCATGTGTAATGCAGGTCGGTGCTGGTCTGCAAGTAACGCCCAATGCCACCCGGATCTTGCGTACCTGGAAAGTCTCGGAGGATCTCTGGAGATCCGGCGCAGAGCCCAGCTCGTTGTCTGTCCATCGCTACACCGGAAAGCTACTTGCACACGATGAAGTCTTCGGTCAAAGGATGCGTGACGACTATGGTCATCCTTTCGTTGACCTGCACCGTGTTGACCTGCAACTTGCACTTTACGAGCGAGCCAAGGGTCTTGGTGTGAAGTTCGTGCTTGGGCAGAGGGTCGAACATGTCGACTTTGATGGGCCATATATTCGGACAGGCAGCGGCCTAGTTCTGAACGCCGACCTAATCGTCGCTGCTGATGGCTTGTGGTCACGGTGCCGTTCCGACTACACACAAAGCCAACAGCTACCACGTCCGACTGGTGACCTTGCTTATCGCGTCGTTCTTCGTCTGGATCAGATTGAAGATCCGGAGTTGAGAGCGTGGGTCGAGAATCCCACTGTGCACTTTTGGATTGGCCCTGGAGCTCACGCTGTTGGCTACTCATTGCGAGGAGGACAGATGTACAACATCGTCCTCCTCGTACCTGATGATATCCCCGATGGTGTGGGGCGACAAGTCGGTTCGGTGACGGAGATGCGCGCGCTGTTCAAAGACTGGGACCCCATCTTGAGTAAATTCCTCGATCTAGTCGAAGATGTGGACAAGTGGAAGTTGATGCACAGTCAGTGTCTCCGCACCCTTCATCTCTCCAAACATATTTACAATAAGCTAACGTCTATCACTTCACCAGGAGACGAACTGTCATCATGGGTAAATGAGAAGTCAAACGTCGTCTTTGTGTGAGTCTGATATCGTCTTTGTGATTCTATGGATGTGCTGCTGACTTTCCTCCTCGCGATCGATAGTGGCGACTCATGCCATCCCATGTTGCCATATCTAGCACAAGGTGCAAATTCCGCCATCGAAGATGGTGCCGTGCTTGGCCTCCTCCTCGGCCATCTGAACACAAAAGATCAGCTTCCACAGGCACTCAAAATGTACGAGCGACTACGCAAGTCTCGTGGCGATGCCATTGCCAGGGAGACGTTCAAGCAGGTAAGCAGTCACCATATTCCCCTTAGATGGTCTGAAGGAATGCTCACGCTTTTTGCCTCCAGAGGGAGTCTTTCCACATGCACGACGGCCCAGAACAGGTCGCTCGGGATGAGGTGTTCGCATCCCAGCTCGGCGCACCGCAGATCAATGTCCCATTCCCGAGTCGATGGACTTGTCCGGAGGTCCAGCCATGGCTTTATGGATATGATGCTTTTGCTGTGGTGGAGCGAGCAGTTGAAGAGGAGCCTTTTGTAAGCTTGTAGCAATGAAGAATTGACACGAGACGGATATCCTGGGAAGGTGCGAGGAACAGTCTCGTGCGTGGATGTAACAGTCTAATTCCTTCTACAAACCAGCATCTATATGTACACCCATAGCTATGCAACTTTATTGTAAGAGTCCCTGCAAGAAGTCGAAGCCGCGGCGCTGAATATCCCATGTCGGCGACCCAACCTCCATCTTGGCCGCAAAAGTATGTTCCTCTCCCGGAGCTTCGCTCATACCGCAAGTGATATCGAGACTCTGCAATCTCTGGTACAGCTTCTGACTCAGCTTTATCGGCACTTTCGTGTCAGCAGTGCCGTGTACAATGTATGTCGGCGGGAAGCTTGAGCTGATGTTGAGAAGAGGGTCCACTTCTGCCCACCTTCGCGATGGGTACACGGCATCCATAACGGTGCCATTAGCCACTTGCGACAAGGCGAATGCTTGACGTGGGTCGCTAAAGTCTGGAGGCCCGTTTGCTTGTCCTTCGAGAGACACACCACCTTCGATTGGAACGGGATCTTCGTCGTAGACTTTGTTGATGAAGTCGCTTGTCAAATGGCCCGGGAGTTTCATCTGCGCTATCTTCTGCATCCAGCAGTCGTTGGCGAAGTCGCATGGTCCGTACATGTTGAAGATTCCCGCCACCAGCCGTGGAACACCATAGCCCTAGAGCGTGTCAATTTACAGGTTTATTCGTGCTGTCGCCGCCTCCATATGTTGACTTACAAGGGAAAGCGCCAAAGTGCCGCCTGATGATGTTCCGAACGCAAAGATATGCTCGAGATCCAGTCTACATGTCCCCACACTCGCTTCTTCAATGAAGCTTCCAAGGCCGCCGTCGTATACCCAACGGAGAAGATCTCGGCAATCTTGGATCGGACCTTCAAGGAGATTTACTTGTGGGCATAGCCTATGATTTGGTGCAAGGACAATCCAACCGCGGTCCAAGCAATCTTGGACTTGATCGAGATTGATCATTTTGGAACAGCCGAGCATGAATGCACCGCCATGGATGTCGATCACTGTCTACTCTTAGATGATGTTTATCATATGTACATGTTGAGAGAGGCTTACAGACAGGATGCGTGGCATCAGATTTTGAAGGCAGGTAGACATCAACATCGATCTCCTGTGTTCCCAACGTCTTGTATACTGCTCGCATGCTTTTTGGGGTGCTCATGGTGATGGCTGATTTGGCGTAGCAAGAGTCAATGTGACAATCTCTGTAATTGGCCACTTTGAACAAGAAACAATCGTAGACTCTATGTCTTGTAGACGTCCTGCTTCGGGAACTAGATCTCAGAGGCACCTGGTTGGAATCACAGTGGATCTCGCCCTCGAAGAGCTCCGGCTTTGCCGCACGCTTCTGACCTGTACGCGCGGCAAACCCGGAATCAGTCTACGCCATCAATCCTTACTCTGCTATGATGTCATTGTAGTGATGAGTCTCGGAGGTTGTATCTGTTCTCAAATCACGTACGGAGGTAGTAGTTGATGTTTCGTCATACTGTAGTTCAATTGTTTACTTCCTCACGAAATTTACAACCATCTCCTCTGCATCGCCCCGAACTTGCCGACACCCTAAGAGCCTCCACGGCGGAGGTAACGAAACTAAACCCTTGGTACCTACTGGAAGCGTCAACCTCATAGTGCCTTCTTCCCTGCTCTTGTCGATCGAGATCGCTATCTTCATGAGACCGCGAACGCATTCAACCTCGTATGTGACTTCGTCCAGATCAGCGAGGACGGGTGAGATACCGATCGTTTTCCAGCCGGGTTCAAGCGGGTGAAGTCCTGCTAGGTACTTCGGGAGTAGGAACACTGGCCATGTTGACCACCCGTGAGCCAGGGAAACGTCGTGGTTGAAAGGATTGCCTTGCCTGTCCATGGCCTCCCAGTGCGCACCTGAGTAGTTGGGACTATTCTCATCTGCCATCGCACCCCATACTTGATGCAGCAGTTCGAGAGCTTTGACAGGCTCGTTCTTGGCCAGCAGTGCTTCCAGTGCGAACCCTGATGCGTAAGGACTTGTGACGCCAAACTTGTCCCAATGGCCGAGGCCTTCAAAGGCTGCGGGCAGCAGGTTGTCACTTCCGCGGAGGACTGCAGTTGAACCGGAGTGGCCAGGTAAGATCCCAAGAGATGATGCGTATCCGTTCGTGCTTTGACAAATGCCGCCAGCTGACGAAGTGCTACTGAATTGCAACACTCCATTCGTCTCGTCCCAGAGATTGCGAACGATCGATGCTTGTAGATCCAGCGCAGATTGTAAATATCCGAGCTTGGTCTTTTCACTGGGAGCCATCAAAGCCATCGCATTCAATGCATCAAAATATGCCAGGTTGATACTTGCAGATGGGCCGATTACTGGACCACCCATCGGAAACCAGGTCACTGGGATTATCGTTAGCTGAATCGATGGAATTGTTCGGACTGCTCCACTTACTCGACAAATGTGGCGGAGCGTCCACAAGCCCGCCTCGATTCACGTAGCGTGCAGCAAGTCGCATCTGGGCTTGCATCTTCTTGAAGTACGTCTCGATAAACGAATCATCGCCGGAGTGGAACCAGTAGTCCTTGACAGAGACTACAAGGAGCAGTGCGTATGCTAGAGAGTAGAAGGCATAAGTGGGCGGCTCGTCTTCTGTCTCGTGCTCTGGAGCCTGAATTGGGCACAGATTTCCCAAGAGTCCATCCCGAGTCTGATGGCTCATCAATAGTTGCAGTGACCCTCTCCATGTCTCCAGGTCTCCGGTTGAGTATGCGATGGATCGACCAGTAACGAAAGCGTCTCCTCCGAAACAGGCTCGGTCTCGTTTGGCGCCATCGATGAGACAGGAAAGTTGATTGGTACCAATCTGGAAGTCTGCGTAAGTGCGCTCGGCATCCTTTTGAAGAAAGCTGTTGCGATAGTAAAGGCTTCGATCAATTCCTGTGACCGTCAAATTGCGGTACGTTGCAATCCATCCTGCAGGACCTCCAAATGCAACAGAGCCCGTGTTGATGGATGCTCCTCCCAACAAAGGTTGTACAATAAGACCGTCAAGCGCGGCGATCTGATGACCTTGTATTGCCACAGTGACCTTGTCGCCTCTGCAGACAGTTGCGATCTGGATCCAGTCAGCGAGCACCACCGATTGAGGTAGCGTCCAAGAGCCCATGTGACGGGAGAGAAAAGTGCCGGAGGAGTTCGAGAGGCCGATGTGAGCGTCAAGCGTTTTCTTCTCGGCATCCAGACAGAATATTAGACCGTTGGCAACCATTTGCACACCCCAACTAGCTCCATGGGCATCGATCCGGGTCTCGAACGTCACAGTCTTGTCCTTCCACCTCGTTCCTTGTCGACAAGGAGCCCAGTGACCGCCATAAATTCGTGTGCCATGTGGCGTGATGTCCCAAGCTGGCTTCGTTTCTCCGCGCTTCACTGTGCACATGTCGACTGTGCGCATTCCGTCTCTCCAGATGCGGTTGATGATGGGGTCAGAGCATTGGAAATTAGCTTTGGGGGGTATTTCTGGCCGTACCCTTTCGAAGCCAATATTGGAGAACACGATGGTTGTGTTCGGACTGGTCAGCTTAATCTTCTGATACCTCTGAGATGCTTGAATGAATCTGGCTCTTATGGTTTGGTTCCGTGAGCCAGAGGCGGCGTTGTGTAGGTTGCATCTGTAACTGTCCATGGCGTTCGAAAACAGAAAGAGTGGGCCGTCACCTACGATGGCAAATGTCAGAATCACTTCCTTCATTTGAGTCGGACTATGTGGATTCTCACCGGTATCATGACTGATGCCCTCTCTTGTTTCGCTATACACGACGCGAAAGGGAACATCGTGGTCGCCTTCCGACGATACGGCATGTTTCACGACAAAGATCGGAACACCTCCCTCACAACGACCATAATCGAGGATGACCTCGCCGTCATTGCCACCGACATTACTGATCTCCAAGTGTGTATCCGAATTTGTTGTTCGAGCTCCAGTGGACCGATCGAAGACGGTCCATGTGCTGATGATCTCCGGTGCTTGGGAATGCATTGCCGGCTTGGATTATTCCAGGTTGGCCTATCGTTAAGTGACCTATAGAAGCTTTTTAGATATAGAGGCAAAGTATGTGTTTGGAAGGTCTAGCTTCGGTGCTAGCTGCACCGACAAAGGTTCGATTGTTTAGAGACCGAGGCTCCGGAAATTCCGAGGCCACAAAGCCCACAACAATTTACTCGCATGCGGAGTTGTGCCCTGAGATCCACACGTAGTCACTCAATCGGAGAACACGAGCCGACACTGAGTGGTCAATACTTCTATCGCATGATCACTGGCAATCCGCAGGAAGATGGGCCGCGATTCGGTAGGCATGACTAGTCTTGTGTCGATCTTCTGGCGAGACAGAGCTTCACTACAGTTGAAGTACCTTTCCCAGCTACATGTTCTTGTTCCCAAAGATTGCGTCGAGCCTTGTATCAACTCAGTGCTGGTCCTTGTATTTAGAGAGCCTATGTTCCTCTCATCATGCTGCACACCGCGGTCGCGCTTATACGATCTATCACATCATGTCCATCTCGCAATCTGACGCCACTGATATTAAACTCTGAACTTCGAACTCTGGGCTACTTGTTCGTGGTTCATCTTCATTATACATGCTTTGGAGTCGATGTAGACCGAAGTGACAAGTCAGACACAATGCATACAGCGGCGGTCGTGTAATCCAGTCCACTGACTTCACCGTGCTACAACATGAAGATCTTCTACAGTCTGAAGAATCAACCGTAATGGGACGATCGTTACATCGTTATACGTTGCCTGTATACTATAGCCTCCAATCCATCCGTATTCCAATGACCCTACTTTACACAGTCTTATCCGAGGCGCCGCTGTCTTGGACATCGCGTCCTGCAAGATAGCCCCGGAAGTTCCTGGGGCTGACGCCATTGTGGTATGCCTCATCAATCTCTTGCGTGGTCATGTTCGTGGTATCAGGGACCAAGAACCACGCACCAGCCAGCAGAAGTACAGTGATGCCAGCGTGTACAAAGCCGACGCGAGAGCCAAGACGACCGGAGTCTACGTTGTACATGTAAGGCGTGACGAACTGGAACAGCCAAGTGGTCAAAGTCTGGCCGCAGAGTCCGAGTGAGAGTGTCTTCGCTCGCAAGTTGGGTGTCGGGACCTCTGCGGCGACGGCCCAGCCAACGCCCTGCAGGATTGCGGCTTGGAAAGAGATGAGCACGTTCATGAGGATAGCGATTGCCCAGAGTGAACCTTTGCCGGAAGCGAAATAGAGGGCACCAATGATCGTCATGAAGACCAGGTTGAATATCAGGCCTCCGAGAATCGCATTGCGGCGTGAGACTTTCTGCAGATAGACTCCACTGCATGCGATTAAAAGTGCGGCGAAAGCGAATCCACCGATGCCGATATCGAACGAGTGCACGGCTTCGAGTCCAGCCGTGATCAGGAAATAGATGTTCTGTGAGAGGAAGGCGGCTCCGGCCAAATTGGTCAACGAGAACAAAAGTGCTGTGGTGGCGGTTCTTTTGAGGTCGGTTCCTCGAAAGCAGGAAATCCAGGTAATTTTCGGGCTAAGACTGGCATTTTCATTTTCGATGCGTACGATGTGAATCTCGCGCGCCAGTCTTTCCTCAGCATCGTTGGGTCCGTAGAGACGTTGCATGACTTTACGAGCGCGGTCGATCTTTTGTTTCCGGATGAGCCAAAGCGGAGATCTGACTATGTCAGCGATTGTCAACCCACGGCAATGCATGATCGAGACTTACTCCGGAGCGGTGGCCCATGCTACTAAAGCCGAGACACCAACAACCCATTGGATTCCAAAAGCAATTCGGAAAGCTCGTTCCCGCACATCGGGCACCAGGATTCGGACGATACCGAGAGCCAGGCCTTGCATTGCAACAATAAATATGATCAAGCAAGACTGTAGCGGTGCTCGTAGCTTTACTGGTGTGATCTATATCCGTCAGTAAAGCGCCCAAGACTTCTTACAGTGCATCACATTGTAGTTCCTTACCTCAGCGAGATACGCTATCCCCATCGTCAAGGTGGCTCCTATCCCAAATCCGGAGATCATCTTGCCGCCCATCAGTGCCTCACGGCTATGGGCGGTGAACTGAACAGCAGTTCCGATCATGGTCAAGATACTGGCACAGCAAGACGGCCACTTTCTCCCATACTTGTCCGATATGGTTCCGATCGCAATGGCGCCAACAGCTTGTGTAAGAGAGGCCATGGCAGTCCACAAAGACGTCCAGATGGAAGGCAGATACGGCCCAGTGGGTCCCATCTCGCCGAAGTAAAGGAGGAACGAGGGCATCGAGATACTGGCGCCATTGATGATCATGTCGAAACCGTAAAGCATGGCTGCCGTGAAACTGACACAGGCTAGAAACCATTAGTATGGCGAACTGAGATACATGTCGAGAGACTTACCAATGAGTAACACTCGCCAGTGCTTTTTGGCGTTGGCAAAGACTGAGAGTTGTCTCTCAGCCTCAATGATATCGTGTGCTGGCATTTCGTCGACATTGGAAGCGGTCTCGATGCGGTCACATGTAAAGCCCTTCTTTTGGGAGTCGTCGTTGGACGTTGACATGTTGAATTATTCTGTGCGTGAGCTTGTGCGTTGCTCTCAATGGCAAATCGTAAAGGCTTCTGCTGGAACACCTCTATAGTTGCACAACAAGCAATCTATATGTCTCCCTTCGCTTCGTACTCATCTCCGTTACTCCACTTCTCTCCATGTACCCCAGGTTCTCCATGCATATGCCAAGAAGCCACGTGGGCGGTGGACAGTTAGGGCTTCTCGGAACTTCCGGTAGGGCTTAGAGAAGTCTCCTCCACCCTCCCCTGGACCTTGGTAGTTGGTGCGCAAGCTAGGACATCAGCAGACATGGACTGCCGGGTCTTACCCTCGGTCGAGATGCCGATGAAGTCGGCCGTATTGCACGTATCATTTGAGCCGGGAGTCTTGCTGACCATTATCATCCGCGTCAACGCTCTTGCTTCCATCACAGGCAACAACCATTCCCCAACCACTCAACTCAAACAGCCTTGCATACCCATACCATGACAGTCCACAGCCCACTCGCAGCTAGGCTACCTCCTGGTCGCGTGGGTGAGCCTTACATAATTTCTACCCAGGATGGAGAGATCATTTACATCCCGCTCTCCAAGTCTGCCACCCGGCTTCTGGTCACAGGCAAGGAGAGCGACGACGCGTTCGCCATCGTATCATCAGGTGGAAGCCAGTCAGATCCAGTTGGGTTCCATTACCACAAAGAAGCCCACGACGTATTTCTATGTCTCCAAGGAAACGTCAACGTATGGGCAAATGACGAGTGCCGCACTTTGAGCGCAGGAGATTTCGCGAGCGTGCCTCCGGTATGTGACATCCTGAACAGCCACGACATCGCAGCCTGAACTGACGTGAGCAGGGCACCATCCACCAATATCAAATGCTAGGCCAACACGCCGAGATGGTCGGCCTCATAGTCCCCGGTGGATGGGAAGAGTTCTTCCGCTTCATCGGCGAGCCTTATGATGGTGCCACATGGCCAACCGAGGATCCACGGAACTTCTTTGAAGTCCTGCTTCCAAAGCTCAAGGCTGCTGCAGAGAAGTTCGACATGATTCCTTGTCCGCAGCACGTCGCATGCGAACCTCGGGAGTGGACAGCCAAAGACAGCCGACTTCCGGGCAGCTTGGAACCTTATTTCCTGAAGAATGGTACCGGCCCTGCGTATGCTATAGGTGGAACAGTCCTCCGTCCACTGATCACAACTGCGGAAACCGACGGCAAGTTCTCGATTGCCAGTCTTGAGGGATCATCGAACGCCAGCATGCAGACTTCGCTGTTCAAAAGCAGTGGGCGCAGACTCAAGTTCTCAAGCGTACATCATGCTTTCCAAGTCGTCGAGGGCGCTGTGTCGTTCTCGATTGGCTCTCGACGACCATCCCGTATCTGTGCAGGAGAGCTCGTTTATGTGCCGAAGGACACAGAATTCACGCTCGAGTTCGCCAGTCGTTATGCAAAGCTATATGTCTTCGTCAATGGCAGAGGACTCGTTGGGCTGCTCCAAGATCTGGGAGAGACGTTTAAACAGCCGATGCTTCCGGAGCGAGCAGTTCCTTGGGACGAATCAAGTTTAGAGTCGGTGGGATCTGCAGTTGGATTACAATTTGTGTAGAATTGAAGCGACTCGTATTGGCGAGCATTTGTTTGGCCCTTGCTGTCTCTCCAATATTGTTACGTCAGTATATGCATGTAACGCCAGTAACGACATTGCGGTTCCATGGAGATTATGCCGCGTTCAGTCGATTGCCCTGCAGAGAAGCGTGCGCGTCTTGCTGTTAGCGAAGATTGTATACGAGATCATGAACCAGAACAGACTGAGCCCGGAGATAGTGCGTCCCGGTCTGCCCAGGGACTCGCTTGGATGGCTTAATGTCTCGGCCGCCACTGCCGGTAGGGTATGAACTTTGCTGACGTGTCCCCGTGAAACTCGCTTATCGTGCGCCTCGTGAGGGCACACGACTTGCTTGTGCACTTTATGGGCGCAGATAAGGTGTCATCATGTAACTTTGTTATCTTGATATCTGGCAGCCGTGACGAGACTGAGCCGAAACACCTTCCCAATCAAGGCCTCGGCTCTAGGAAGTCAATGGACTGGCGGCACACACAACACCCACTCGCTCGGGTGTATCAATGCGCCTGCCCTTCGCGGTCTAGTCGTAGAATGCGCACGTCGTGCCCAGACGACATATATATTGTAAAGATGGACGCCATAGCCCTACTGAGTGCTTGATTCTCCTCGTAAAAAGCTTGGTGCTCCTGGTCAGAAGCTTGGCAGTCCTTCACAAAGCTTGGCAATCCTTCCCCCTGGCGGATGCGCAATGACGACTCCACACGCGAGGCCCGGCTACATCAGCCGCAACACTGACGGTGGCAGTCTGAACGAACCCGTTGAGAGCAAGGAGAAGGCTCTCAATTCAAACGAGCACAGTGTGGACAACGATTACTCGAAAACCGATGTCGAAGTCGACATCCAAAATGGAGAGCTCCACCATGAGACAAGCGAAGATGGCTTTGCCGACAAGAACGTGCCAGTTGAAACCGCCGCCGACCTGGTCACTCAGATTATCCATCTTGAAGATAATCCTGATGAAGCAAGCCTGACATTCCGAACCTGGTTCTTGGGTAAGTGTGACATATCATCAATGTGGCTGTTCGATTTGCTAAGTTGTGTACCTCAGGTATTGGACTCGCCATCTTCGCATCTGTGCTGCAAGAAATCTTCTACTTCAAGCCTCAGACGATTTTCGTGTCCCTGGTCTTTTTGACAGTCATTGCATACGTGCTCGGAGATGCCATGGCCACTCTCATTCCTCGCAAGGGTGTGCTCCGCTACTTGAACCCCCACGAGTTCACCCGAAAGGAACACGCCGCTATCACCATCATGGCCTCAGCCGCTGCAGTGAGTGCTCTGGCAACTGAGGCCCTGGCAGCTCAGGAGCTTTTCTACGGCGGCTATCCCAGCAAGGCTGCAGGCATCTTCATTGTCTTGTCATCGCAGTTGCTTGGGTTCGGTGTGGCCGGATTGCTTCGCGAGGTCATCGTCCACCCCGTCAAGATGTTGTGGCCAATGACTCTACCGGTGACAACCCTTTTGGAAACCATCCATCGCGAGAAGCATGTCACCAAACAACGCATGCGCGTGTGGTACATTGTCTTCTTCAGCTTCTTCGTGTGGACGATGTTCCCGGAGTACATCTTCATCGTCTTGACAGGCGTGTCTGTCGTCTGTCTGGCTGATCAGAACAACCTTGTCATTACCAACTTGTTTGGTGGAGCTTCCGGAAACGAAGGACTGGGATTCCTCTCGCTCTGTTTCGACTGGAACTACATCGCCGCATTTAATTCGCCGTTGTGGTATCCGCTCCAGACCACCGTGAACATGTTCATCGGCATCATCGGATGCTACTGCCTTTTCATGGGTAGGTATCTCACAGGCTGCCGCCCTTTGCTTACTTTCTAGCTTCAGCTGACATCGTTTACAGGAATCTACTACGGAAACATGTGGGAGTCTCAGAAGTTCCCGTTCCTCTCTCAGTCACTGTTCAACGCGACTTCAACCTTCACGAACTACACTATCTACGATCAGTCCCTTATCCTCAACTCGGATTTTACGATTGATGAAGATAAACTCGCCGCTGAAGGCATTCCATACTTAACCGGCACTTACATCGCATACCTCATCACGTCGAACGCTGGACTCACAGCCACGCTCGTACATATGCTACTCTGGAACTGGGACGACTTGAAAGGTGCCTGGGGCTGGATTCATCCCAGACATCTATCCAAATTGCTTGAGGCAAAGACGTACATGTTCTGGCGTCAATCGGAGACCCCGGAAGAGCGCCTTGCACGTAAACTGGACGACCCGAACCTTGACCCTCACTACAAGCTCGTCCTTCGCAACAAGTATAAGGAAGTGCCTATATGGTGGTGGGGCATCGTGTTGATCATAAGCTTCGTGATTGGAGTCATCTGTCTGTACTCGATCAAGGTAAGCATGCATCTCTGCAGCCTGATCATCGACAGGGTTTCGCTGACATAATTCTAGTCCACGTTGCCTGGTTGGGGATACCTTCTTGCCTTGTGCTTCACATTCCTCTTCACTCTCTTCTTCGGTGCTCAGTTCGGTATCACCGGCTTCGGATTCAACATACAGCCCATTTGCCAGATGCTGGCTGGCTACCTTTTCCCGGGTCGGCCTCTTGCCAACTTCTACTTCACCTGCTTCACCTACAACACTACACAGCAAGCGCAACTCCTCGCGAAGGATTTACGACTGGCTCAACAGAACCACATCCCACCACGCATCACATTCTTGCTCCAGATCTGCGGCTGCCTTGTCGGTGGCATTTTCAGTGAGTCGTATCTCTATCATGTTAGGTTAAAACGTGTCACTAACGATCACACAGACTGGGTCATGATGGTTTCGATCGTCGAGAACCAAGGCGAGATCTTGAAATCGGTCCAAGGTACCAACATCTGGTCCGGTCAGAACGTGCAGCAATTCAACACCCTCGCTATTGCCTGGTCCATAGCCAAGAACATGTTCAGCGTGGGCGCCCGTTACCAATGGGTCACGCTATCATTCTTGCTCGGCTTCATCGTGCCGATTCCCGCATACCTCGCCTACCGCTTCACGGGCAACAAGAACTGGGGCTACCTCAACCCTTCGATCATCCTGTGGTACATGGGCAACCTGTTCGTTGGCATCAACAGCTCTCTGACCATGTTCTTCATCATGGCTTTCATCAGTCAGTTCTACATCCGCAAGTATTACCCCGCGCTGTTCGTCAAGTACAACTATCTCGTCTCGGCGGCGATGGATGGTGGTACTCAGGTGATGGTGTTTGTCCTCACTTTTGCTGTGGCGGGTGGCAGTGGCAAAGCGCATCCTTTCCCGACATGGGCTGGTAACCCGGATCTTTCGGTTCACAATGCCGATTACTGCAAGGTCAACCCTGCGAACAATGGTTGAGCTGCAATGAGGCAAAGTGAGGTGACGAAGTGATGACTACGGAAGGTGGACTTTTAGTGATGTGATGAATACACTTTATGTATTGGACCCGTTTGCAATGAGCCCTTCACTCGCCATGTCAGTGACTTCAGTTCACATGATTCTTTCTTCCAGCTTCGAATGCTCTCCGGCCGGCGATCACATGCGGCAAATTATCACATGCGAGTGTTTGTACGTGACTTGGCTGAGCTTATAGTACCATGCCACTCTCACCATCTGTCACCAAGCCACTTTCTAACCTTTCCATTCACACTAACAACATCCATAGATCCGCTCTCAAAACTACCGCCAACGCATCTCTCCAAATATGGTGCAGCACAAAGGCGTGAAAGTGACGATAGTCCGCCATCACGACAAACAGCCATACAACGAGTACAAACCCAAGAAGACGGCAGCTGTGGGCCATCGTAAAGTCAAAACTACCTACATCGAAGCCGTTTCGGGCGAGCGCTTTGCCGTACTCGTGGAAATTCTGCCGGGATTCAACTTCAGATCTTCGAAACACTTGCAGATCACTGCCGCTATCGACGAGTGTGTGGAAAGCAGCTGGACGATAGATGCAAAAGACTTGAAGGGCTCGACAGCCGCTGCATCATTGGAAGACAGACGAGTTGTATGGGACTCGGAGGAACGCTTGATTGACGGAAAATGGAACAGCTACGGACTGACTTTCGCTCCGCTTAAGATTGGTATTTATGCGTGAGATATTTCGATGTCTAACTGATACAGTACTGACAATGCGCAGATGACGGCGCCGAGATGACCGAGGATGAGATCCTTCACGACGCGAATCTCCTTGGACGTGTAACCGTAACAGTCGCGCGCGGGACTCGTAAAAATTGCGAGCCTTATGTATCTCCATCAGTGCAAAAGATCGAAGAAAAGCTATCATCATCCAGAGACATGGTGGCGAAGCACCATGTTTCACACACGACGAAGTATCTATTTTCTTCTGACATTGCAACCTGAGATATGCTGACGCGCGGCTAGATTGATACAGCTGGGAGAGTGCGAGCCATTTCTCAACACCTTCACGTTCAACTCGGTAAAAAGCGATTCAATTGAAAAAGGCGGGCCCCCAATTCGATTCATCTTCCGAGCTCGCTCGAAGGGTAAGGCAACGAACTATGACTGAACCACGTGGTGTCTGCAAACTGCTAATTTCATGCTGCATAGAGTCATTGCGTTTGCTCAACATCAAGTCTAAGCGGCCTGTCCTTCCGCCAGGGCCGCCTTCAGCGCCTGGTAATTGCGGAATTGATACCGCCGCTGGAGCGAAGAGCAGTTCTGTACACGCACGCTGTGATGACGACGATGACGAAGAGCCGTACCCAAAGAAGAGCAAGACGGAGACCGTCGCTGGGGCTCGGACTGTGAAGCTTGTTCTCAAGCGCCCACCCACATCACTTCAGTCGGCCACAGAAGAAAACAGCGACCATGAGCACAAGGATCCGACTGTGACCGAGTCCACTCCAGCTGCGCAAGTCAAGCCGCATCCTCAGTCGGTCACCGAGGGAAACAAGGAGCAGGAGCACAAGGATCCGACCGTGGCCGATGCCACTCCATCTGCGCAAGTCAAGCCTCACCCTCAGTCAGCCATCGAGGGAAATAATGACAATGGGCATGAGCATGGGCACGAGGATCCGACTGGGGCCGACACCACTCCAGCTGCGCAAGCCAAGCCTCATACTCAGTCGGCCACCGAGGAAACCGATGACCACGAGCATGAGTATGAGCACAAGGACACGGCTGCGGCCGACACCACTCCAGCTGGGCAAGCCAAGCCTCACCATCAGCCGCCTGTTACCCGCAACGACCTTAAGCACGATCCCATTGTCATCAAGGACGAGGACGAGGACGAAGAGACACGTTCTACCGACGCCTCTCCAGCACCTCGCGAATACCCAGGCAGGGAACAGTCCCAGCCCGATGTTCCAACAACCCCTTCCAAGCCTGACGACCAGGCGAGACGTGAGCGAAAGAAGGAGATACTCAATAACCGTCTAAAGCAACTGAAGATTGAGCAACAGCTGCTAGAGATGGAGGACTGAGATACTTTCAAGATCGCCACGAGGGCTGAATCACCACGTGCATAAAATAGGCGCCGAAGATGCTATGTGCTCTTGCACGACGGAGCGTTGGACTGATGAAAGGTCATGATGTGGCGACTGCCTATGTTCTTGTACGAGGACTTCTCCATGGTGGGATACTTCGATTCACATCAGCAGATGATACCACAATCGACTGGCATTCATTCCTGAAGTCATGTACAAACTATGCGCGAGGGCTGCATGCTGCACGGTCAGGGTATAATTAGCAGTATTCAACAGCATTCCAAACATCTGTGCGCTCGTCGCTCGTAGCCCGGAGGTGCGCCACTACGCACTCGGTCTCCTCTCCCCTCTGTGCCAATCCCATCCGTCCCCGTTCCCACATATAAAAGGCCTCTCGCGCATTGCTGCGCTGACGTCAGCCTCCCACTTCAAGTCTTCGAGATAAGCCACAACCCGACCCAAAACATCATCGCCATCAAGCTTAGTCTCTTTCGTAAACTCGTCAACTTGTACCAGATTATGCGGCTCGCTGGCGGCTTTGTCGACGGAATCGTCCAACAAAACAGTATTCGATTGGTCCCACTTCGCCGGTAGCGATTCCTTCCAGCCGTCTTCCACACTGAATGGTTGGTCGGCGGAAGTGGGGAAGCTGGCCTGCACTTCCGGGTCTTCCCAGAGCCAAGTCAACTGCTTGTATACTTGCACTTTTGCTTCGAAGTGCTTTCCCAGGCGAAGATGGTCGCGTGACCAGATTTTGATGAGCTTTGCGTGCTGCTCTGGCGTGAAGAGCTGGGCTACCATCGCTGTGACATTGTGCGGGCGCGCAGAAGACCATATGATGAGAGCATGGTGTTCCAGACAGTAAGCCAGGAATTCCGACACATGTGGTCGAGGTGTGTATTTTGAGCCGCGGTTAGCTCGAAGGAGAAGGGTTCCGTTTAGATCCAGGACTATGAGAAGTTTTTTTGGACTGCTGTACAGTTGTCGGGGAGGGAGGTTGGCTTGCTCGAGGTAGGAGGCGGAGGGCTTTGGATGAGGCAGCAGGTATAGGCGAGGGTTTTCGCCTGGCGGCATTAGTTGTTGTGAACGCATGTATAACGGGTTCATCAAGCCTTCATTCTGAGGGAAGCGATTGCCATACCTCTCTTCCTTTGTGAAGTTCGCTGTTGCTGTGGTAGCGTAGCCGCTTGCGTAATTCGAGCTGTGTTGGGCTTGATGTCGGGGTTGTGAAAGGGCGTTCTCGTAGTGGTGGGCGCGGTAGTTTTGTTGCTGGTCGGCGGTTGCTTGGTCCTGGCCGTTCGCCACCGGGATTTGGTT
>Ga0265797_10002581_pt1 | contig 30169 bp, 26 predicted proteins | sample P2T30metagenome_FD_192433 | JGI IMG/M metagenome (GOLD analysis project Ga0265797, IMG submission 192433) | Plant litter microbial communities from East Loma Ridge, Irvine, California - P2 T30 | ecosystem: Environmental > Terrestrial > Plant litter > Unclassified | place: USA: California...
CGCGGCAAGCGGAGGGGCGACCTCATCTCCGAGTTCTAGATATGGAAAGCGGAGGACGAAGGAGCGGAGCGAATGAGGCCGTGTACATATGGAAATACCATTGCATCACCAACGTCACTTAGCATCTTCCTGCTGCTCTAACGCGAGCGAACTGAGATGCAATTCCCCTGCGCTCTTCTTCACATATGTCTGGTTATCACCGCCTTCTGCAACCTTAGTGTCCCACCCTGGGATTATCAATCCTCAGATCTTTCGAGTCCAAGCTAGCCAAGTGTTATGCATGAATGCGATGCAGTGACGGAGATGAAAATTCGAAGACGCAAGCTCCCTAAATACTGCAACCTGCACGCGAACCTACCGTGAAGGCATGCCGCCATTTATCCTCCTTCAGCAGAATAATCGAGAGTACAATTGGTAATTTTGCGTTACACCGTTGTTGCAGGCACAGCTCTGAGAAAGTTCTTGTATTCTGAATCGTTGCAGGTACCACTATCTCTAATTTAAATGCCATGTTAAAGTTCATCTAATGAGTGTCTACATACAAAGGAAAGCGCATTCTAAATCCCAGAACCCACAGCTCACTCCAAAACAAACGACATCGTCATCTTAACCATCTACAACATCTGATGCACATTCAATCTCACACCTGACACTAGATGCACCGAGTTCTTCAACCTTAATACCCACTCGTGGAGGACGGGTAAGCACTTGAAGAGGCCGACGGAGATTCCCCACCAGCCTCATAAGGGATCCCACACTTCTTCGCACAGCTCTCCACAATTGCCGTAAAGTCACTGGTAAGCTCAGGCCTCAAACCAGCAACCTGCTCCGGCGTCAAAAACTCACTATAGCCCGCACTCGCTTCAAGAACCTCGTCTGGGGTACCCGAGAAGAAACCCCGAGCTGCTTCAACGCGTCCAGGGTCATTGATATCGAAGCCAGCAACGAATACAGCTGGCTCACACTCTGGGTTGAACTGCCAATGAATCAGGCCCTTGGGGAAAAGCATGCCTGTGTAGTTGGACAACGTGGTTTCAATCTGTTGGTATGGACCACGCACCGGTGGTGCGCCACCCACTACGTTGCCAAATCCGCTGTCGTTTTCAAGAAGGAGGGCACCGACCAGTGTACCTTGGACTACTGTCAAGAACTCATTGGCGCGTGGGTGCCAGTGTGGCGTGTTTAGACCACATGCGTTAACGAAGCCCACGGCTGCTGCTAGGCCTGTGGAACCAAGCGCAGGGAAATTATTGATAGTGGACAGGTAGATTGAACCGGCTGTTGGCGGAAGGACGGTGTTGTTGAGAAACTGAAAGGTGTCGTTACTGGCGTTGGGAGGGTTGGGGAAGAGAATTGCTTCGCGAGCGGATTCGGACTGAGCAAGAAGGAGCTCGTTGCGTTGGGTCGTTAGTTGGGCAGCGGTGAGGATGTTGACTGTGCTTGGGTTGATCTCGCGTTTGGTAATGGAGACGGGGTTGGCTGTCGCGAGGGTTACCAGCAGGGCCTTGAGGAGGAGAAGGGGGTGCATGGTTGCTGGTAAGTGGCTGGGTAAATCAATTGATCTATTGCTAGAGAAGATGAGGAGCGTGGTGAGAAGTTCATAGCAGGGTGTTCATGTGCCTTATATGCTTCTGCATGAGTTGACGGCAACAAAACTGAGTATCCCGCTCACGCCCATTCTTTCTCTAGTCGTTGTACTCGCCCACTCCACTCAAGCCACATCTGATCACAAGATTCATCAACATGGTGAGTTTTTATTCATGTGGCGTTGAAAAGAATGCTTGACACGGCAACTTTCCAGACTCTTTAGAGGTGCTCATGCTCACGATCATGGCAGAGACATCATCAGGACAACTATATATGCCTAGTTCTGTGCAAAATAGACGAATGGTGTTGGTAGTCGAGATGGTGGTGTGGGGAGTATGGACGCCTACATGACAGTGAGAATCAATAAGCGCTGAATGCCTTGATGAGCTTAAGGGCAGCTGTTGGGATTTACGTTAATGGGATTTTGACTCGTGAACATGATGAAGCGATTGGATGGACTCATGGATGTGAATGCAGGTTCAACCACGAATTACCAGTACGTTGTGCAAGATCTTCAACAGCAACGATGCCAGCAGTAAGCCTTTGGCTTTCGTTACCTAAAGTCATAAGGCTCTCGCAAGGGAACGTGTCCTTCCCTAACCTCGTAAAGATCACTCCCTCTAGTCCCTTATAGCGAGTGCACGTTGAATCAAGCCTAAAAGATGGCGTTATACATGACGTTTCTCCAGCGGTGAGCTCAGTCCCATCTGCTCTGACGGCAAGAACTTTGGTTTAGAATACCGATGCTCTAAAGGCTACATTCCGTATCAACATTTGGAAAACCAGAGCTCTAGTCGTAAGCCGATTTTCATACTCCATGTGACCCACAATCCAGAAGGGTGTCGTTGAGTAACCAAAAGCCATCAAAGTCCTCGGCGCCTTCCGATCAAGTACACCTACATGAGGTCGTCTTTCGTATGTAACATGTCTACGTACGCGAATTAGGTCCTATGCTCATGATCCAGCCTGACTTCTTGACGCGCAAATCACGCAAATCATTGTAAGCAAGCCGTATGTCTTGGCCATGTCCTCAGGCTTACGCGCCACACCGCCCTAGCCTGTGTATTAGCGTATCAAAGCCACTATTACGGGCTTCCCTCATGGTCTGCATGCCATTCGCGTATGTTGTTTCTTGTGGCGGTGTTGGTTTTATGGTTTGCAACGACTGTGCGCAGTCATGATCTGGATCACGCGAACTATGCTCGATTATTAACCCAGTAATAACTGCAATACGTAGGCTTCTCGGCCGAATTTTTTATTCAAGTGCGTCACTGAGCACCTCGCACGGACTTGTAGTGGTGTCGTACGTGAGCTGTCCACAGGCACATGGGTAGAGACTGAGATGCTAATTAGCCATACAATATTTTGCAAGCGAAAGCATCAGGTTTGGTAACATTAGCAAAAATGCCAATCGATCCATATTGGGCAGGAACAAAAATCAAAAACATACAACAGCGGGGATTCGCCAGTGGTCACCCACCTGACTACTAATCCGCCGGTATCTTGCTTAACTAGGGCTGAGCGAACGGGAAGCCGTGATCTCAAGATCCTATGGTCGTATGTGAAAGAATTGGAAGCGTGATACAATCATATTCGTCAGTCAAGTGTTGGTGCGCAAGCTTTTCGACCGCCATACTATACGATCCTGTACCTAGCCACTTCCCAAAAAGCCTCTCGACGAATTTCGTATCCGTTGGGATGTGAACGCCTCGATCTTTGCTGCGCATAGCACGACTTGCATCCTCTTCCCTTCGGCATCGCTCTCAATGGGTTCGACGCGAATGCGCCAGTGCGCGCGTTTGATCGTCCACTCTTCCTCATCACCCTCGTTAGCGCTGTTAGAATGACCAGCCCATATCCAGTCGTCTCCCTTGCCCGTGTGGCGGATGCCAATATGGTCAGTACCACCAAAGGAAAGCTCTGCTGGTGATCCATCGACTTCTAGAGCACAATCTTTATCAAATCGTACGCGGACACGCCGTTCGCTGACGCCCGAATTGGCGGGACTGACGGGTTGCGCTGCCACTCCACCACCAGATTGCACATACATTAGGCCAAGGGGCTGTGTAGCCGGCAAGCCCATCTTGGAAGCTATGACAGAGAAAAGTGAGGTCACTCGTGCCAGGGTTGAGTTATGGAAAGTTGCTCGGAGTTCGGCTTTGAGCGGAGGCCATGTTGGTGGCGCCTTTGGAAGGTAGAGCTTTGTTGACTCAGATGATGCGATTTCCACGACGAGGATGTTGCTGTTCGCATGGTCATCTGTATATGGTCGTGCATAAGATACATATCCTGGCCTGGAAATTGCACTGCTGCTTGCTGTTGATGGGGCGGGACTTGCAACCTTGCTTATGGATAGAGGATCCGGTGAGACGCCTGCTGATTGTGCTCCCGATATCGACCCCGAGTCTGAGTCGCCGACTTCTCTATCGGGACTGAACGAGATACCAGACTGTCGAATATCTTCAAGACGAATTAGGATCTCCGACTCTTGCCGTTTAAGGTTATACGAGATCTCGCAAGGTATGAGCTTCTGCTCCAAACCTTTGAGATGAAAGTATCGCGCATCCCGCAGAAGACGAGAGCGATGCGCCTCACTTCGTATCTCGACGTTGTAGCCTTGCAGTAGTTGTATCAACTCGCCAAACACCTCTCCGTTTCTACTCGGCACGGACGGAGGCTTGATAGACGGTGGTCGAAGCAGCGCATCGCGGTCCAGTCCCGGGAATGCCTCAGACGGCGTCGAGAAGAAATGTGCAAAGCCAAGCGAAAAGTAGTTGGGGCTATCTCCAGGAGCAGAGAAAAGATCGCGTTGTATCTGAAAAGGCTTTCCTCCGATGTTCACGAAGATGTCAGTGCTGAACAGCTGTTTGGTGAGACGCGGCACTGCTATCATCAGCATTGAATTATGTGACACGCATGGCTGAGCTTACGAGAATAGAACTGCGCATCCGCATATAGCTTTACAAAGTGCTCGCCATCTCGAGGGGTAACATGATAGCCCTGAAGGTGCAGCGCAATGTCGCGAAAGGTATCAGGATCGCGATCGATGTACAGCGTCCTCACGTCGCCAGCTCGACCGCCATTGTCATGCAGTTGCTGGCTGAAGAAATGCGAAAAGTGCGAGGGTGCTCTAGTAGTCTCAGTTGCTAGCCTCTCTTCATGCATTCACCGCATGCTTACCATCTGACGCTATAGAGGCTCCCGATAGCCTGAATAGCTCTGATCCTATTTGTATGGGAAACACCTTGCCAGCAGGAAGTATGTCCAGCCCTCCAGGCGACTCAGGCACTCTGCGCGGTGTAGAGACATCGATGACCCTTCCCTGTGGTCCAGTCCCCTTGCTCTGCTCCTTCCGCCTCTCTGGTGCTGTATTCTCTCGCGACGCTGGTTGGGGTAGAGCTTCAGTCGTGGGCGCATGGGTTGCAGTTCGCGTGGTGGACGGTGTACGAGCATCAGCCGGGGCTGGTAGGACTGGCGAGGTTGCTGAGGCGTCGGATGAATGCCGCGACACGTTCTGGCGCTTCGGTGGATTCTCCGTTGTAACGCCACCACTTTGCGGTACAGTCGTACTGAGCTCGGAATTGACCTTCCTTTTCATGCCTGCTTGAATGGATGGTCTCTGCGGCTGCTGTGGTTGGGCTGGCGGAGGCGGAGGAGACAATTGGTTCTGACCTTGCGCAGCGTTCGGCGTCGTAGTAGCGCTCTGGCTTTGGGGGAACGCTTGATACGTCGGTTCTCCCGCAGCGACAGAATGTGGAATACTAAAGTCGTTGATAGGGTTTACTTGGCTTTGGTATTCTTGAACAAGTTCACCCTGGGGCTCGTACTGGTTCGTGAAGTCTGAGAAGTCAATCGCATCCCAGCCTGCAGGCGCAGATGAATTAAAGCCAAAGCCGTTGAAGTGCCCTGGCATCACTTGGTGCTGTTGCGAGTCACCAGCATAGTCACGAAACTCCGTGGGAAAGTCATGACTATGTGTCTGGCTCCTGGCCTCGGCCGTGTTCGCGTTCGCGTTGTGTTCGGCATGGTAGCCGCCGTAGAACTGCTGTGGGTGCTGTTGCGACGCTCCACTTGCTTGGTCAGATGTTTGAAATGCAAAATCGCGAGATGTTGCGCCCGAACGGTCGGACATTGGCTAGCTACAACGAGGATCACTTCGCATTGAGCGATAAGACGCCTCGGTGGAAGCAGGTTTTGATCCGCTCAGAGGAAGGAATTCGTGGGTTGCTGATGAGAAGCTGAGTAAGAGCTCTGGCATGGGTAGCTTTCGGAATCGATACTCGATGCGGTTTGGCACCAACGGCGACTGAGCTGGGACGGCGTGAAAGAGAGTGAGGGGCAGCTAAGCTTCAACTCCAAGCAACGTCGCTGTTTTATGAAGACGTTGTACAAGCTAGTCCACGTGTTTGGGAAATTATACGGGCTGTGAGGCTGAGACTAAGGCTGACATAGCTGGCAGTTGGTAATCGGCGAGCCGACGCGGGATGACCGATGGAAAACTGAAGCTGACGTGAGGTGCTCTGGTTCCAGCAATCAGATCGTCGCGCAGCGCGCTCTGATTGAGCGGCATGCTGCCTTAAACTTCACTTCATCGAGGTAATATCCTGGACGAAGCTGTTGGTTGTTAGAACATGAGACGATCGATGCGATAGCGATTGTTTGTTATTGCGTGCAGTTGACAATTCTGACGTTGCGGCTACGTCCTGGCTGCTACTTTATGAATAGCTCCGGATCCCTAGATCACAAACACTACTTTAAGATCTGAATCATGTAAAGGACATCAATCCTTATCAATTCATTACTATTCCCTCAATTGGATTGGATTTCACAAGTAAAGTGCAGTTCTTGGACATTATGAGTTGGGTCTATTGCAGCATATTTCCTACTCGATCGTACTGTTACATAAAATCGCCGTCTAAGCGAAGCAAGATCTAACTCGAATGACTGCAGATAAACGCAAAACACACAGAAGAAGAAATGTGATATCGTACCAAACCCATACCAGCCATTATGCAAGAAAAGACAGACTTTTATGTGACAAGTCCACCTCGAGAGACCTGCTATCCTGGCTGTCTTGGTATCATCTCCTCCGTCACTCTCTCCCCATCGCACGAGACCAGCGCTTAGTTGGTCTTGGCGATTTCGACACCACCGGTAGCACCAAGAGCCTTCTTGATGTCACCGTAGATGGCGAACTGACCAGCAGTCAGGGTACCAACCATGAAAAGACGAGCACCGATACCACCGAATGAACCACGGAGACCAAGCTCCTTGGCGATCTTGATCAAACGGGAGGTGGTTCCCTCTCCGGGAAGACCCTTGGTCTTGTTAATCCTGGAAAGCATGGTGTCGGCAGGCTGGGAGATGATGGCGGCGGCGAAACCGGCAATGATACCAGAGCCCAAGTTGTAGACGGTCTGCATTCCGTTGGAAGTCTTGCTCTTGTCGACGACGGAGTAGACGGCCTCGTTGACCTTCTCGAAGACGGCGAACTTGGCCATGGTGTAGGGAACCCTATGTGTTGTTAGTCCATGTTGCGTGTTCACCCAGAGAAAATTGCGACGTACTGCTTGAACAGGATAGGTCCGAAACCAGAGTAGAAGGCACCGACACCCTCGTTCTTCAGGATCTTGGAGAATCCACCAACGAGACCGTTGGCGAAGGTTGGGTCACCGACGAGACGGATACGGGTAGCCTCAAGAGGGCAGAGGGCGACATCGGCGAAGAACTCGGCGACGGCAGCAGAGGCGAGGTAGACGGCAGTACGGTTGTTGGCAGCGGTCTCGTAACCGACGAGGTTGATGGACTGCTGCTTGAAGAACTCGTAACCTCCGAACTTGAAGGCACCCTGGAGGAAGTAACCGGCAGCGGTGGGACCGAAACCGGTCCAGACGGCGCCCATACCCTCATTGGCGATGGTCTTCCTGAAGCCACCGATCAGACCGGTGTTGTAGGTGACGGGGTCAAGCTGAATCCTGGTCTTGACGCTGTTGCATGTGTTAGCTTGGCATTCTGTCGTCATTTTGGACATCTGTCAACTGTCGCAAAACTTGTGCGATACAGCCATTGAGGCCTCTCAGGGCCATCGCAGAACGGGACAACGTACACATCGACGGGTGTGAGGGCTCCGTGGGTGACGGAGCAGCAGACGGCACCGGCGAAAGCGAATCGCGAGTACAGGTCAAGGCCAGTGGGAGCGGTAGGGTCAGCGGCCGCGAGCTTAGCCTTCGCGGCATCGACCTTGCTGGAGCCGGTGGCGGTGGGAGGGGGGTTGGTGGCCATTTCGCTGGTATGGATGAGAAGCGAAGGAAGTGGAGTGGAGAGGTTTGGTGGTTGAAGCTGGACAGACGGAGATTACGAGCCCGCGATAGTTGATGAGAAGTTTTGTGCTTGGCGCTGGACCCGTTCTTTCCCGACTCCAATCCGGATACCCGCCCTGTCGCAAATCCTCCATTCACGTCACCGCGATTTGTGCGTGCCCATCGGCTTTCGTAAATCCCGCACCCGAATTCCTTTACCCATATTCTTTTTGGGAGCCCACGAAGTGGCACGTTATTCTAACATCACCCGGGCGAGGCGGCTGACGCTCAGGGGCTCATAGAAAGACAGGACTTCGCATTTTCGAATCCATCGGGATCACATGTCGCTAATCCTCAACAACCGGATTTAACATCCCTATCTCCGACAGACCATCAATCTTCTTTGTCTTCACTTCTCTCTGCAGAAACACCTTCAACTTCCGTCACGCTGCTAGCACTCAACTCATGATCACGATTGATCAAGCAGGCTAGTTCCGTCAAGTCGTCGTGTTTCGTTGTCGCAGCTGCCAACAATTCACTCATTGGTTCCTCCATCCGCTCCAAGTTCACGAGCGTTTGCGTCGCGACCAGATGCGTGTTCAACATACCTTCCAACGTCTCCTCCATTATCCTCGCGGTAACTGGGTCGTTCAGCCGCGCCGTTATTATGCGTTTTCTCTCAGCCTCATCGCGACCTTGGAGGTCAGCGCCGGCGAACTTTACCGTTCGAGATAGAACCAGATTGTGAGTCGTCTTCATATCTTGAACCTTATCTGCAGTTGCTTCCAGAGTAGCCTCCATATCCGGGAAGTGCTTTTCGAGTTTGTCTTTCAGGGTATCATAGTCGTCTGCCTGAGTACATTTGCCAAAGATGTCCTTCCAGGGCGGAGTATCTGGATCGTTCTCCCTTTCAGCGTGTGGCTGCGCCGATTGGAGCACAGCTAACTTCAACAACTCGTCAAGTCCGACCTTTCTTAATTCATTCCGTGCGCGTTGGATCCTAGTCATCAATTTCTGCCTTGTTCTTTCTGCCAATCTCTTGTTGGACACTCTCCATTTAGTCGTGCATCGTCTTACTTCATCCTGATTGTTATCTCGCTCTGCGTCCTCTCTCTGGCTTTTATACGAACGTCTCTGCTTCTCACGATTGAAGCGATTCTTCAGTTGCTCCTGTCCATTCAATGCCTTGAAGATAAGGTACATGCAATCGTCTTTGTTCGCAACCTCAAACTCTTGCTGTTCAACGTGGGCCAACATGATGACAAGCATGTCAAATGGGTTCTGGTTCCTGAAGTTTCTGGTCTCCGGTCGGTATTCATGGATGGCTTTCAGTAAACGCCGTCGAGAAGGTTCCAGAATTCCATTCTGGCCAGTCTTGTCATCGTGGTTGCTATTCTTATCGTCGCTCACAATCGCCAGGACCCTGTCAACAACATTAATCCTCTCCACTAAAGCAGCGGTGAACGCCTGGCGTGTCGTGAGATCGTCATTGTGGCTGTCAGCAATGCGCTTGTTCCAGGCGAGCAGTACTTTCAACACGTCGGCTTCTGACTCTTCAGCTTTTGGTGCTAGTGGTTCCGAACGTAATGGGGCAAGCAGATCTTCGAAGATTTTGTCACGTGGGCCGTTCCCAGTCTTGATCCGCTCGAGGATTGTGGTATCCATGCGTAGCTCATCAGCATGTAGTTCCGCTGTTATTTCTCGGTACCAGTCCCAATTCGAATCTTCGTCAGCATTCAAAAACGGCCCACGTTCTTCCAGACATAGCTCATCAAGTCTAGCTAGGACATCTTCGAGCTCGATTTCTTGCACCAGGCGTTCCTCATCAAATCGATCTGGCAAGAGTTCTGTTCCGTCCCTTTCCCAAGTAAAGTCCTCATCCAAGTGTCTATCTTCGGAGTCATCAGTGTTTGGATTAGCCTGATGCGACCGTTCGCGCAAGCGCAACTGCGCTAAAGCTTTTGACCCACGCAAAGTTCTTGCACTTATGATTGGTGTTTTGGTACCACTGATGACTTCATCATACGCTTCCTGGCGGTTTAACATTTCGATCAAGATAATACTGTCGGAGGTTTCGCTTGCCCAATACCGTGGTTATGGACTAGATACTGAGGCTTTGAACATCACATTTGCCATATTCAATGCAATAGGTATGTGGAATGCCAGAGTCGTGAAATATTGTGCTTTCATGTCAATAGCACAGCAGTCATTGGTTAGGTCGCGACTGCCTATCAAAATACTGCATCACCAAGATACGTCGGATTGGCGAGCTCCAGTAATTTTGGTTTTCTACACCGACCATAGAGCGCAAGTCTACCAAGGCATGACTTAGTCGCATCCACGGTTCAGCAAAGAGGTAATGTATATTAGCGGACGTCGCCATGTTCATTTCTTCATCCCATACAAGGCGCTTCATACTTCAATCCAGACAGCGTCTTCGCGGCACTGTACTTGTCACAAAGCCTTTCACGCTACCTTTCACATACCTGTTCACAGCACCTTTTACAAACTACCACCCAAAAACGCTGCAGCTGATACTACGATGGCACTCTCCCTAGTAGTCCACGCACCCTTCGATGTCATACGGCCAAGACAGCCAAGACAGCTACCCAACGAGTTTGAGCTCTCTATCCTGCCATCGGAATTGCATGTAGTCCCCATACCGTTCCCAGCTGCTCACCCTTCAAGAGCAACCTCACCAATGTCGTCCTCAGCCGCCTCGATCGCCTCCACAAACAAGACCCCAGCACACTCGGTATTATCTTACCGTACGTCAGACGCTTCCACTTCGACAAGCTCCAGACCCACGTCATCGGCTTCAACGGACTCCATCTCGTCCCTTTCGACTACACCTGCGCAAAGTGTAGTCTTCAAACCAAATCCAAAGGTCAAAAGTATGGACGCAGGACGGAAAAATACCAATCTCGAAGTACACAACGTTTTCTTACCACGTGCACCCGTTTTGCGACCTCTGGAATCTCCTATGTTGGGTTTGACGAACATGATCCCCGAATTAAGGTTGGATCTGATTGTCTCCACGCCCATGTCATTGCCTGAGACGCCGGTGCTGCGACCGTGGAGTGATGGGGATGGGTTGAAGGCGATTCCGAAATTGAACTTGGATCTTTAGGAACCTCTTCTTCGAGCAGTCGGTCTGGACCGGATTGGAGTTGGGTTGGAATTTTTGTTACACGCTATATGTTGGCACACCGACGCATATTTTCCATAGAATAAAGTAGAACGAACATGAAACCTCACTCGACACTTATCTATCGATGCCTGTGTCAAGCATCTGTATGAGTGCGGCTTCTAGTTTGTGGGTGAATTTAAACCCTTTGCAGTCTTTCAGGTATGCGTTTGATGCTTGTAGAAGATGTGATAGTAGCCTTGCAGATGCCTGACATCTCCATAACTGTCAATATTTAGAGGCTTTCAATCCCTAAGAAGCATGGCCAGTCACTCGAGTCGCAATCTAATAAATAATGCTTGTTATAGGTGATATAGTCGGTCAGCGTTCGGCTACTATAGCCCAAGAATATGATATTTTTGATACAAGTTCCATTCGAAGACGACCAACTGTTCGTCCTCGGCCGATGGATAGTTTTACCCCAGCCCTTGGGGATATGATGCAAGTAAGGTATCGCACAAATTCTGATCCTCATCAGCCCCACAGGCCTCCCGTTAAACGCCAACGCTGATAATGCAAATAATACAAAGCCTAAGCTCTTACTCCAGAAGGAGGTAAAGATTTGTTGACCTCGGGCTTTGTGTCTTTTTCCGTGTTCTTAAGACGCGCCAAGATGACCGTGAGCGTCTTCTTCTCTTTTCCATCATTATCTAGCACGTGAATCAAATCACGGAGCTGGATCCCAGCCCCCGTCTCATTTTGCTCGATTGCGTCGCCGAACTTGCGCTTCCTGCCCAGGAGAGCCTTTTCAGGCGCTTGGACTGCAGGTGTAGCGGTGCCGCTACCACCTGTCGTAACTGCCGGTCGTGGTGTCGAAGCACCTGACGCTGGACCACCGCCTCCACCAGTCATCCAGGAGTACTTCTTCTTCTTGCCGCCAAGCGCCATACTGGCAGTTTCATTGGCTTTGCCGAACACAACAACATCTGACTGGCTTTGCTTCTTGGCGAATGCTAGGGCCTTCTTTGTGACAGGTTCTGGCAGGGGTATGGGAGCAGCTGGTGTATCTGCGGAGGAAGCTGAGGCACCTGCTTGACGCTTTGCACGCTTGCGAAGCCGCTCCTGCTCCCACTTGTAATCATCCTGAACGCGCTTTGTGAGCGCCTGAGCAACATGGTTGACGTTTTGGTACGTTCGCTGAGGAGTTGGCGGTGCTTCGCTGGGAGGGGTTGGCAGCCGTCCTGCATTGGGAACACCTAAACCAGTTAGCAATTATATGGGGAAAGACCACTTAAGACATACCCTTGCTTGCTGTCGCTGTAGGGCTGACAGCGCTGTCCGGTGCCTCCCACGGCGTCTTCAGGACGTTGACTGGCGGAACCATCTTCTCCTGTGCATTCTCTCCTACAATGGCAAGGTCAAGCATCTGGGGTGGAATAATGCCATGAGAAGTGTTCTGACGGCCTTGACACAAAGCGAAAGAGTCTTCGACCACGGTACGTATGCGCTCCTCGGCAGCCAGGGAAATTAATGTTAGAATTTCAACAAGCGGAGCGTTCTGGTTTAGTAGACTGGCAGCCTCCAGACCTACAATTTGCTCGCCATTAGCACCAGCTTGAGTAGTACGTGTGATCTCTTGCTGGCCTTTGTCTGGAATTTTATCAAACAGACCATCTACATTTATCTGAATACCGTGCTCGTACCCACGCTTTGCGATGCGATGCCTGAGAACGCTCGCTTGTAGAAACGGGTCGTTGAGTGGCTGTTGGGCAGACTCGTTCAGAATTCTAGCGGCTTGTTCGTGTTTCCTGATGAATTCGGCTTCGTGCTGCTCCTTGGTCATTTCCTGACTGAGCGCACCAGTCCCCTGGAACGCGCCATGGCTTGACTGCTGGCTCCAGTTGTTGAAGCTAGTGTGCGGTGATGCTGTAGAGCCTGATGCCTGCGAGTTGAAGCTCCTGTAATTGTGCAACAAGTTGTCCTCTTCGGCGCGCAGGTCGATACCAGATCCGGTAAGAACATCGCTGATGTTGTTGACATCCAGATCGCGCGCATTCGCCTTCTCCAGCTCTGAATTATCTGCAGTCTTGCTATACGGGACCTTGGGTGGCGGCATAGAGCCCTGGAGCGCTGGCTGTTGTCCATTCGGATGCTGGTACGGCTGGGGCTGGTGGAATGGCGGAGGCTGCATCGCGGCAGGCGATGTGGGCAGTGAATGGTAGCCGGGCGTCTGCGGGGATGCGGTATACGGCGAGGGCGGAAACGAGGGAGCACCAGGCATACCAAAAGGTGACTGGTATGGTGCGGGTGATGGCGGATTCGGGGACAGGCGCTGACGCTTATTGGGAGGGATGCCACTTCCCATGGTCGGGGACAAGGCGGTCGGGGACTGCTGGTAGTGTTGCGGTGAAAAGGCGCGCTGCTGTTGGTGGTGATTCAGGTTCTGCGTTTGCACGGGCGGCGGAGGCTGCTGGCCCGGCGGAGGGTACTGGTTGTAGTTGGGGTAGGCCATGACGGGCAGCTCGTCCCCTGCGGGGAGTTGCGCAGGTGAAGGTGATTTATCGGCGCGTCATCCGGCGGCGGTGAGTTTCGGGTCGATAGCGCTTGCTTCCGCACGTGTTTTTCGGCAGTCGCGATGGGTCGAGTCGGTGGGCGCGTGGGTAATGTTCTTGTCGCGGTCGATGAAGCGGAAGTTGAATCTGGAATGACGAGCACGGACGGGGTCTTGGCAGTCGCGCGCCAGACAAAGAGAGCCGCAATGGTCGTCCAACGTGCACTCCACTCTCACTCGGCGCTGCTGCACTTTGTCTCGCACCCTCGCATTGTCCAATCGAGGCGTTGAATACTCTTGCGATACTAATCCGCGACTAACGAGATAGGTCCGGTCGCTGCTCGTGGCTACTTTACGCGTTCTTCGCCGGCTACAATTCACGCACCCGATAGCTTCACCTCCGTCACCCGTATAACGCGTATCGGTCCGTCATACCTCAACCTGCACAATCATGGCGTCGAAGAGAAAGGCAACTGCCATGGCGCCCGAAGATGAAGACCCAATAGATCCGTCCGACGAGCTCATGTTCCTCTGCTTAGGAGGCGGTAATGAGGTCGGTCGGTCGTGTCATATCATTCAGTACAAGGGCAAGACGGTCATGGTGCGCATACAGGACTCGAATCTTCTCTGGCGACCATGCTAATGCCGAACAGCTTGATGCCGGTATGCATCCCGCACACGAAGGCTTGTCGGCAATGCCATTCTACGATGACTTCGATCTTAGCACTGTAGACGTGCTACTAATTTCACAGTATGTATACGCACGTCTTGCTTGCCATGGTAGTTGGGGTTCGGCGCATCACTGGAGTCGGACCATGAGCGCGCAAAGGGCACTCGCAGTTCAGCGACTTGTATATCACTATGAATGGAATATTATTTGCTTCCTCTCCGCTCGACTTCGATGATGTGCCCCTCCCTGGTTCCCACCAATGTATCTACCACCTTGGGCGCCTCTTCCTGACTCCTTCCTGGGTCTCCTGACCGTCCAGTATGCTGACATCCGGCTAGTTTTCACGTCGACCATGCTGCTTCCTTGCCCTACGTGCTTGCGAAGACGAATTTCAAGGGCCGCGTATTCATGACACATCCGACCAAAGCCATCTACAAGTGGCTTATCCAAGACTCCGTTCGTGTCGGAAACATGTCGAGCAATTCTGAGACCAAGATCCAAATGTACACTGAGGCGGACCATCTCAATACCTATCCCATGATCGAATCGATCGACTTCTACACTACACATACCGTCGCTGGTGTACGAATCACACCATATCCTGCCGGCCACGTACTCGGAGCAGCCATGTTTCTTATGGAGATTGCAGGCTTGAAGATATTGTTCACTGGTGACTACTCGCGAGAGGACGACCGGCATTTAGTATCAGCGTCGGTACCACCGGGCGTAAAGATCGATGTCCTTATCACCGAGTCGACGTTTGGTATCTCGATGCACACGCCACGTGTCGAGCGAGAAGCACAACTCATGAAAGCTATCACCGATGTCCTCAACCGCGGCGGCCGAGCTCTTCTTCCAGTATTCGCTCTGGGGCGAGCCCAGGAACTTCTTCTCATTCTGGACGAATACTGGAGTAAGCATCCAGAGGTCCAGAAAATACCCATCTACTACAACTCCAGCTTAGCACGGAAGTGTATGCAGGTCTACCAAACCTACGTGTCGGCCATGAACGACAACATCAAACGCCTCTTCGCCGAGCGCATGGCCGAGGCGGAAGCTGCTGGAGATACTGGACGACGTGGAGCCTGGGACTTCAAGTTTGTCCGCTCACTCAAGAGTCTCGAGCGTTTCGACGACCTGGGTGGATGTGTCATGCTTGCTTCGCCAGGTATGATGCAGTCCGGAACATCGCGTGAGCTGCTTGAGCGATGGGCACCTGACCCAAGGAACGGTGTCATCATCACCGGTTACTCTGTTGAGGGCACAATGGCGAAGCAGATTGTCCACGAGCCAGATCAAATTCCTGCCATCATGACCCGAGCGAGTAACTCAGCACGACGACCAGGTCAAAGAGAGAATGAGCAGACCATGATTCCCCGGCGATGCACAGTCCAGGAGTACAGTTTCGCGGCGCATGTCGATGGAAAAGAGAACATGGAGTTTGTGCAGGAAGTTGCTGCTCCTGTTGTTGTAAGTTCAGCTCACCTTGCATATTCACGGTGAAGAAGCTTGTACTCACCAAAGGCTAGATTCTTGTTCACGGCGAGAAGGGTAACATGACTCGTCTAAAGTCTAAACTCCTTTCCTTCAACGCTCAGAAAGCCGTCCCCACGAAAATTTACTCCCCAGCCAACTGTGAGGAACTCCGCATTCCTTTCAAAACCGATAAGATCGCCAAGGTAGTGGGAAAGTTGGCCTCTATCGCTCCACCTCTGCCTCGCTCCCTGACTCCGAACGGCGACGAAAGTATAAGTGCTGCAGAAGACCAAGAAGGCGAGAAGGTGGATATGATTAGTGGAGTTCTCGTCCAAAACGACTTCAAGATTTCGCTCATGGCACCCGAAGATCTGAAGGAATACGCAGGTCTAACCACAACGACCATTTTATGTCGTCAGCATCTCACTCTGTCGGCTGCTGGAGTCGATCTAATACGATGGGCGCTCGAAGGAACCTTTGGTGCTATCAAAGAGAGCAGTCTCACCGACGCTGCCGTTGACGGTAAGATGAACGGCAACGGCACGACTCACGATGAGGAGGCAGATGAAGAAGTCAGCCGAACAGAAACAAAGTTCACGGTAATGGACTGCGTGAATGTCCTCATCAAGAACGGAGGAAGAGTAGAAGTAGAATGGGAAGGCAACGTAATCAACGACGGTATCGCCGACGCCGTTCTTGCAGTTCTCTTCACCGTCGAGTCTTCTCCAGCAGCTGTTCGACGTAAGTCACATCCCCCAATCCAGCCTAGCACTCCGATCAGACCTCATACTAACACACATCATCTAGAATCTTCAAAACAACACTCTCATACCCATGCATCCCCACCCAAAGAAGAAGAGGAAGACGAAATACTCACCACAAAACTGACCCACCGCTTCAAGAAGCCTCATCCTCACCGCACAACAGACCCTTCCACCCGTCTGGCCCGCCTCTTCCTCTTCCTAGAAGCTCAGTTCGGCGAAGAAGCAGTCCGGCCCATTACTCTCCCTCGCAACAGCACTACAACCGCTACTGCGAACGGCACTCCGGCAGCCAACCCTGATTCAATGGATACCTCAACTCCAGATGATGCCAAGTCACAAGAGCCCTTTAGTGTTGCTGCTCTCCCGCCTCCCATTGCACCAGACGACCAGTTGTCCGCAGAAGACAAAGCAGAGCTCAAACGTCTACACAACCTAGGTATACCTGTTCCTGGTGTCGAGATTAAGTTTGACAAGTGGGTGGCGAAGGTTTGGTTGGAGGATTTGGATGTGGAGTGCGCGAATAATGCGCTTAGGGCGAGGGTCAAGGCTGTGGTTGAGAGGGGGGTTGAGACGGTTAGTGGATTGTGGCGGTAGACGGAGTCGGACGAGGAAAAAGAAGCAGGCTCAGAAAGTATACAGGAGAAGGGAATGATGACTGAGTGAACTTTGCTTCGAGATCTAATCTAGGGCGACGATCTTCTTCTATTTTCTACATCGAGTTGAACAAGTTATGTGGTGTTTCTACCTGCAATGAACGAGGTCGATGATAATATGAGAATTTTCACTTTCAAAGCTCATGTTCCTATATCTACACTGTGGCGCTTGAGAAGCAAGCCTAGCACTGGGAGTAACAATATGCTTGCGTATCCTATCTTTCTCACATATGTGTGGTACCATTGACTCTTCATTTACATCTAAACGATTCGCTGTCACTCTAGCGTGTTAATCGCAAAAGGTAGTTTAGAACGACTACAGGGACGAAGCGTACGCTGAAGTGTCCGGGCGGGTTCCTGTCTGTAGAGAGAAGGGCACTTCACCGAGAGAAGACCTGGATGCACTGTTCGAGGGAATGTGGAGATCCGAAAGTGCTTAAAGTGCCCAAGCTCGAGAAGTTGAGGAAGTTAAATACCATACCGGAGAAGTCACATTGCAGGAACGGCACTCGACTCGATATCAGAACACGGTGTCAAAAAGCATTCATCATTTTCTCGTTGAGTCACGGACTATGTTGCATGGATGCTGTGTACGGTTCGCTCCCTGTGATGGTTGCCTCGAAGGCTCAACGAAAGCGAACTGGTGCCTATCCCTGTAGGACAATTACCGCTGCCGACACTACCGGTAGATGTGGGCAAAGAAATTCTTTCGTTAGGTCGAATGAACCCCTTCGGTACTTGGTACACAGAGCGCTTGCAAGTCCATCCGCTATTTTAGGCCTGAAACGCGTTCCTGAATTTCCAGGCATTGTCGCGTCGCGGGTCCAAGTTTCGGAACTGTGGCGGTGCGATGGCCCTTCCTCCCTAGAAGCACTGATCTTGCTGGCGAACCTTGTTGCGTTGAAGGAAAGCTCAGGCAAGTCCGCTATCCAGAAAACTTTTTGGATGTGTAAGATTGCTGCCGACAGGTATTTTGCGATAATTGACCAAGGTGAGCCGCATGCCGCGATGTCTGCCTTGCCGGCTCGGCGGCTTTCTTGAGGGTCAAGCCTCAGCGCTAAACCCACATGCCCCCCTCGCTCCAGCCACAATCGTCACGACGCATTGGTCTCTCAACTACGCGGATCCATGCCATGGCAGATAGCTACCCCCCAGCCATCTGATGGGGGGCCGCGATAGACTACTGCGCACTTGCTGCGGAAGGCCTTGGGCGCCTGTTGCAGTTGCCTTGTACACTTTCTCTATCCTGTTCTGTGACTGTGACTGCTCCGACTGCTAATCTTCTTTGTACTGTGCTGTGTGATACGTGTCGCAGCCAGCCTCTTACTGATAAGGGCAAACAGGTTCTTGATGATATAGGTTACGGTAGCTTCTTAGGTTGTGCTTTGAGGAAATCGGACGCTCTTTTGGCAGCACTGAAGGGATATTTGAGAAAAAGACGGTATCGTGACTTTGGAGGTTCGTCATGGAGGTATGCAGGCAGCTTAACCTTCCCACCTGATGTCGAATCAACTAACCTTCCTGCAGGACACTATTAGATTACATGGCGACTCTCCAGCACTCACGCGAAGCACATCGCCCACACAACATGCATCACCAAGCTCCTCAGACTCGTCAGCGACGATAAAACCACTACCCACGATACCACACATGCCCCCTCCCTACGCAGACCAAGAGCCGTACCGTGATGATCCCCCAACACCCACAGAAGGCATATCCTCGACGCGTCATCAACTCATTTCACCCACATATGACCCGCACTCTCAGCACAGTCTGGTGTACCAACCATACACAGACACCTCACCACCTCACACACCAATCGCCGACGACGTACCTCTTGCACATCTCCTCTCCACGCACACGTACGCGCAATCAACGGAGTTCTCGATCCAATCTGACGATGCCTTGTACCCAGCTGATGCACCACCGTCATACGCAATCGCAGTCCGACAATCATATCGCGACACACTCATCCAATACATACCTAGCAGCCAGCACGACTCCCGAGTTGCAGAAGACGAGGAAAGCCAACTGGGTATAGACGCGACAAGACCAGATGATGTGCGGTATTCGGTCGAGAGAATCGTCGCCATGTTCGTTGTTGCGCTGCTCTTGTTGGTAGTGTCAGGGGTGCTTGCTTGGCTTGCACTGGGGAACATGGGATGACAGTAGAAGTGAGGGACGTTGTCTGCGATTGAGGAAACGGAAGGAGTTGGACATGAATATGATACACACGCGAACTGTTTTCGCGACTACTTTGGATATGATGGTAGTACAAATTCGGGCATGGGAGTTTTGCATTGGAAATAAGGATTTTGGATAATTCGAAGCAATGTTTGGCATAGCATCTAAGATGACATCATGTAAAGACCCTTTGGCTTCACTCTTGTGAAGACGTGCAGTGAAGTATAAAGAGATGGCTGGTAACATATGCCTCACAACCAATTGCACGCTAGGATGGCAATTGCAGAAAGCGAAAGCGACGTCTTCGGAACACAGACTTGCATCAGATCGTCATACAGAATTCCCTGACAGCGTTATGCTGCCCTGCCTTAATATTAAGACTCAGTCCACCGTAATGAACGCTAACATACCACAGCCAAACAAATCGTGTTCCAATATTAGACACCAGCCTTATGGACCCTGGAGTGGAGCTCCCCAGTTTGGTGGGTCCGTATGGGCATCGGGACAAAGAAACGCGAAGATGGGAAAGCGAAGATACAGACCGCTTGGAGAGATGAAGCTTTGTGTTCTTGTACAACTTGCAGCCCATTGCTCGCATAGGGAAACGTAGGCGAACGTGCAACCTGAGGCATCGAGAGTGCTGATGTGAGCAGTATGCAGCAGAGACCCACCCAGGCTCGGGCTCGTAAGACGGTAGGATTGTTGACGGGACCGTCAGGCCGCCAGAGGGAAATGGCATCCTTCGTAATGGAAAACTCCCCTTGTCGTCCTATCCAGCACGTGGTGACTCCCATAAAGCATGCTCCCGGGATACAGTACGGCAGGAACCGGGGTACCGCTGAGGACGCTGAACAGGCGGGATGTTGTGTTTGACAGCTCGACGTGGCTGGTTCTGAGCGATTCAATTAGTGTGTGGCGTCGCCGTAGCGGTCCAGGATGTTGACCGGCGGAGGATGACCCGCTATTGTGTACAATTCACCCCGCCGCGTCAATTTCGCCAGCAAGCGCCGTGGTCAGGAACGAGCAACTCAGTGATCGCGCGCTTTGTATCTGCCGTGTCAAGCTTCGAGGATACAAAGCCCGTCACTAAGCACTCTCAGCCAATTCCTCGGGGACTGCGCCGCACCCCCAGCCGGCGGGCTTTCCCTCACACAGCCTTGCAGCTTGCTCCGTTTGGACAGTGCCCAGCTTGCTGTCAGCCGCAGCAGCACCTCTCCCAAATATCCTTGATCGCACCCCACCCGCTGATTCTCAGCCCTCTCCCTCTCTCAGTCTCATGAATTCCATGAACACCCGTTTCAAGAACCTAGTGGGTTCGAAACGAAAGAGTTCCTCACACAACCCCTCGCCCACTCCCCAGAGCAATCCCGCCCCCACAGGCACCCAACGACCAACCTCGCTGTCCCCCCAGGCCTCGTCGAGCAGCTCGTCGCTCCCCATGAATCCTCAAAACCCGCTGGGCCGCCCGCCCTCGTACACATACGCCCCTCCTGGCGGACTCGGTGCGCCGCAACAACAGCACGGCCGACCCGCGAGCCCTCTACCGCCCATCAACACGGGCGCGCCTGGCTACCCTCCCCAGCAGACGCCCATGGGCTACCCGCCGCAGGGTGGTCCGCCTGGCTACCCTCCCCAAGGGCCGCCTGGACAATACGGCCAGGGCTACGGTGCACCTCCGCCTGGAGCTCCTGCCCCTCATGGTGCGCCCACATCATACAACAGGCCCTCGGGCATGGCAGAAGTAGCCGGCGAAGGTCGTTCCAAGGCTCAGCTCATTGTTGGCATCGACTTTGTGAGTAGCCTCAGGCATCACGAGGCGCAGCAACTAACCACCCCAAACAGGGCACTACCTTCTCAGGCGTCGCATTCGCCTTTGCTACCAACACCGAGGCCAAGGAAGACATCATCACCGAATGGCCTGGCGCCGGTAACCAGACAAAGCAGAAGGTGCGACCCACATGACCACATCGACGTGACAGGACTAATGCGCCGCAGATTCCCACCGTCCTCTACTACGACCAGTACCAGAAAGTAGTAGGATGGGGCCCTGACATCGCCGATGCTTTGGCCCCCACGGGCTACCCCAAGCCTGGTGTGCAAAAGGTCGAGTGGTTCAAGCTGCAGCTTATGCTGTCCGGAAACACATACATCGACCCCATCAACCTTCCACCGCTACCTCCTGGCAAGTCCGAGATCGATGTCGCCGCCGACTACCTCTTCCACCTGCGCCAGGCAATGCGCAACCAGCTGCAAAAGACGCTTGGTGAGGTTTTCAACCGAGAGGAGCGCAACATCAGATACTACCTCACGGTACCTGCCATCTGGAACGATGCTGGAAAGGCTGCAACGCGCGCGGCTGCCATTCAGGCTGGTTTCTTGCGGGACGAAAACGACAACAGATTGACACTCATCACCGAACCCGAAGCCGCCGCCATGTTCTGTTCAAAGACTGGTCTGCTCAACCTCAAGATACACGACGCCGTTCTCATCGTCGATTGTGGTGGTGGAACCGTCGATTTGATTGCCTACGAAGTCGAAGAAGAGCAGCCCTTCTCCGTCGCCGAGTGCACAGCTGGATCCGGAGACTCGTGCGGTTCCACTGCGCTCAATCGCAACTTCAGCAACATTCTCCGAGCCAAGATCAGGAAGATGAAACTCCCAGATGGTTCCAAAACCGCCGGCAAGGTGTATGCCAAGTGTATCATGGATTTTGAGAATAGGATAAAAGCCGATTTCCGAAACAATGGTCAGAAATGGGCCGTCGACGTTGGTATCGAGGCAGAGTTCCCCGAGGCTGGCATCGAAGAAGGGTATATGACTTTCACGAACGAGGAGATTCTGCAGTGCTTTGAGCCGGTCGTGAACCGTATCCTTGAGCTTGTCAGGAATCAGATCATCGCCATTCAGGCACAGAACCGGTCATTGCAGGTGAGCAACACGAGATTGAAGCTTTTTACATCCAGTACTAATCAGCACAGAACGTCTTGGTTGTCGGTGGTTTTGGAGCCTCTGAATACCTCTTCCAACAAATCAAACTCCACGTCCCACCTCAGTTTCAATCAAAGGTCGTCCGTCCCATGGACTCTGTCGCCGCCATCGTCAAGGGAGCCGTCACAGCAGGTATCACCGAGCGTATCGTCACACACCGTGTTGCACGTAGGCATTACCTCATGGCAACTCTCCAACCCTTCAAAGAGGGCCACCACCCCGAACAATACCGAGTCCCATCTCTTGACGGCAAGGATCGCTGCAAGTACACACGCCAAATCTTTGTGCAAAAGGGACAAAGAGTCAAGATCGGCGAGCCGGTTAAAGTCTCGTTCTTCAGACAAGTTGCACCCGGCGCTACACTTATGTACGAGGATATACTCTATGCGTGTGATGACGATGTTTGCCCAGAATACACCAAAGACCCTCGTAAGTTGAGAGAGATTATCCAACGAAGAAAACATCTTGCTAACGGCCAAGTAGGTATCAAGGAAGTTGTCACACTCACTTCTGATCTCTCACGAAAGAATCTCGAAAAGGATTTTGAACGCATGGACACGCCCCAAGGTACTTTTTACCGTGTCTACTTTGACATTTACCTTACTCTCGATGGCTCGGAGTTCAATGCCGAGCTGGTTTGCCAGGGCGAGGTCATGGGCAGGTGTACTGCGCGATTCAGGTAGAGTGTGGGTTGGTAATGCGTGGAACGCCCGTAAAAGTTTACCCGACTGGTTTGCTAATCTGATGGAGAGACCATATTTTTGGACATCTTATCTAAATATCGGCAGGATGTATGGGCTAGATGGGGACACGATTGCGACTCTTTGTTCTGCGCGGATCCTCATCTTCTTGTTGACTTTCTTTTACGATCTGGTTGAGAGCGTCGACGATGTTATCTATACAAGCATACCCCTCAAACGTTTCAATGGCAAAATTCTTCTAATTGTTACACACTAATCTATCCAATATGAGTTCGAGCGCAGTATATCAAAGGTCCTCGCCCGATTGAACTGCGAAGCCTTTCCTAAACTCTGCCGAAATGAGTGTCGCGCACCCTCTAGAGAGCTTTGGCGGTAGCCATTGTCCGACCTAGTTGTATAAGAATTTGACGGTAGGGTCTCGGTGTCGCTGGTCAGCGAGGGAGTGCTGGTGCCAAAGTGATCCCCATCAAAGTCTGCAAAGAGGGATTGGTCAATGGAAGAGTCGGAGTCACTTTCTGAATGAGTATCAACCGGAGACATGACATCGGGTACTGACGGTACCGCGTACTCGTAGTATCCAAGGCTTGGACGGTTTTCTTCTGAGAAAGAACGTACAGGTGAACTACAGACCGACGCTCCACGGATTACCGGTGGTTCCGGATCTAAAGCATCTGAATATGCGTAATGGTCGTCTCCATCGGTTGTTTCTCCAGCATTGGTGTGGTTTTCGTAGGCATAGTCACCTTCATGCGTAGATGAACCTACCGAGAACCTTGAATCGATTGACAATCGACGCTCAACTCTAACAGTCTCGGAACCACTATCTGATATGGAAAAGCGGTAGCTTGCTGGAACTACCTCTGTGATGATGTAGTCATCCAACGAGAATCGTCGAGATGCTGGAATGGCTTCTGGGATGCCATCGGAAACGTCATCTGGTACGCTGGCTTCAGTTGCTGGGTAGCCTGAAGATTGCGAAACCGAACTAGCACTTTCCAGAGAGAATCTCCGAGATGCAGAAACAGCTTCTGGAATGTCCTTTGAAACGTGGTCTGACATACCAAAATCAGTTGCTGCGTAGTTTCGGCGACTTGTCGATAGCGAAGTCAAAGCTGGGCCTGAAGTGGTCTTCAAAACACCGAGATCTTGCCACAGAAGGTACTCATTACGCTGAATGAGGGGCGGCAAACCTGGCTTATCAGCCATGGAAAGCACATCCTTTGTACCACGCAGAGGTGGAGGACGAGGTTCGTTTGCGGCCTCGTTAGTGTGCGTATGCCTTTGAGGACGATTCACCGAGGCAGCATCGTGACGCTGATACTTACAGACCTTCTTTATTGATGTCACTGGTAGCTTTGTTCGTTGCTGTGGTCCTGGAAAGGGAGAGTCTGGACGCTTTGGATGGTACAGGGATTGTTTAGGAGGGGCTTCAAAGATAGTAGTACCTTTAGTACTCTGCCTCCGCGATTGCTTGGTTAGTGGTCGTTTCTTTGTTATCGGAGCATGACCAGTCTGTTGCACTGCAACTGGTGCTGACAGATCGTACTCATCGGCTTCACTACCAGGGCAATATCCAAGATTTGTATACTTCTGAGCGCGTGACTTTAGTCTTGGTCGACGATTGGTTCGGTACCGCACAGCGTTACAACGCTGAAGTTTTACTGTAACCTGAGGAGAAAGCTGCGATGTAGAAACATCCCCTAGCGTTTCATCACCACATGGCTTAGGCAGTCGGTTCTTTGCAGCTGGTACGTCATCAATAGGTGTCGGCAGCAGCGCTGGTCTGAATCGTACCGCTCTACGAGCTTGTGCAAAGAAGGTAGAGACAGCGTTGGCCACTTTTGGTATGCAAAACTGCTCGTTCTGTTTCTTGTCAGGCTCTACACCACGACTTCCAGTATACTCTTCAGCTGTCATGGGAGCCATAATCATACTATCGAGCGAAGGCCGGGGTTGCTGGGCAGAGTCCTGACGAGGCACTGTCATCTCCATGTCCAGTCCCTCACGAAACATGGAGACGCCGGTAGGGTACTGAGCATACCTTGGCTGAGGGCGAGGATACACACGCACAAACTGGCTTTGTTGATTTTCGGGGACTAGAGCAAGGATAGTCTCGATGTCGTGACAAGCGCAACGGGGGTTCTCTGTATGCTTGTGCGCGCGCATTTCCGCGTATGTCAACATAGCCATGCCCGTGACACTGGGTTTCGGCTCATTCGTCGCGCTATCGAGATTACCCTGAGGCTTCGATTTGTGTGTCTTCGCGAAATCCAGATGTTCCATCACCATGTTTAGTGTTTTGAACTTGTAAAAGCTGGGTGTTGAACGTTTGACGGAACCGTGAGTCGCTAGTTGATAGCTCAGTATCTTTCTATTATGTATTGGCCAAAGAGCGTACTGAGCTGTAAGACTACACGGTTGTCTCTGCTTTGACGGGTATGGATGTGTTCCCTAGGAATATATGGGTGATCTTCCTCTTATCATCCGGGATGATTCCAGCAATGTCTGCGAACATATCCAGTATATTCATGTGAATAGACGTGGCGGTGAAATTGACTTACAATGTCTGACATAGTGAACTGATTGATAAATAACTAGAAACAGTCAGACGAATCCACTCGAGTTGCGTTAGTATATATAGCAGCTGGTATCACACGTAAGCTGGATATATAGTGATAGCATGCAGACATCCTCACTAACTACAGCGTCACACCACGAAGGTAAAAGACTATACAAGTCTGTTAGTGGTTGACGGCCCGATATGTAGAAGCTGAGAGAAGCGTCCGAGATTTTAATAAGAGCAGTTTATATCATATTTGTTGTGGGAGTCTAACAATCAGAGATTGGACATTCTCATGTGGACTCTAGTAATGATATGTGACAATATATACGTAAAACTTTGTACTGTGTCGACACTCTGTGCTGGGAGTGAAACTCATCATTCATCATTCTGCTGTCTCTTGGTCGTCTCATAGCGGTGAGACAAAAGAAAAATCCAGCTCATACATATCGCGATATGTCTTGGACTTGAACAAAGTAGCGACCTCATGAAGAGTGTTACAGGACGAGTGGTATATGGCGAAGAAGGAGACATCTGCATTGCTTCCGAAAGTATCATACAAAAAGCAGGGGTATCATGAACTCTTTCACCGGAACTTAGGCCGGTAGGTTGTCAGCCTTACTGAGCCGTCTGACGCCCTCCGCCTTCCTGTCTTCCGCAAGGATAGAGGCGAATTTACTAGCCTTCCTGATCTGCGGGCCCTTCCAATAGAAAACGTAGATCGGCACCACGACCAGACACGACAAGCATGCCAAAAGAGTGGTGGCATACTCAGACTTCTGGGGACTCGTAGATGCGAGATTGTTGTACAGAGGTGTGGCGTACATAGCCGAGATACCGGCGAGGAAATCACGAGCAAACGCGTTTCCGCCAGTGGCTGAAGCCGAGTATGGACCGTACGCAGCGATCATGTAATCGACGGAAGAGTAGTAGATTGCGAAGTTTGCAAGGCCGACGAGGAACGAAAAGATCATTGGTGCTATCCAATGCGTTTGAGGTGGTCCCATACCTGTACACTATTAGTCGAAGTTCAGGTGACTACATTGGAGGCCAACTTACAGGTCCAAGCAAAGCCAAACAGCCCGATGGGCTCAAACAACGCAAGCAACAGAAGTGGTTTCAAACGCCGCTCTGGCGACATCCAGTCAGGGCCATTCTTCTTGCGTAGGTGATCATCGCGCCAGAACCAAGGCCAGTACAGGAAGTATGTGAAGAAGTAGGAGGCGTTGATTGGAATGAACGCCCAAGCTACCTGCAGCGTACCGAAACCAAAGTTGTTCGGGAAAGTGACGTTGAAAGCCTCCAGGAACGTGAAGATCAGAGCGTCAGAGAAACCGGAGAGGAGCGATAGGAGCAACACGATAGGCTCACGGACGAACATCTCAAATGGTCGGAGCCAGATCTTTCCAGCTTCCTTGAGCGAGATTCGCGGCTTCTTGAGTTCGTTTGGTCCATAAACGTTGGGATCTTCGCCAGTCTCACGACGTCTCTTCGCTTCGCGGTCGATAAGAATGGTAGCTCGGCTCTCCGGCATGAAGAAATGCACTGCTTGGACAGCAACACCAAAGATCAATTGGATCCAGAAGTTCCACTGCCATGTAAGGTATTTTTCGATGGGTCCGCCGATTACACCGCCGATAGACGTTCCGATCGTAGAAGACAATACAATAAAGCATAGAGGCCAGTGCTGAGTCTCTGGTTCGTACATGTCGGCAATAAGACCAAGAGTAACACTACCTCCAGCTGTAGAGAGACCACCCTAAAAACAAACATTAGCGCTGGATGTATTCAAAAGGTGGTAAACTTACAAGAGCTCTGCAGACCACGATGGTGCCGAAGTTCGGGGCAACAGAACAGGGGATTTCCCAGATGTTGATGAGCAGCATACTGAGCTGTAGAATGGGCCATCGACCAAATTCCTCGCTCCATGGCGCCCACAGTTCGCACCCAAAGGAGTAGAAGACCAGATAGATCATCTGTCCAACGCGCGCTGCCTGTGCGCTGATTCCGAAATGTTCAGAGATGGGGTTGACAGCGCTAGGATATACCGACGTGTTGAAGTTCATGGAGATTTGAATTCCAGCAATGGAAGCCAAATACATGGCCTTCTTCCACTTTGGCCAGGAGTATGCGAGCTTATCCCAACACTCCCATTCCCTCAACTCGCGCTTTCCGTCTGGACCGGGTACCATGGAGGGGTGGTGGACTCCTTGAGGATCGACGGGGACGTTGACATCCCATTTCTCCTCGTCGCTGGCCTCAGCTGGTACGCTGGGTCGGCGCTCAGAATCATCTTTCTCGGAAACTGGTCCTGTGCCAGCTCGGGCGGGCGAAGGTTGCCTGGACTCGCGTTCCGTCATCGTAAGGTGGAATGAGGAGAGAAAGCTGGAGATGAGACTTGGGGTGCGGGATAGGGTATTAAGGCCCTCTTGAACCCAATAAAAGTCCACATTTGGCATCCACCTCCAGAATGACGTCTGAGTAGAAAGCTCGCAATGAAGAACGACTCTCCACTCAGAGAGGGTCCTGTCAGGGTGGGATCCATTGTTGTCAACCCTTGGCATAAAATGTCGGCCTAAAATTTATCGTTGGGATCGGGGTGATAGATGCCATCGACGATAGGAATGATACAGTGTGTCTCAGGGTGGGCCTAGCTTGTCAACGTCGCGGTGCTCTTTGGCGGTTGTATCTTGTGGACCCAACTATGTGACGACAAGCTTCGTCCATGCAGCGAAAAACTGTTAGTTACTTTCTTAATCCACTTCTTGCCGACGTGCGCGCACCTCCCGACAGGCGAAACGTCCGTAGATCTGCATGCGGCTGAAGATAAGAATGGGTCGAGTGGGTCCCAAACCCGCAAGTTCTCAGGCAGCTAGTGAGGTCGCCCGGTATTGCTTGAATAGTTTGGCTTTTTTGTGTTCGTATGAAATTGAGCATACTTGCTGAAAAGCTGCTCCGCTTTGCCTGTAAAGGAACACATGGAAAGGTCTTTCAGAAGACGACATACGAGTGCCTAACGGAGTCCCAGTGAGGTAGAGCAAAAAGCTCTTTATCGCCTCCAGGTATGACATGTCAGGATGCGGTCTGTCAATTGATCAACATGCCGTAGTCGTCCGATTGGGGTAAAGACGGAAGAGGCTCTGCGGGCAAGCGGGTGAAAACTTTTAGCTCAACTGCATGACATCACAACGCATGAACGCGAGATCCGCCGCGGTTCGCAACACCAACAGCATTCTTCACGATGCGATCGAGAGGGTCTCGACCTACGCTACATATACTATTTGGCGTAAGTTACCCGAAATTTTCAAACTCACAACATTGCCTCGGGTAAGCTCCAATTTTTCATGCCAACGTGCTGCAGGGTTCACTCCCTGAAATTTGAGACGTATTTTACGCACACAGCTCCCACGTGCACGTCGATTGACATGACATCGCGCACTAGCCTTTCCGAGTATCCCTTACTCGTATCCCCACTAAGTTCGACAGACCGTCTAGACTGTGGAGACAACAGGCAGGACGTCATTGAGCACGAGAATGCTGCCACAACACTACGCCCTCTAGATCGACACGACTACTCAGAAATAACAATTGTTGGACGGAACTGGTCAACAGAATAACTCAAACTCAGAATTAGAGTCGAAATCACTGAAAGAGCGTCGTTCCAACATCAAGGACACAACTGTGACTTATTCACAGCGTATATATGGCTTGAACTAACGTAAGCAGAGAGGCACGGATATATTGCCAAGCAGCGGTGCGTTGAGTTTGTGGTTACTCTCCAGAAGTTCAATAACCTGCGGCTGCTGATAAGAAAAGCATCCTACCTAGGTACTAGAGTTCTATTGGAAATTGGCCTCGCGAAGTAGAGCATGAGGACTAGAAGATGAAGTGAAGAGAATCGCCAACCACATATGAACTCAAAGCGGTCCCTTTCGTCTAAATATCATTGTTTCTAATTGAAAGCAGGGAACATCAAAATTGAACTATAAGCGAGGCCAATAGCTATCTCATTAATTTCCGTGAACTATAAAACAACACGCCCAAATCTGAGTGCAGAACCAGCTCAGTATCATCATCCTAGAATTGGTATCACAGCAAAAAAGCATACATTTCTTCCCTCCATAAATTCACCAACGGCTCCCTTACAAAACACCAACGACAGCAGCAACGACCGCAGCAGCAGCTCCAACGTAGCTCTGCGGGCTGAAACCACCAGCAGCAACGTTAGCAGTGGCCTGAGCAGGAGCACCACTGGCAGAACTACTAGCACCACCTGCAGCACCACCAGAGGTACTATCAGTACCAGAGTTCGCGCCACCACCAGCTGAAGGCGAGGTGGGTGTGTTGCCTGTGGCGCCGCCTGAGCCGGCTGCTTGGCCAGGGGACAGGTTCTCCGTAGCTTGAGCGGCGAGAGCGACAAAGGCAGACATTGTTTTATTGCCGGACGTAGGACTGTACGTATATAGTTAGTGGATGTGTTTGGGAATGCGAGAATAATGACTTACGCGTTGATAGCACCGACCATACCAGCTTGGCAATGCTTGCCCTGAGAGCAGTAGAACCAGACTGGCTTCGCATCTGCGACACGGATGGTGTATGTGAGGACTTG
>Ga0265797_10002583_pt1 | contig 30157 bp, 38 predicted proteins | sample P2T30metagenome_FD_192433 | JGI IMG/M metagenome (GOLD analysis project Ga0265797, IMG submission 192433) | Plant litter microbial communities from East Loma Ridge, Irvine, California - P2 T30 | ecosystem: Environmental > Terrestrial > Plant litter > Unclassified | place: USA: California...
ATGGGGCTGATAGTTGGAGCTCGGGTGATGCAAGGTGCTCCGTGGGGAAGTACGATGGTGGAAAGAGGGAGATGGATTGTGGGTTTAGTTGTGCGTGAGGGAAGGGGGGATTGGGTGGTGGTTGTTTGGGGGGACTGTAAGAGTATTGGGTTTTTATCATCGTTGTGAATTGGGAGTGTTGGGTATTAGCGTTTTAGATGCTTGGGATGGCACTCCCTGTACATAGACTGCAGTTTTGAATCAAGCAATTATTGCTAGACATTCAATAATGACGATGACGTGATGCTTGGGTAGTATAATGCTTACTGAAGCATACGAGCGAAGATAAAGAGCGTTCAAGTCGGTCGAAAACAGCCGGTGGTGACTACGTTTCCGTGAATGAATGCAGTCCTCTGCTCCATGATATGGTGGTGCAATCTTCGGGGGTACTTCGATCTTCGCTCGCTGGGGACATCACGCAGTACCTACCTGAACTATAATTAGAACCAATGTCGATTTTTCTTAGAACACGTACACTACTGCTGACATCGAAGAAGATTCTGGACGTTATTCCTGAAAGGCGCGCCCTACATGCTCTGGCGTTCCGCTTTTCGGATAGTCTAGAGCGAAAGTGGTAAGAGTGCGGAATTAGTGGGGTTGAATTCCCTAGGTACTTGAACCTCGACCTGGACCATCGCCATGAATACTCCTCGTCCCAATTTGTGTTATTGACGAAAGTATCGACGCCAGAGGCAGGTTTCGATCATTTGCATTTCTCTCCATTCGAGCTTTCACGCCTTCCAAAAACTTTATACCCCGCAATGGATTCATCACAATTCCGAACCGCGGCGAAAGGAGCCATTGACGAAAGTACAATCATCCCAAAGACTCCCTGACATCGCCAGATTGAGCTAATACCGCCATAGTTGCTGACTACTACGACACTCTGCATGAAAGACCTGTCCTCCCGTCCGTCCAACCCGGCTACCTCCGTCCACTGCTTCCAGATGGCCCACCAGAAGAAGGCGAATCATGGGACAAGATTCAAGCCGACATCGATCGTGTAATCGTGCCCGGTCTCACACACTGGCAGTCTCCAAAGTACATGGCGTTCTTCCCTTGCAATTCGTCTTTTCCAGCCATGATCGGCGACATGTACAGCGGCGCTTTCAATGCTGCAGCCTTCAATTGGATCTGCTCGCCGGCTGTAACTGAGCTCGAGACAATCGTAATGGACTGGGTGGCCAACCTCCTGGCATTACCGGACTGCTACTTGAGCACGAGTCCGAATGGCGGCGGCGGCATCATCCAGGGCACAGCCAGCGAAGTCATCGTCACCGCCGTCGTCGCAGCGCGAGAACGTCTGATTAGACGCCGCCTGGCACACTTGAAGGATCCTGAAAGTGAGGAGTATCTTGATGCCGCCGCCGACATGCGTGGAAAGCTCGTCGCCTTGGGCTCCGAGCACGCGCACTCGAGTACGCAGAAAGCCGCCATCATCGCAGGCACGCGATTCCGCAAGGTCTCTGCAACAGCAGAGTCAGATTACGGAGTCACAGCTGAGTCGCTCAGGAAAGTGATTGAGGAATGTAGGGCGAAGGGCCTAGAGCCATTCTACTTCACCGCCACGCTTGGCAGCACTGGCACATGTGCCATCGACGACCTCGCCGGCATGGCGGAGCTTGCCAAAGACTACCCCGACCTGTGGATTCACGTCGACGCAGCGTATGCTGGGTCTGCTCTCGTCTGCCCGGAATATCAGCACCTCTGTCCACCACTTGCGCACTTCGACAGCTTCAACTTTAACCTGCACAAGTGGCTGCTCGTGAACTTCGACTGTTCGGCGTTCTTTGTTAAGAGCAGGAAGGATTTGATGGATACGTATAGTATCACGCCGAGCTATTTGCGCAATGAATTTACGGAGGGAGGGCTGGTGACGGACTATCGTGATTGGCAGATCCCGTTGGGACGCCGGTTCAGGAGCTTGAAGGTGTGGTTTGTATTGAGAAGCTATGGTATCAATGGCTTGCGCGCTTTCATTCGCAAGCACATCGACTTGGGAACGTACTTCCACGGCTTGTTGAAGTCGCGTCCCGACATGTTCAGCGTCGTTACGGAACCCGCATTTGGCCTGACGACGTTCCAAATTCTGCCGTCACAACCACCATCCACTGACGCTACCGCGTACACGAACGACTTCACGCCCAGCGCAGAGGCGCAGTACTTGGAAGATATCAATAGTAGGACGAAAGAAGTGTACGAGAAGGTGAACAGCAAGGGAGAATACTTTCTGACGAGTACGGTTGTGTGTGGGAAGTATGTTATTAGGGTTGTAAGTGCGAATGAGAAGGCTGAAGAGAGGTGGGTGAAGGGGTGTTTTGAGGAGATTTTGGGGGCTGTAGAGGAGACGAAGGCTTAAGATGTCACGATGTTGTTTTGGACATTTTACCTGTCTCAAATTGATATATGCACATACTCGTGATGAGAGCTTTTGGCGACTGATGCTAACCAGACGCGGACAAGTGGATTTGGACATGCAATGTCAGCTCGCATATTCGGCTTTCTAAAACAACATCTCTCACGGTCTGTGTGCTACGGATTTGACTTCTCGTCTTCTAAGCACTTCTCTAGCTTTTTAACCGTCTATCGCGCCAACACGCATTCAGACGCGCATTATGAACGATGCGCACTCGTGCCAGTATTGCGACTACATCTTTGTCGACTTGCCGGAGTCCCGTGATGGCTTTAACTTCAAGTACATTTTAGGCTTCCGTCTTGAACTCGAGACGGTCAAGACAGCTGTGCTTTCCGACTGTAGCTTCTTACGCTGGGCTCTCGGTGTCGATCTTCGGTTACTGGAAGTTGATACTGGAGATAGTTATCTCGATGATCACATCGCCGATCTACCCGGGTTCTTTACAGGCGGCGTTTTGGATCAACTCACCGAGTACGAAGAGTTTGAGGGCGACCCTAAATCCGGATATAGCACTCCGGGGCAACAAGGCGACCTCGAGCAGACAAATGTCCTGTATGCAAAAAAGAAGCCATATCTGAAGCTTTATCTCCAGTGCTTCTCGATCCTTTGGCCACGCCGGTGTTGGGTGTCAAAAACCATGGCAAGAAGTGATAAAACAGCAAAAGAAGAGTTCGCCATATTCGGAAAACTGCCTCATCTGGAATTGGTCGCCACAGACGGTACGTACCGCATCCTGGAGTAGATCAATACCTTGAGAGCTTACTCAAGAGATTTTGATACTAATTATGACCCACAGGGAGCATGCTCAAGGCTTATACCATGACCGAACCCATTGTGCGAATGCCTTCTTCACCATCGTCGCTCGCTTTATCAAAGTCCTGGCTTGAAGAGTGTTTGCACTGTCATCACCATGAGCACACAAACGACAACATGGCTCCCGCTCGCTTGCTACAAGTCTCAACAGATGACAACGGCGTTATCGAGGCTCGTATTGTCGACGTCACGGAGCATCAAGTTCCTGCATACCTCACGCTCTCATACTGCTGGGGTGGAGACCAGCGGCACAAGACCACGATCGAAAGTTTGTCAGGGTCCAGGGCACAGATTGACATACCTTCCATGCCTGCAACAATACAAGACGCCATCAAAGTTACTTTGGCCTTAGGTTATCATCATATCTGGATCGATAGCCTATGCGTCATACAAGACCTTGAGCAGGACAAGATTACCGAGATTGAGAAAATGCCTTCGATATATAGTAGGTCAGTCTGTACCATCAGTGCTTCTTTCCCCGCAGATGCCTCGGAAGGTTTTCTTCAGGATCGGTCTCAGTATACCGATCAAGTCATGCGATTGGGCGTGAGAGCTCGTAAAGATGGCGTGATTAGAGAACCTGAGCAAGCTTTTGCCTATCCACGCGGAGAGAACCATTTCGATGTTGTGGAAGCATTAGCCACGCGCGGATGGTAAGCCATGCTGTATCGTCTCATCAAGGACAATCTGACTCATCATGCAATTTATAGGGCCCTTCAGGAGCGTCTGCTGTCCCTTCGCATCCTAGAGTACCGCCGTAAACAGGCATACTTCATGTGTCCATTGACAGACGAGTACGAAAACAACCGACGCGACGGCTGGACGATAGATTGGGCCCAGACGTTCAGCGTACGAGTAATTTCGAACGAGTATAATGTTGGCCCGGCGTCGCTACTTGGGCGGAATATAGACAACTCCGAGTGCTTCCGTAATCTGTGGATAGCCGTCATCGAAATCTATACTGCTCGTCAGCTCACCTTCGCGGCGGACCGGGCACTGGCTATATCGGGTATAGCACGTCAAATAGCGGCTATGGACAAGACCGGATCAAGCGCTGTATACGTCGCAGGCAACTGGCTGTCTCTTTTCCCATTCATTTTAACCTGGACTAGCAATTTTTGGAGCGCAATGAGCGAAACAGCAAACGTGCGACGCATCCCAAGCTGGTCCTGGACGTCCGTCAATATTCCCGTGTCCTTCGCCCACGATCTTCTACAGCATAACTCATTGGCACAACTCGTTAGCCACGAGCTTAAGCTTCGAGATCAGAGCGCACCTTTTGGTGATGTTGTCGGTGCCACACTCACAATCAGCGCTTGCGTCTTCACCAAGAGATGTCGCATCACAGACCGAAATACATGGCATGGGACAAGACTACTGTTCAACGCCACGTGGAAGAATCTTGGTGTAGTATTCCTTGACTCCCCAATCGACTCGCAGGGCAGGAAATACATGCTGACACTTGTCGTTCTCATGGAACACAACAGCTCTAACAGCTGCGAGGTATCTGGTATTGTGGTCGCGGAAGAACCTAGCAGGAATGAGAGACGGACTTTCGTGAGGCTGGGGTCTTGGAAGGCGTCTCAAGTTCTCCACGACAGTGCTAAGCGGGCGAAAATGATGCGCAGCTTCACCAAGTTCGAGTTTGAGACTTTCGATCTGGTTTGAGGAGCGTGCACAAGATGTCTGGAAAAGCGATGGAGGCTATGCAAAAAGGTTAACACTCTGTCCGAAGCATCACTACTTCAGTCTTGTATGTTTGCCAAATGAGTAGTGGTACGTTGCTTGAAGACGCTACGAGTACCAATGTCATCTGTTCCTCCATCAGATCTCAGAACAGTTCAGGGTCTTCCAGTAAAGCAGTGAGCGAGAATTGAAGACAGGCAGAATGGTAAATAGAGCTGTGGTCGAGCCGTATGCACGGAGATGTACGCTTCTCAGTTGACCAACAGCGGAACCTGTCTAGGGTACACGAGGAGGCTGCTAGAACTCATTTTCAAATCTGCCAGTTTACGCTCATTCAGAGTGTAGCCTTCAGGATACGACAAAGCCTTACCGACCATTCTACACGTTGCGAATCGAAGATCTCCTGAGCGACAATTTATAATTCCGCAAGCAACAAGCAGCCAGCTCTTTTTAGCTCGTCAACTCAGGGGTCAAGGAGCTCGAACTTTTAACAGTCGCTTGCGCTTCTTGGAACGGCGCATCCTCTTCTGCTTCGACTTGCTGTAGAGTTCATCTTGTTCATTGTCGATCTTGTAATTTTTGTGCATACGCTTCCGACCCTCTATAATGTTCATCTTTGTGTCGTTCATGTGTGACTCCAACGCCTCGTCCGTATGTTTAGCACTCTTCGTTCTAGAGCTATGTCGGTAAAGCATGTCAACTTCGTGGAATTTTAGATCAGCGTATCCGTTATCGGCAAAGCGCCGCTTACTGTCTATGGCGGGTTCAGTCATAATTGTGAGTCCATACCTATACCGTGCGAAAGGTAAGCTATGCCCTTCTCCGCATCCGAGACAGCGGACAACAAATGCGCCGAAGGTCAAAGCCGTCGTGAAACGTAGAGACTGATGGTGAAAGATGATGTAGAGGCGGAGACGGTATTCCGTAGCTTGACGGTACGCTGGGGGTTTCTTTTTGCAAAACATTCGTCGTCGGTTCAGGCTAAGAGGTACTCTTAATTGGCGAGTAGCTCGACGCTCGCTAGGTCGATTCTTAATACGATTTTCATCGCATCTGTTGTGTTCTTGCCAGGACTTTGTCGTGTCGATGGCATCATTGTGGCCGTGGACGGGGTGGATAGTAGAGAAGCTTCCGCACACGCTGTGTCTTCTTTAGTAGAAGGCTCAGATGCTGTGATACAAGCTCGGTACAGCTTGTTCCAGGCCAAGCAAATGTTGCTAAATAGTGAGCGTTATGGCAAATAGGTCGTGTAGTGTACCTTGGAGTTGTTCGCTGATCGATTAGTAGTGGAGAGGTATCAATGGACGGACTGGATTCCTCCTGACCACTCTGGCACGCTTGAGAACGGTGGGCTGTAAAGCTTGAAGTGATTCCAGGAAGACTGATTAGTATACTGATTTTTGGCAGGGATAGTACGTGGAGGCAATCCTGTTGAGCGAGCACCTCAGTGGTGACAATATATCGGCATATTATAGAAGGCTGAGTGCCACCAAGTCTGGATAGCACGAAACTTCCTGCACATCTTCCCTAATCCGCTCCAAGTCTATTTATGCTCGAACCACATAAGCGCCGCGGCCTCCACGCTTTCACGAGCCATCGTTGCCAGCAACACGACCGTTCCCACTCTTCGCAATGACCTTCGCTTTCTTAGCGACGTGTCCGGCGCTAACGATATTCTTATACCGCTTCTCGTCTCCCTCGTGCGCTCTAGTACAGCTTTGCCGCTTGCACAATCCCGCCCGGTAATCTTGACACCGAGCTCGCTTGCAGCTGCAGCGGTTCTTGACACACTCGCTGCACGTATCTTCGCCGTCACAAGTGCGGTTGTTCGTGAAGCAGCTGATGCAAGTGACCCATAAATTCTTGTATTGTAGTACCGGTGGTGAAGGGGACACCGCAGCAGTCATCGGAGAGCTGGTACATCATTAGTTGGTCCTCATTGCCAAAATCATCTGACCTGTGACTTACTTCATCTCGCCAAACTTGCGCTTCTTGAAATCATCTAGGTGCTGCAGACGCTTCTCGACACCCTGATCACGGGGAGACATGGCTTCATTCCCATCGGATTCCGACACCTTTGCGAGTCTACGATGAGTCAACATCAGCTATTTTAGTAATGAAACATAGTCTTAACGTACTCTTGATAACCCGTCGCTCTTGTACATCTTTGCGGCGAGTGAAAGATCTTTCAGCTCACGAGCTTGCTCCAAAATGATCCGTCTGTTTTCCTCCATTGTAGCGCGTGCCTGCCCCAGCGCCTCTTCGGCCCCTGCCAGCTTGGACTTCATGAAGCTTTTGCTTAGAGCGCTAGTGAGACAATCGCCTCCATCCATGAGAATTGTGAGCACGAGCTCAATCAGCTTTGACCGGTCTGACTCGAGCTCTTCGATGGTGGCAGAGCGCGAACGTTCAGTGGGAAGCTTTTCGATGAACTCTTGGCTGTCCGCGAGGAGTTTGGCGATTTCGTCGGCTGATTTCATAGTTGTGGATAGAAGGGCGCAAACTACGCCGTTGTCTTCTTGAGATCTGACCTGAGAGGACTTTGCGCGAGTGTCGTGATTTCCGCGCAAGATCTAATGTTCCAGACGGCTTAGTGTTGATAGTGAGTCAGGGTATGGGAAGGTACCTCAAATCGAAACGTCTCGAACTGCAAACGCTTCCTCTCACGCGAGACCGTGCCCAGTCACGTCACCTCGCTGTCACCTTTCTCGCCAAGCAATATCACGTGCCACTCATGTTAGCTTCTGCCTCTAGATTTTCAGTCCCACTGGGCCCTCCGTAACCTGCTCTTCTTTTTCTTTAACCAGGCTTCGATCTGACAGTCGCGAAGCAATCTTAGCCGTGGTTGCCAGCTTCGCATATAATATATTCACGAACCGTACGTTGTAATCATTCAAGCGTGTAACGACGAGGCTGCTTAAGCTTACACAGCAAAGCCGAAGGACGCCTATGGATCTTTTCACGTAGCACGAGCCGGATTGATCCTCTGAACCATCGCAAGCCCACAAATTGCTGAAGGCATCCAACTTCTGGAACGCAACGCAGATGGGTTACAAAGAAGTACAAGTCTATGATCTCTTCCGGCGCAGCTCACTTTCCCAGATCCGGGTCTATTCCGCGGCGTTGAGCGTGCGTTGAGGAGCATCAACATGCCTGACGGCATCACGTTTGAGAGCGCGGAGCGAACGCTATGGTGTCACCAGAATCCGCGAGAATTCGTGATCGATGACCTCAGCGAAGCCCTGCCAGCACTACTAGTGAGTGTCACTGAACACTAATAAGAGTACCTTGAAAGTAGAGCGTGGCTGTCCTCATTATATTGTGTATAGCTTTCTTGCTCTACTCAAATAATATTGAAGATAGATAGGTCACTATTTCAGGTTACAGACCAGGACTTTGCCCTTTGTTGGAGAATTTTGCTGGTCTTGTTAATCACGAATCTTTGCGGCACCTGGTGGTGTCCTTGCCTTACTACATCACCAAAGCGTACAGAGTCTCACAGATATTAGAAGGGCTCTGAAGTCGCGATAGTAGATTCACGCTCGGCATTCATGGCTTTCTTCTGCCTGAGCAATTGTACCCGAGCCTGGAAGACATGTCCAATATGCGCCAGATTTTGAGAAACTGTGTGAAGATCAAGTATCGCGCTTCGATTAACTTAAGCAAACATCGGATATCATAACAAGTCCCAAAGTCCAATCCAACAACACCATACGCTATGCTCTGCCCCCAACCCTGCCTGTCCTCTACCAAAGCGCCGCATCTTTATCAAACCTCACAAGCTCCTTCCCAGCATCTTCAACATCTTTCCTCGCCTTCATGCGCATGTAAAAGATCGGACAATCTCTCGACTCGCAGATAACTTCGCAATGCACACTGCCCTGGCATCGCTGACATTGCGTCCAGAGACGCGCGAAACGGACTTCGAGCTCGCTGACCTTTGTCAACGTCTTGGTGTACAGTTCACCGATTCGTGGTCGGCAATTCTCGCAAACAGCCCCGTCTTTTTCATGAGCGCCGACGAGCGGCTTCTTGCAGCCCATGCACGTCGATGTCTTCTTCGCGAACTTCATCAGTCCGCCCATGGTAGGTGCTGCGACGGTGATGGAGCGTGTGTGTTCGCCCGTGAGCAGCGAGTTGGCCTTCTTCTCGCCGAGGATAGGCTCAAAGATCCTGCCGAGCGGTTTGGCGAGTTGGTTGTCGAGGTAGTACTTGGTGTCGATCGGCAAGTTGTTCTCCAACACCCACATGGGATCTTCAGACTTTTCGAAATTTCGCGCACCGCTAGCAGCCTTGACCATCACGTACGCGACACGGTCACCAAGTGCTGGCGCTGAACCTGCGTCACGCTTCTTCATTCGCTCTGCGAGCTCGACGTGGGCCTGCTTGTTCGCGTATCCGCCCTTGCCTTCCTTGTCTTCTTGTTTCGTGAGTGCCTTCGTGATGACGAGGTTGGACATGTCGATTTTGTTCTGCAAGAGATCTGAAATGGTCTCTTTGACGAAGCTGTATTATGTCAGTGCTGTTCTATCAGACGAAGGTCGGGAGACAAAAACTTACTGTTGAGCGCCCTCTGGATCTTGATCAATGAGCAACATGCGTAGTGAAGTCTCAATGACGGTCTGCACAAGCCGACAGTTGTCACGGCGAACAGTTTCAATACCCTTGGTGTCCATCTTGTCCCACTTGTCTGGGTTGGTCCAGTAAAGACCAGCGTATCGCTTCTTGTTGATGAGCAGATACGGGAAGTAGACCTTCTCGAACTCGAGCTTGATGGGCTTGACGAACTTCGATGAGACGTAATCAGCAGCCTCCTCGCCCAACTTCATCGCCTCCTTCAGCTCTGAAGTGCCAAACTTGACCATGACCGAATCGGTGTCACCGTAGATGACTTCAGCGTCATGAGTGTAGCCATTGGCGATACAGTACTTGGCTTCGACTTCCGCTTTCGTCCTTTCAATCATCTGACGTCCGAAGCTCGTGGTACTACTGGCAATAGCGAGACAAGGCAGCTTCCCATTAGTCGCACCCGTGAGACCGTAGACGGAGTTGGCGCTGACCTTCAACGCCAGTTGACGACCGTGGAGCACAGCTTTCTTGAATGGATCGGTTTCGACACCCAACTCCTTTCTTGCCCTCTTACGCGCGCCCAACAGCTCCTCCAAAATCTCCGTTAGCAGACCCTTTCGAGTCTTGGCTGTGCAGAACATGTCGCCATTGGGTGTGACTATGTAGTCCTCGTCCTTCTTCATCTTCAACTTCTCGACTGTCTGACGGTCAAGCCAGGTGGTGTAGCAAAGATTGTGTGCTTGCATGATACTAGGGTACAGAGATGCGAAATCGAGGGTGGCGATAGGTTGCTTGTAGTAACCACGTTTTGGCTCAATAACCGTTGCACCTTCGTACTGGTCGCCGCTGTCACCCTGATTGGGAATATCCGGCACGATGAGCTGATGATCGAGAGCTTTGCGGAAGAGTTGACTAATGAATCGAACTTGCTGACCTCTCGCGAGGAGGTAGTTGAAAGGCACACCGGTAACCCTAGCCATTTCCGTGTAGTTGACGAGACACATGAGCTTATCCAGTAGACGCTGAGGCAGGTAGGCGTCCTTCAGGCAATAGACTGCGAGTCGCCGACGTGAATTGGAGTCGCCGTTGTAAAGCTCTGTGATCATGCTGTGATGAACATCTTCTTTCTGCTCCTTGAGAAAATGCGCGCTAACGGAATTCAGGGTATAACTACGAAGCTGGTGGTCTCTCTGGATGAGCTGTAGTAGGTCAAGTTGCAGCCGACCGTTGATGTTGGTCTTCTTGGTGTCTCGAGCGCCAAGCTGTTTGCTGGAGAAGTTGGAGCTTTCGACCTTGGACTGCACTGCCCTCAATCGCGACCAGTATGGAAATTTGGCCAACTTCAGGTGCTTGGCACGATCTAGGAGATACGGAAAGTCGAAGCCAGACGTGTTGTACCCGATAACGACATCTGGGTCAGCCTCCTCGAGAAAGTCGCGCCACTTCATAAGCATCTCACCCTCATTACTGAAAGACAGAATTTGTGTAGCCACAATCGGGCTTACAGTATCCATGCAGAAGACGTTGCGAATAAATGGCTTGGTCTCACCATATCTTGTGACGACGTTGGCGATCTGAATGACCGGATCGATGTTCGGCTCTGGAAAGATTCCCTTGCGACCAGCGCATTCGATATCGAAGGAGAGGACACGGAGTGGGGCAAGCTTCGCCCATTCGCCTTCGGAGGGATGTGCGATGAGGTCGGAGTAGTGCATCTGCGCTTCGATCTGGCAGTTGGAGTGCTGATCGCGGCCTTCGAGTAGCTTATATTTGCCGGCGGGCGCTTCAACCCAGGACATACCAGCAACCTAGGATGTCAGAGTCGTTCTAGTAATGGGTGATTGCTCAATTACCTTCGTATCAATCATGAACCTCAGCTCGTAGGCGATGTTGTCGAATGTGAGAATGCCGCCCTCTTGATTTGGCCACAGGCCTTTCCAATTTGTTGAATTGTTCTTTTGTACTAGTGTTCGTACGCGAGCCATCATCTTGGGGTCGTTGACTGTGATTTTGAGGTAAGGGCTCTTCTGGTTGCCCTGATAACGCAGTATATTCTCTCTCATGGTCATCTGGACCGAGTGTATGACCGCAGAATGCTGATTGAAGGCCTTCTGGGACTCGGACTCGAGAAAGACCTTGTATGCGTTACAGTCGGAAGGTTGGAAGCCGATCGGCGCGGCCACGTAGAAGTAGTGGTTGAATCCCGTGACATGCAAGAGCACAGAGTGGCCGTCCTGTATGCTGGTGTTAGCTCGGATGAAGACATTGGTGGATTCTGCGGACCTCTGTGACACCGAAAAGCTTGACACTCGCCCTGCCGCCATTGAGCGCGCCCTCTTCTGTTTCGATCGCCTGGAAGATCAGATTCTGTGTCATCTCGTTGAAGTCTGGTGGTAGCGCGGGGCGGCGCCATTGCTGGTCCTTCTCTGTGTTGCTCTCCTTCAGCGTCTCCAGGTCCTGCGTCATCTTCTCCAGCGTCTCCTCGAATTGGCTCGGTGCCGCCTGGCTAGAGTTGAAGGAGCCATTGATGACCTTGGGCGGACCTTTCTTGACCTTGCCATTGTCGAGCTTGATCTTCTTCGCAGAGCGGGGCGATGCCTGTACATTTGCGCGATTGTTCGAGGCTTCGGCGAGGGCGCGCTTGGCCGGTGTCCGTGTTGCAGTGCCGACCATCTTCGCTGTAGGAGGGGGCAAGACGTGAGGCGAAGAAAAGTGTCTTCTGAAGGGCGGTGGACGGATGTCTGTTGTTGTATTCTCGAAATGTGAGAAGCGCTCTGGCGTCGACGCGGGAAGTCGCGAACGGACGCGTCATGGTCCAAGCCACCCCTGTACGTGATTAATGGGCACTAGCTACACCAATCATCCTTCACTTAGACACTTCAGTCTCCTATTATCAGCATCGCACTCCTGATCTATTCGTTCGGCTTGAGTTTGGTTGTGGACTTCGTGCCCATTGAATATGAAAGTGACTACTACTCCCACGCACGTTGCGATCCCTTTGGCGTCATCAAGCTGGTCATCTACTTTGTCATGGTGCCGCACTCGTCGCGCCGTTGACCTTTTAACGAAGACGTCTCTAAATTTCATGACATGTACTTCCCTGAGAGCACTACTGCGAAGCCTTCTCAAGATCATGCGTCTGCTTACGTAAACACGACTCAAATGCTTATTAACAAGGATGCTGCTTCTCTTTACACCTAAACTACATCCTTTCCCAGCAGAGCAGCCCGAGGTCAACTCCAGGATTATGGCCACAACGCACGAACAACCTGTCATCGCTCCCGTCGAGACCGAAGACGATCTAAGAGGAGCTAACCGTTGCGCCTCCGAAGCCTTCGGACGCCAGACCAACGATGGCGTTTGGCAACTCATGAACCCCGGATGGGACAACGAAGCAGGTCAGGAAGCCAATGCTCAGGTCCTCATCAAGCGCTGGAAGTCTACCACTACAAACAAATACAGCAAGCCCAACACCATCTTCCTCAAGGCCACACTGCCCGATGCCAAGAAGGACGGCGAGCGCACGGTCGTTGGTATGGCTACCTGGACGCAGCTGTCATACGTCGAAGGCTATGGTGATCCGTTCACTGGCGATATGACGGCAGAACTAGCAAAGCTTGAAGCATCAGACAGTCGGTTCGCCGACCAGATGTTCAAGTCTCTATGGAAACCGCGCATCCAGTACTTGAAGAAGGTCTCAGAGTCGGACCGCCAGCCTCCAGCCATCTTCGTTCTGGACTGCTGTGCCGTGGACCCAGCTTTCCAGCGTCGAGGCATTGCGGGAAAATTGGTTGAATGGGGACTGGAAGAGGCGAAAAGACGGGGCAACCTCGAGTGCACGACAGAGGGGAGTGCTATGGGACGAGCGGTCTACAGGAAGCTGGGCTTCAAGGACGAGGGTGTAGGTGACATTGTTTGGGAGGTGGATGATGAGTTCAAGGGCAGGGACAAGCCCCCGAATGTCTTTTTGAGAACAGGCGCATGATGGTATCGTGGAAAGCAGCAACCTTGAGCTATCACACTCCCGACTCACTCAACCAAATAGCTGAATCGTCAGACCTTGTAATACAACACAATGCACTCGCAGCTATGGCAACGAATTTCTCAGGACGGTGACTGACTGTGCGGCCATCTCCGTACGCTGCCGATTCCATGCCCATCGTTCTTTACTCCTTGAGGAAGGTGGAATACTGGCTTTGGTGGAGTGGGGCGAACTTAGCTACCCCGCCACGGTCGGAGGCATCGCGACAACATTACTTCCGCAACTGACTACGCTGACAAAGATCTCAATTTCCTCAGTGTTGCGACAATTGATCAAGATCTAAATAGGAAGCACGACTAGGAAGTCACAACCACACCACCTCACCAACCACCACAATGCCAATCGTCGACATCCACACCCATGTCTACCCACCAAAGTACATGGAGCTTCTGCGCTCGCGCACCACAGTCCCATACGTGCGCACCTTTCCTGACGCCCCAGACTCCGCGCGCTTAATCATCTTGCCTGGCGAAGATGACCCGTCCACGCCCTCAACATCACGGGGCCGGCCCATTGGCTCCGAGTACTACGAGATCAAGGAGAAGATTGCGTTTATGGACTTGCACAATATAGACAAATCTGTCATCTCGCTAGCGAATCCGTGGCTGGACTTCTTACCTAAAGAGGAGGCGGGAGCTGCAGCGAAGAGCATCAACGACGATGTGAACGAGCAGTGCGAGCAGTATCCGGGACGATTGTACTTCTTTGGCACCCTACCGCTTTCGGCGGATATGCAGACCATCGAGAAAGAGATTGAGAGGCTGGGTACGCTCAAGTACGCTCGCGGTGTAATCATGGGTACTTCCGGACTGGGTCAAGGTCTCGATGATGAGAAGCTAGACCCGGTGTATGCCGCACTGCAGAAGCACGAACAACTCATCTTCCTGCACCCGCACTACGGTCTTCCAGCCTCTGTGTACGGACCTCGAGCAAGCGAGTATGGGCACGTGTTACCGCTAGCTCTCGGCTTTCCTTTGGAGACGACGATCGCCATGAGCAGGATGCTGTTGAGTGGGGTGTGGGATCGCTTTACGAAGCTGAATGTTCTTCTTGCGCATTCAGGTGGCACATTGCCGTTTCTGGCGGGCCGGATAGAGTCATGTATCTTGCATGATGGACACCTGAAGAAGCACAGCAAGACGGAGAAGCGGAGAGATGTGTGGGACATATTGAAGACGAATATCTATCTTGACGCGGTCATATACTCTGAAGTCGGGCTAAAGGCTGCATTGGATGCGTCTGGATCAGATCGGTTGTTGTTTGGTGAGTCAATCTGTTTTGCATCTAGTTGAAATCTACTGACGTTGCGTAGGTACCGATCATCCTTTCTTCCCACCTCTGGAGAAAGACGCGAAGGAGTGGCACAGCGTCAATGCTAATTATGGGGCGATATCAAAGACTTTTGCGACGGATGACAAGAAAGCGCAGGATGTGCTGGGTGGTAATGCGGTACGGATACTACGGTTAGAGTAGCAGTCTGTGAGTGGACACCATGTGCCATAAGGATTCATAATCGATCTCAGCGAAGCTCTACTAAAGTTTCTTGACAGTAGAGCCTGTACATCCCCAATACGTCGTAGATGTGCTTCTGAACCACTAAAAAAAATACTGAAAACAGGCAGCCTACTATTTGAGTTTTCGAGGATTGTCGCAGTCGCAGGGCCGCAGATTGTACTTCACTCACGTCATCCGCAGCTCATCCTCACCTTCACCTACACTTCCAGCCACCTAATTTCTAGGCGCTCGTCACTGGGCAAACGCAGCAGGGCAACACGTCTCGTCTGCTTAGCGCCTGGGCCACTTCATAAATACTCCAAGCCCACCGCACCTTGCGTCCCTTTCCCTCCACACACACCTTACTCCGCCCAGCTTCTCCATTGAGCGACTCTTCAAAAACTCATCGCATGAAGCTGGCCCAAGTGAAAAACATGCGGATCAGACCTTCTGGCGTATTCGTTATACCGTCAACTTGTCGCATTGTTCACCGGATTTGTCTGCCTCAACTGGATTACCACGTGCTGGACACCAGAACCGACCGCTTCTGCTCCGGCAGCTGCGCGCAAGGCGTCTGACTGTGTCACCCCACAACCATTGAAGTAGTTAATCTTGGATTAGCTACGTCGGTGCTTGTCTCCGTCGCTTTCTCAGCTACACGCTGGATCGCATCACCTCCTTCGGCTCTGACGGTGACTTTTGTCTCCATCAGGGTCAAGTCCTTTACGCACATCTCGTATGCAGGCCGGTAAAATTGCCGTGCCGGTACATTCATGCGAGAACAAACATTGAGCATGCTTCATGGCCTATTCGTTAGACCGATTGTTTGCAAGATGTCGTCGTCCACAGTTTCGAGGCATGTCTCTGTGGTTTGACAGCCAGATCACAGGCCTGGGATCATCGGCTGTTGGTTCTTTCAACTCGCGACCATCATGGTTGACAGCGTAGGGGAGTGGTCCGAATCTCTGACATTTACGTCAAACCGGGCACATGCGATGAAATGAACGAGATCTTCGTGTCGCTTTCTACTGGGGCGCGTATGCCTAGCTACACATACGCCCATCTGTGTCGGCAGATTGGTACTTTTTCGTTGACTCAATGGCCTCTTGGCTGGGTGTTGAAGAAGAAGAGGAGGAGCAGGAGTAGGGCCTCGCGTCACGATCAGATTGTGGTGTTGAGGTTTTGTGTGGCGCCACCCCACCTTCCGCCTTATCGCTCGTGTGCACCTGCCCTGTCTGGTACGAGCCCCTCACCCTCTTACAGCCACTTCGCATATCGCCATGCGTCTCGAGCTTTTATGGCGGACATGGCCGCTTGAAGCACAGTCGTTGTTGAAACCCGACTGTGTAGCCGCTACGTAGACCCTTTCTGCTGGCGTCGCGCATCTATCATCCGAGCTAAAATAAACAACATGTCAAGCAATATTGTAGAGCAGGCGGTCGCAAAGGACGATCTGGTTATCCCAGTACAATCTTGCTCTTCACATGCAGCCTAGCCACGCTGACACGCGACAGCTTATCGACTTCTCGCACTTCCTCTCCAACGATACTTCCGCGAAGCAAGAGACCGCCAAAGCCGTTCTCGAAGGCTTCCAGAAAACGGGCTTCATCTATCTCAAGAACCACGGCATTCCCAGCGATGTCGTGTCTTCCGTCTTCGCGAAGAGCGCCAAATTCTTCGCGCGCTCTCAAGAGCAAAAAGACGCGTTGGCCTGGTACTCAGCGGTCGCCAATCGAGGATACACGGCGCAGGGACGCGAGAAGCTCGTACCTCTCGGCGAAACAGGCACAGAGGAGGAAGTACGCAAGACAGTGCCAGACTTGAAGGAGAGCATGGAGATCGGACGCGACGACCAGCCGGAGACACCGAACATGTGGCCAGGCGGCGACGAGGACGCCGAGGCCTTCAAGAAGGAGATGAACGACTTCTTCCAGACCTGCAATGGCCTGAACATGCAGGTCATGCGTGCGATTGCGCTCGGCATGGGCATGGATGAAAGCTGGTTCGACGGCTTCACCGATGCTGGCGACAATACGCTGCGGCTGCTTCACTACCCCGGCGTGTCAAAGAAGATCTTCAAGCGCAACGACGGGCAACTACAGGTCAGGGCAGGCGAACATAGTGACTACGGTAAGACAGCCAACCGAATCAGCTGTGTGACAAGCTGACGGCAACCCAGGCTCAATCACACTCCTCTTCCAAGACGTCCGCGGCGGTCTACAAGTCCGCTCACCCAAAGGCACCTTCGTCGACGCCACGCCCATCGAAGGCACCATCGTCGTCAACGCCGGCGACCTGCTCGAACGATGGGCAAACGACACCATAAAGTCGACCAAGCACCGCGTGGTCGAGCCGCCACCCAGGCCAGAAGATGCTGACAAAGACGAATACCCACCGCGGTACTCGATAGCCTACTTTGCGAACCCGAATTACGAGCGCACGATCGAGGCGATACCGGGGACATATGAGAGCGTGGGGAGGAAGTATGGCGATGTGATAAGTGGGGACTACATAGCTGGGCGGCTAACGGCGACGTACTGAAGCGTAGGTTGCTTGCGGATACGAATCAATAGAGCTGTTGGCATGCAGCTTCTTCGCGCGTGCTCTTTCGCTCTCATTGATTCCACGCTACATGTCTTCCCGTCGAAAGGTTGCCAAACATGCTGCAGTCTGGTTTGATCCGCTTGCTCTGATCCGCCTACAAGCCGTACAGATTGACAGCGAAAATTCCCACGCTGACATGGCATAAGTCAGTCAAAGGGCAATCAATGACCGGAACCGAAGACACCCAATTTGTCATTGCACAATCACTTCCCAGGATCGGACAGTCGCAGACAGGCATGCTTGCCACATCAAGACGACCTCGCTTGGTGTAAGCCTCGACATGCATAGCCCACAGTTGCTAGTGTATGTTCTGTGATCAAGACTGCCTAGCTTGCTGCAAATCCGCTTTTATAGGCGTATGTTGTTACAGCATTTGCGGTCTCGAAGATTGCTGAAGCGCGCGTGCATATTGACACCGCTTGCTTCGTCTCGAAACTCGAGTACATGAGCCGTCTTGCAGCAGGTCAACGATTCCACAACTGCCGGTCATTGAGTGTAGGTTCAAGGCAACATGTCGGGGCAGTATTGCCACGTTTATGGACAGCAATTCTACTTTGACACGTCCTCAGGGCAGGGCACATGGTTCAACCCAGACACACAATCTTGGGAGCCGTGCATCCAGGATCAACTGTTGCTGCTCCATTTGCACTTCTCAGCGTAGCAGCAGGGACCTGTTCAGAATTCATGGGCGTTCGATCAATATGCGGCACCAACAGGTAATGTTCAGCATTTTGCGTCACCTGCTCAAGCGCCGCAGCATTTTGGAAGTCAAGGACAGCAACAGCAGCATCACTACGGTGCTCAAAAACCCCAAACTCAAGCATACCAACAGTCACACTATCACGGACAGCAACAGCCAAGACAGGCTCAGGGAATCAACCAGCCAGCTCAACCCTTCAACATCAACGCTGGGCCTGGCGGTAATCGTGCACTTCCGTCCCAGCCCTCATTCAATTCGGCACTCGGTTCCATGTCTTTCTCCGCCAGTGCGACTCCATTCCAGCCGAACTAAGCCCAACAAATTCCATCTACCCAGTGGAATGCACCCACTCTACCCCAGGGGCCACCGGCTGGTCGAGGGTGTCATGTGCCGCTGTATCATGGGAACCAGGCCAACAACAGTAACAGCAACAACAACGGCTATGGTCGAGGAGGTAGAGGAGAGCGTCACCATGGGAGAGAACATTACGGAGGCGGCGGCTACAGAGGCAATCATGCGGGCAGCTACGGTGGTGCATCTATGGGCCACGGCAACTTTCAGGCACCTCAACACTCGTCTCAGATGACTGGTATGCCGGTGAACAACACACCATTCAGCCCTCAGGTTCGGGCTCCGCCTGTATCTTTCGAGACTGCAGAGCCATCTGACTACGAGGACGTCGTGGTCGCCGCGCCGACTGTACAAGAAAGAGACGCAATGGAAATCGAGGTGAACGCCAGAGATCAACAACTTGAGGTCCCTTCAGAAGAGAGCCATGCTCCCATATTCGATTTCCTACTGCAGATCAACATCTTTTGCGAGACAAGTAAAGACCTGGATACGAATCACTTTCGTCTGGATATCCCTGAGACCACCAAGCTTTTCGAATATGAGGTTACAGGTTTCCCAGTTGGCATCAACCGTATAATGGCACGAAAGCTCTTCGCGGGTACAATCTCTTCCGCCACTTCACTTACACACGTCAAGAGATAAGCTCGCTACTGATAACCTCAAAACGGTCATATCTTGGGAGTTTTTGAAAGACATGGCGACCGACAATACCGACAAAGATAGCGAACCGATCACATCTTGGGGCCCTTACATGGTGCCTGATGGACGAATCCGTGGGGCAGAGCCGTCGACAGTGGAAATGTACGTCAAATTCGTTGGCCCTATCGACGTAGCCAGATTGCGGTCATTTCACACAGCAGGAGGCACACCAGAGGTATGGACCTCGTCCCCGGAGATCAAAGCTGTGACCATCATCACATCCAAGTCATTCGACGGCGCGAACATGATACAAGCCGGAGCGAACAAGTTCTTTCAGAAGCCAACCACGAAGGTGCCACTACGACCCAAATCCCACAACACCAGTCGAGACGGCCGCTGTGATTCTCTTCACACCGTACGGGGACACTTCTATACCGTCAAACCAGCACTAAAGGGCCTCTTGCTGAGCATCAGTGCTACCACTGGCGCCTTCCTGAAGGAGCAACTTGTCAGTGATTTCCTACTGGATCCAAATACGATTCCAGACGCGAAAAAAAAAACACGCCGGAACGCCTTGTCTGGCGTTCGTGTTCAAATGCAGTATGGAAGGGGTAAGACGCCTGAAGATCGACAGGCCGACATGAACAACATCGAGGGTCGTCAGAAAACGATACACAGTGTGAGTTGTAAGAGCATTAGTGAGCTCATATTCAAGAAGGTGAAGACAGACCCATCTTCCTTGATCTCCGTCAGGAAGTACTTGGAGGAAGGTAAGGCAATTCGATTTACATGAGCTGACGATCTGCTGACCCACATGTAGCGTACCCCGACAAGTGTAAGTATCCTGATAAGGACGGTCATTTAAAAGCTGCGAACCTCGGTACGCTCACCAAACCTTCATGACACTCGCCCAGCAACCTCATGATACCTCCATCGCAGCCTTATCGCAAGAAGGTCCCCGACAATCTGATGGAGGCAATGCTTGAAGTGGCATGCGATACCCCAAAAGTGAATAAGACGTGAATTGAGGACGATCTTTTCAGAAGGAGTATCCTGAGAAAGACCAACGCGACAAAGTCGGATGGAGAGGCCGTGTACAAGCTGGTAAGTGCAATGTTCCATTCACGGCAAATTTCTACTAACAGTGTCTCCAGGCGAGCTGCAGCGCTATCACTCTCAAAACTACACTCCTTCAAGTGCGTGGAACTACGCTGAAGTATCTAGGCATCCTCTATCGTGAGTCGGACAAAACCGCGGACAAGACCGTTGATCTTTACACAATTCCAACCCGCGATATGAGAATCGGCGGTGAGATCATCGGACACAATGAGGCCCCAAGATGGGACCTGTTTGACAACCGTCTCCTACTTGGTGCAGCAATACCAAGCAATCTGCGTTTGATATTTCTCGCAGCAGAGGAGCTCCAGATTGCAAATAACAGACCCTGGACGCAGTCAACGCCGGGTTCCTTCCAAACTCGGATCATTGAGGCGGCTGGGAAGCAAGGATTTGCCCTCAAAGCCAACAACTTTACTAGAGTCCAGATGCCTTGGAACACCCCAAATTCCATCGAGGACGCCCTCAGTTCGCTTGGTATCGACAATCCAGACGACTCGCGGTGCACTCTGGTCTTCCTGGTACTTCGCAAGAAGAATGCGCAGATGTATCAACATTTCAAGGACGTTGCTGATCGTACATATGGCGTGCATTCTATCTGACTAACGGAGGATCCAACGTTCGATGAGGGCAGACCTAAAGGTCAGCATCAGCACTTCGGAACCGTTATGATGAAGTTCAACTCGAAATTCGGCGGCACCAACCACTCTACGGCCGCTGTGAGATCCCGCATGCAAAAGACATTGGTGCTTGGCGCGGACTTGAGCCATCCAGGACCTGGTTCTATTCATGGCTGCCCATCAATTGCTGCCATTGTGGGTTCGGTCGACGAGAACGGCGGCAGGTTCCTTGGTTCCATGCGATTGCAAATCATGGACCAGACCGACCGCGAGGTGAGTCGCATCCATCAATCTCCACAGCTTGACTGATCAAAGCAGATCATACACTTTGCCGAAGAGATGATACTAGAGAGACTCACTGCCTGGTTTGACTGCCACGGGGAGACTCTGCCCGAAAACATCATCTACTACCGCGACGGGGTCTCCGAGGGCCAATATGTCAGCCTATCCACTACATCAAACCTTCAAGCTACAACAGCAAGAAGGTCGGCCTTTTTGGCCCAACACAATACATAAAGATCAAAGACGTCGAGCTGAAGACGATCAAATCCGCCTACAGTAGACTGGCCGCGATAAGAGCCCCACAGGCCACTTGCAAGGTCACTGCCATTGTCGCCGCCAAGCGCCATCACACACGCTTCTATCCGACTACGCCTAATGATGAGCAAGGCAAGGCCAAGAATTGTCAGCCGGGAACACTTGTCGACAACCATGTAACGTCGCCTTTCTTCATGGACTTCTTCCTGCAGTCGCACAGCGGTCTGCAAGGTACTGTGAAGCCGACACACTACTTTGTCCTTGAGGATGAGATCGGCATGGGTGTCAAGAACATACAGTAATTCGTAAGTCATACTTAATACCCCGAGTCACCAGAGGGTCACTCACTAATCAACTATCAGACACACGAGCTATGCTACACCTACGTCCGCGCAACCATGGGCGTTTCTTACGCACCTCCAGGTACGTAAAAGCAACATTTCAATCGAGAATTGAGCCATGCTAATAACTTAGCCTACTACCCCGACCGCCTCGCCGAGCGCGGCCGCGCCTACATTCGCGACTTCCTGACCGGCGACATCGCTATCAAAAAGCGCCTCAACGCAGAGAAAGCTGAGTGGGAGCTTTACTACGAAGCACTGCGCAAGCTGGTCTACATAGGATTGGGCAATGCACCTAAAAAGCGATCAGAGCGCATCTTCGATGTTATTGTAAGGGAGAAGATTGCTGGGAAGTGTCGGTCGTGGATCAATGGCGAGTTGGCGCAGCTGTGGCATAAGGATGGGCTGGATTGTAGTCCGTGGCATTCGAATATGGATGGATCAATGTTTTGATGTGAGGGGATGGGGTGGAGATGGTGGTGAGGGTGTTTTGCCTTTTTGTTGGTACAAGTTCATTTCAGAGTGTATTGATATTTGAGAACGATGTTGGAATGTAGCCGACAGAGCCATTCGCGTCCGCCACGGTTGTCTTTTGTGTCTCAAGGAGGGTACATAATCCTTACGTGCGAGGCTTTTGCTTCGATAGAGCTGATGAGCTCACTTCAAGCTTCGCCTTGAGCTTCATGAAAATTGCATCGCCCTCTTCCAGACGCTTGTTGGGCTCTTTTAGCTTCTCATGTCCTTTCTCCCTGCTCCTTTCACCTTCCCCTTTGGGCAGTGCATCCTGGTCAATTATGTTTTCATTGTGTAAGCTAGAGCTCGATATCTTAGGTCTTGGTGGGATAAGTACGCTATTACCGGTGGCATTGATTTGTGCCCACGTATACTCTGTGACTGGTGGAGAAGGTGGTGTTGCGGACGCAACCTCAAGTCGCTTTGCTGACATGTGCGTGCAAACGATGCTCTTTTGTCACCATCATCTACGAGATCGGCGAGACATGTGTTTCCCGAGCTTTTATAGACGCAAATACTGCCCAAAGGCCACAACTCGCGGTGCAATCTGGTGTATTCATAGCACTCTACGTTCAGTAAAACAATAGACAAACCAATGAGGGAGAATTCCAGCACAAGACACTTTCTCTCAAACACAGCCAGGATAATGTATGTAGCTGAGTGTGTAGAGGGCTGCCATTCCCAAGGTGGTACACAACTGAGATGTGGACCCAACGTGATAAGCTCACTACTCAACTCTGATGACGACTTCGCCTTCTCCTACCGGATTTTCAAACCCATCCCAATACATCTCGAACGTATCTCTGCTGATATCCAGCGCCGAATCTGCAGTCTTGACACCCTCACTTCTCTTGCATATCCTCTGCCACAGCAACTCTTTACCTTGCTCGCCCTCGGCTTTGAGGAACACCAACGCTAGCCTCGCACCAGCATCCTCTACCATTTTCCGGTATGTGTCGCGATCTGCCCTCACATAGAAAGATCGCTCCAGGATTACGTCTTCCCTGGCGGCAAGGAGACTGCGGAACTTGGACACGTAGACAACGTCGGCTTCGTCCTGATACTGCTCATATAATGTCGCGGAAGCTTCGTAGTCGATGCCGTAGATACCGCGCATTTGGTACAGCGTTTCGTCGATGGAAATGCGGTGGAAGTGCGGATTTGCTGCTTCGATGGCTTTGGCGAGCGTGGTCTTGCCAGCACCTGAGAGATTTAGTCATCTTGTTGCAGTCGAGGAGACGGTCGCATACCTGCCATGCCGCATGTCATGACTACGATTGGGCGGTCATCTTCGGCGCTGCGCTGTAAATGTGAAGCCAGGATGTCACTCACGACGGCTTCCATGTTGCATGTCTGAGTTATGGAAAGGGCCATACGTTTCAATTGTCTTACTGAGAGGCTATGCGACATTGTGTATCGATTGGTTGACTCAAGCCCTGGACAAGGCTTTGTGTTGCACATGCGCGGTAATGAGTCACTGCCCAGCCGCACCCTGTGTGACATTGAGATAGCACGGGGTGATTGCTGAAAATTTTCAACATGCCTTTCAATGCATCAAGGTTGATGTGCTGTTCGTTATGGGGTAGCGCATTGTAGCCACCAGCATAGTTCGGAATGAAGCATCTATCCTTTTATGTATCTGTGAGGTGTAGCATGATGGGTAAACCATTCAGCCCTGGTGACATGTTCCCCTAACGGTCTCCAGTCAAAAAGTACCATTCGCATCAACCAAAGGAAACTCCGAGGTGTCTGTTTTGTAGAAGGAAGAGATGCGGGTGCTGTCACGACTCGCCGGATATGTCCGCATGTGGGGCAGGACCCGCGGGGTAGTTCTGGACGGCAACCACTCGTCGCTTCCACCACCATTTGTATTCTGCTCCGTGGTGGCCATTACCCTTCAGTAATCCCTGAAACACATCGGATCGAGTACGAGAGGAGACATACCAACCACAGACCTCGCACACGTCAGCCAGTAAGAAGTGGGGTCTTTTCAGCTTTCAGAAGACATCCAACCACTGCTACTGAACAGCATGGCCAATGACACCATCCCAAGCAAGCAGACCGTAGCTTGGATCGACAATCCCAGTCCAAGCACGGTACTCAAAATTCGTCACGACGTCGATGTTCAGCAACCGAAAGAGCGCGAGATTCTCGTCAAGCTAGAATGCTCCGGTATCTGTCACTCGGATTGCCACAATGTGGAAGGGCGCGGAAAGTATACAGAAATCCCTGGCCACGAGGGCGTTGGAGAGGTTGTCAAGCTCGGCCCAGGTGTGTCGCAAGATCTGATGGGCAAAAGAGTTGGCATCAAGTGGCTCTGGAGTGCGTGCAACGAGTGCACAAGTTGTAAGAGAAAACTCATCAATCACTGTGGGAAGCAGTCGAATACTGGAAGAACTACTTGGGGTACACTGCAGCAGTACGTCGTGGGACATGCCGATTTCGTCACGATGATTCCGGATGGCGTAAAGAGCGAGGTGGCTGCGCCATTACTGTGTGCCGGGCTAAGTCTCATCGGCGCCGTGTCAAAGTTGGAGCCTGAATGCCAGCCTGGGGACTTCATCGCGATAGTTGGCGCTGGAGGAGGTCTCGGCCATGTTGGTGTCCAGGTTGCGACCATCAAAGGCTACAAGGTCATTGCTATCGACAGTGGTGCCGAGAAGGAGAAGCTCAGTAAAGAGATGGGCGCTGTCGCGTTCGTGGATTTCGCGAAACAAGATGTCGTACAGGCTGTGAAAGATCTGACAGACGGCGAAGGTGCACATGGTGTGATCTGTGTGGCTGGTAGTGAAAGAGCTTACCAACAAGCGCCGGCGCTGGCACGCAACAGTGGGGTATTCGTTTGCGTCGGACTGCCGCCAGATACTTTCATGTTTCCCATGTCTCCTATTCACATCGCGAACAGAGGTATGCTGGGCATCTGTACGGGCCGTGTTGTCTTGCTGACTAGCTCAGGCCTCGTCATTCGTGGCTCATCGACTGGAACGAATGCGCAAATGGATGAGCTGCTTCAACTTGCTCTTGAAGGCAAGATCACGCCAAAGATCGAGGTCTATGACTTTGCCGACTCACCAAAGATCATACAGGAGCTTCAACGGTACGAAGTCAGTGGCCGCAAGGTTGTCCGGGCGCCATAGAGCAGCTCGTTTTAAAGGCGTTCCTGAAGATCTTCGAGCACAGATCGACGGGCGGCGGAATCCTCACATTTGCTCGTGGAGTATCTCAAAGCTCCCTTTCTTCACTGGTGATAGTTTGTCTTTCGAGGAACGACTCCCGACCACAAGAGTACTTCGGAACAGATGCACGATTAGGGGCGACGTTAACGCTATACCTCATCAGAATAGCGCTAGATAAGACCAATATTAGCGCCGGAAAAAAACCGATCAATGATGAGCCGAACACAATCATCCATCTTCACCCTGACCCCATCCAAATTCTTCATGTATCGATAACGTTTTTCAGGCCTTTCATTTTGGGGTTGTGACTCCAGTTTCATCAACCATGGACCGCCATTCTCGTATTGTGGCGCAGGTGGCGTCTAAAGTCAAAGACTACTTTTCGCAAGGAGTACCATTTCGAATATCTCACGGCTCAACGAACAGCACGCGTCCGAATCTCAAAAAGCTCGTTATCGATATTTCGGAGCTACGAAATGTGGTCAAAGTGGACACAAAGAGCCGGACCGCTCTGGTGGAGCCAAACGTCCCAATGGATCGCCTTGTTGAAGAAACTCTACCATACGGACTCGTGCCGCCTGTCGTGATGGAATTTCCTGGTATCACAGTAGGAGGCGGATATGCAGGGACCGCTGGTGAGAGTAGCAGTTTCAAGTATGGCTTCTTCGACTGGACGATTAACGAGGTGGAGATGGTGCTTGCCGACGGTGAGATAGTCAAAGCCTCATTGAGAGAAAAGGAGGATTTGCTCCGTGGAGGTGCAGGTGCTGTTGGGACGTTGGGTATTACTACACTTGTGAACCTACAACTCATCAAGGCGAAGAGATTCGTCAAGACGACGTATTGGCCTGTGCGAAGCGTGTCGCAAGCCGTGAGCGAGATACGAGAGCATACATCAGGCTCAAAGGGAGAACAGAATGAGTACGTCGATGGTGTATTGTTCAGCAAAGATCATGGGGCGATAGTCACGGGAGAAATGGTTGATGAGCTACCTCCAAACACAAAGCCGCAAACCTTCAGCAATCCATGGGACCCGTGGTTTTATCTGCACGTCGAAGCTGCGACGCGATCTTCCAGCGCGCCCGTGGTCGAGTTCATACCATTGGCAGAGTACATGTTCCGATACGATAGAGGCGGCTTCTGGGTCGGGCGATCTGCTTTCCAGTACATGCGCTTCCCATTCAATAAGTTCACAAGATGGTTCCTCGACGACTTTTGCCACACTCGGATGCTATATCGCGCTCTCCATGCCTCAGGAATAGCCACAAGATACATCGTTCAAGACATGGCTTTACCCTACTCAAACGCAAAGAAGTTTATCAATTACACGGACGAGACATTCAATATCTGGCCTCTGTGGCTCTGCCCGCTCAAGCAGAGCCCGCAGCCGACCATGCATCCACACACCAAAGGTGATCTGAAGGACGACCAGATGCTGAACATTGGACTGTGGGGTTTTGGACCAAAGGATCCAGTAACCTACCTTGCCAAGAATCGCGCATTGGAAAAGACGCTGGGAGAAATGGGTGGCATGAAGTGGCTATATGCGCACACATACTACACAAAGGACGAGTTCTGGTCGCATTTCGACCGCGACTGGCACGAGAAGCTGCGAAAGAAGTACAAAGCCGACGGTGCGTTGCCAGAGGTGTACGATAAGGTGCATGTGGACATCGAAAAGTACACTGCCATGGCTAACACAGACTGGAGTATGCGCATTAAGAACATCTGGCCGCTCGGCGGCATCTGGGGCATCTGGAAGAGCATACAATCGAAGGACTACCTGCTGCATCGCAATGCGACATGGAGGTCTAGAAATTAACAACGATCGACAATGGTGAGCAGGAGCTGCGAGGTTTGTTGACACCGCCACTTGGAAGCATTCAATATCAACTCGTTGGACGAACCACCATGGAACGGGCTATTCTTCTGGTCCTCGATCAGTTGCGTCAGAACGGCTGGCGAGAAGAGCGGAGACCAATCCAGTATACGTCTCCAGAGCCCCAAAAGTACATTGTCTTGTCTATCCTAAAATCAAAAAATCGGTGCATGAGAGCGGGCTGTTTGGGGTCTGGCGCGACTCGAATGTCCTCCAGTGTGTGTCGGAACACATCCTGTGTGTATCTTGCTGCTCAGCGCTTCATATCTCATGTTCAAAATTCGCGTGTCGACCATCATACTGTCCAGCCGCCTTCTGACCGCAACGTTGAACGATGCCAAGCCCTACCCGTTTGCGACGTTTTCTTGCGTGCCGCCGCATCTTCAAAACGCAACACTTTTTCCTCGCCACCCTTACTTCTTACGCGACTCAGGGCCATACCGGCAACATGGCGACCTCTGACGCACCGCTGCCCGATGATGTGTGGAAAGTGATCATCGACTTCCGCGAAACCGCCGAACTCGTTCTCGCCAGTGTTGACGACACATCGAGCGAATATTTCGTGAGAGAGGCAGTCGACATCCTTGTTGCTGCTGTGGGAACAGATCCATTCAAGCTGCATGGCCTCACGGAGGTGAGTCACGGGAAAATTGTGGGCTCGCTTCGCTGGAAATCGATCGCCGTCACATTCTACATGTTAATCGTCATAAGTAGACACTGATCTCGCAAAGTAATGACCACTAGAACTGTAGCATCTTCTTCCAAAAGCTCGGCCCGAGTCTGGTGGACGACGTTGGCTCCGAACGGAGAACGGCAGATGGTGTCGAACTCGCCGTTAAACATATAACTCACCGCTGCGCCTTGGAGTTAAAGGTCGACGCGAACTGGCTGTCCGATCCTGCCAGACTCACTCTCGACTTCGTGCAGCACACCCTGACAGCCAGCGCAAACTCGCCGATTGTAGCAACCGAAGTCTGTGCCGTCATTGCAAGACTGGCGGTCTCACCATACTTATTCTCTGAACTTACCTTCTCAGTCTGGGCCAATTTCATACGACAGGTTGCGCCGGCTATTGATCAGGCGAATACTTCGGGGCTTTCACCAGACTTGACATCACTTCTTGCGCAGTTGTGGCAACGCGACGACATACCATGGGATGAAGAAGGCTACAGCGCCAAGGAAGCGGTGAAGAAGCTGATCGAGGCCGTAGGACGGACCCTAAGTCAGGTTGAAGGAACGACTATACAGCCTGAGAACCATGGTCATCGTCGCCAGATCAGCATCGAAGAGCTGTACTTGTACTCCCTTTTGCCCATCACTCCAGCGCAAACACAGATCACACATGGTGGCGAAGAAGTGTCTTTGTCGCAAGGCCCACCGAATATATCGTCCTCGCCAACTCCGCCGACGTCACAGTCTTCACTATCCACGTTACCCACTTCGCCCGCGCCACCGATGGCCCTCCCGTGTCATCCCCCGTACGTCGCACCTACACCATAGACAGATGAAGAACAGGCAACCGGAAATGCACACTATACGGGTCGTAGACAGTGGCCAAGACGTCCTTCTGACGCGTTGGAAAGGCAAGGAAAGGCATCGACTTCAGCGTACTCGACAAAGAGCCGCACTGGGGACGTCGCTCGGTCGCGCACCTGATTGAGAATATTGAAAAGAGCACCATGATCAACATGTCGCGCACCAGTGAAGACATGGCTTACGACATGTATGAGAAAATGATTGCAGCAGATAACCTTTTTCTGCATAAGAACGTCCAGACTGTGGTCTTTTCGCTGTTTCCAAAGGCCAGCACTCTAGACACTATGACGGACGGTTACTAATCACTTCACCTGACTAGTTTGCTCGGAAAGTTTTACGCTCGAGGTAAAGAGGGGAGCGCTGCGCAGCGTCGGAGTATCCAAGGTCTTTGCAAGACCACAGGAAGGAGGTTTGAGTACTCATTTGAGCTACTCTGGGACGAAGCGAAGGACGCACATGACACAGAGGAAGAGAAGGTGTGATGATGCTCAAGGAAGGTGGTGACACGGCGAGACATGGAGCCTTGGACTGTTCTGACCTTTTGAACATGGCGAAGCCGCAAAAGATAGTCGGAGTTGAGGGACTGAAGTTTGGATGCTGGAGGAATGAAGGGAGGAAAGAGATCTAATGCGCTCCGCGCACATTGCCTACCTGGGTAGCTTTTGTGAAGCTATATTGCGTTGTAGAATAGCTTCCTACCACAACGCAGAACGCACTGTACGCATGAGGAACATTCCACAGTGACTAGTTATCACTTGCGCGACTTCGAAAGCTGAGGAGTAAAGAGGCTATAGAATAAACCACAACATATACCGTAAAACTCTGCCATATTTGCATTTTTTGGTGTGTTGTCGAACTTCAGCCTCATTACGTCAGATGGCCTGTGCTCTCAGACTCCTGCGCGTTGCCCTTCACCGTTGTCCTTACGCGCTTTGATTACATTAAGACTGCTGCCAAACAAAGCTTTCCAATCACGGATCCCCAGACGATCCATTTACCTGATCATGACATGCAGCTCATAGACGGCTTGCTGCACGTCTGGATTGCAGATACGGATGCCTCCGGAGGTTTTGCCGAGACGACCCG
>Ga0265797_10002585_pt1 | contig 30146 bp, 34 predicted proteins | sample P2T30metagenome_FD_192433 | JGI IMG/M metagenome (GOLD analysis project Ga0265797, IMG submission 192433) | Plant litter microbial communities from East Loma Ridge, Irvine, California - P2 T30 | ecosystem: Environmental > Terrestrial > Plant litter > Unclassified | place: USA: California...
AGATGTTTCAAGAAAGCACGATGATGGTCCGTGCAAGCATAGCAACTGCAACCTTCCCGCAGAGGGCCGAGATCTGTGGCACAATCTTCGGTCCAGAAGTCGATTCCAAGTGGCAAAGGTGCAGATGGAATGGTCGAAGGGCCTGGGAACGTGAAGTCGAACGCAATGCCCGCGTCTGTTACGGCGCTGATAAAGGGAAGAGTGACGATATCCATGCCACTGGCGATCTGGCGGAGGACTTCCAGCGGTGTGCTTGGCTCCGTGAAATCTAGTCGTGGAAGGGCCACGAGCTGTTCTGGTAGATCCTGCAGCGTCTCGGCGTTGTAGATGGCCAGCCCAGTAATGTCGTCTCGCACGTCGTCCACCAGGCAATCGATGTAAAACTGCTGATTCGCACACGACAGAGGTAGAAGCGGTGCAAACAGCTGTGCCTGGCCTTTGAAATCAGGTGATTCGGCGTTCTTTTTCCGAAGAGCGACATGGTCTTGTAGCCACTCAATGCTGCGATCCGTTGCTTTCTGAACCCTCTTGCTTCCCAATGACCTTCCGAACGGCACGTCACCCAGACCAATGACAATGTCCGCTCCTAAGCCCTCAACAGCATTCGCGTATTCCTCCGCCTTATATTGCTTGAACCCTACAGATGTCAAGACAGCGATCGAGGTGTTGGTGTTGCTGGTCGCAGGCGGTGCGGCCACGGGCGGCGTTCGTCTACATCCTAGCACCAGTAGAGTCGGCTCAGGCAGGGCTATGAAGCGTCGAAGGGGTGGCGATCCATCGGCAGGGCGGAACAGGTATATAGGCGGCGTTTTGCGTTCTATGACTTCACACCGCTGTGTAAGTAGGCTTGTCAGCGCGTTGGCGCGAGAGGGATGGGCAATGCTAGGAACTTACAGTCTTCGAGCGCTGCGTACACGCCGTTGATAGAAGACAGCCGGTCAAGGTTGTCTTGCGAAAGGTGAGGAATGACACCACGAGAGGTCAGGCCCAGGTAGTGGGGTGTGTCGATCACATTGCGGCCTGGGAGAGACAAGCGGCCGAGACGTGGTGAGAGGGTGCCCGTGGTCGACTTGATGATGGTGAACATTCCTTCAGGAGGCTGACCGGAAGTTGACTTGGCCATTGTGGTATCCGGACTATCGCATGACGTGCAGCGGGAGGTGTTGGCGAAGTCAAATGTAAATATAGAGTCGACGAAGGAGCGCTATAATATTCGATTTCCCGTCTCGCTCACTTCGAAAGTCACCCCGCCAAAGGCAAGCCCGCCATCGCCGCCTGCCTCGTTTGGTTGCACATCAGCTCGACTCAGCCTCACATCTCATCTGATCAAGGTGAGAAAATAGTCGTGATCGAAAGGATAAGCAACGATGAAGACTAACAGACGGAATCAGACTTCATACACTGCCACTCAATCAACAAGGCACTTTCCTCTGAACCGCGATCATGGATGACCCAAACAACCCAAACTCGCAAAAGGTCTATGAACTGGATGCTCAGTCAATCGCGACAACAACCCTGTCGACACCAAGCAGTGCCCACCCAAATCGTGTCTCCAGCTATGCTCCAGGTCGATTGCAACACTCAAACTACAGCCAACCGCAACAGCAAACCCGCAGCCCCCAACAAGGCCCTTACCGTCTCTCCACCCAAGCTCTCCCAAGCCCTGATGCCGCCCATCCCTCAAAACGTGGCAAGCTGCTCGTCTTCGAAGGCCTCGACCGCAGTGGCAAGTCCACCCAATGTGCCCTTCTGGTCGAGCATCTCCTCTCTCGCGGCGACCGCGTAGAGCACGTGCGCTTCCCAAATCGCTCCACGCCTATCGGTCAAATGCTCAATGCATACCTTAACGGGCAAAGCGATGTTGAAGACCACGTCGTTCACTTGCTCTTCTCCGCGAACCGCTGGGAAATGGCGCCCCAGATATCGCGCTGGATTGCTGAAGGCGTAACTGTTGTCGTCGACCGCTACTACTACTCTGGCTGCGTCTACTCTGCTGCCAAAGCCATTCCTGGTCTTGGGCTGGAGTGGGCTCGTCACCCTGATGTTGGTCTCCCACGACCGGATTTGTGTATCTTCCTTGATGTTAGTCCGGAGACGGCGGCACAGAGGGGCGGCTATGGAGGCGAGAAGTATGAGCAGACAGACTTCCAAGCTAGGGTTAGGGAGTTGTTTGAGGTCATGTGGCGGCATCCGGATGAGGAGAACGATGTTGTTGTTGTCAATGCTGATCGAAGCATGGAGGATGTGGAGCGAACGATCTTGAAGTGGGCTCGGTTGGCGAGTGAGAGAGTTGATCGCGAGGAGATTCCACTTGGGGCTGTGAGGCCGTGGTAGATGGGGATGGTGTTTGGTGTGTTGGTTTAATGCTCCATTAATTCATTGTCTATATTCGTGCAGAACGGTTGTGGTCGTCTGCTTTCTGTGGACTCGTGTTTTGCATGACCTTGACAGTGACCTTTTGCGGAACCCAGGTGTCATGTTGGCGGAACTATAGCAAGGACAGATTATGCAACATATCACCTTCCAAACCACTGGAAAGTCACAGGAGCATTTTCAAAACAATCTAGCACCCTAATATCAGACATGGAATAGCATATATGGCATAATTGCTTTCTCTGGACCTCATCTCGTCCACAAGATCGAAGATAGCCTCAACCCAACCCTAACCCTCAGGATGAAGGTTTCCAAATGTCTACATACCAAGCTTGAGCACCCGAAGCTTCCTCGTCCACGAAAAGTTCGAGGGGGCTGAACACGAACTACATGGCGAGCCATTGCGCTGCCAATACCATCTCATTCCATCTACCGGCGGCCAACTAGGTCAGGGTGTCTCTTGTAATGTTGCCTTTCTTGTACTTATAGCTTTCCCTGTACCTATAGCCTGCCATGTCGCAGCCCTTCCATGCCGGCGGAGCGGCCACCCTCCTCGACTCGCCCATACATTCTTTCGGCTTCCTAAAGTCCGCCCTCGCCACGCGTCTACACGAACTGGATTTTACTCACTTTGGATCTATCGTCGCTCTGGTCGGAATCGTCCCTGCTGCTTTCCACTTCTTGCAAAACGCGTGGCGGTCAGCAGCAACATGGGTCAAGCGCTTCTTTATTGCTTCCGTTACAATCCCTCCTGGAGATCCGCTCAATCGGAGCGTCAGCAGCTGGGTTCTGGAGAATGTCGTACAGCCACGGCATATGCGCTTTCAGACTGCTCGTACCGAGATTGGTCGTGATATCGAGGCCGGTTCCTCGCTGAAGAAGACGCCTCGGTCTGTGCAGTACTTCCCTCACTGGCGCTCTGAATGGTTCTGGCACAAAAAGCGACTCTTCGGTGTCAGTCGATCACTGGATAGCTTCAATGCTGGAATGCAGGATCCAACCTACGATGGTGTTGGCGGCGAAGAACTGACGATTAGCTGCTTGGGCCTCTCCGCGGAACCGATCAGACAGTTGATTAATAAGTGCCGCGAGATTGCGGACAGCAAGGCACAATTCTATGTTATCATCTACAGCAGAGACAGATTCGGCATGTCTTGGAAACCCAAATATCGGAAACCTCTTCGACGTCTAGAGACCGTTCACTTCGACGATCGTATCAAACAAGGTCTCCTAGCAGACATCCGCAACTACCTCGATCCAAGAACGAAGAAACTGTACCAAAGCCGCAGCATGCCTTATCGCAGAGGCTATCTCTTCTATGGCCCTCCAGGTACCGGCAAATCCTCGCTTTCCACGGCTATTGCGGGAGAGTTCGGGCTCGACCTATACGAAGTCAAGGTGCCCAGCATCGCGAATGACGGTGACCTTGAGCAGATGTTCCAGGAGATTCCACCTCGGTGCATTGTGCTGCTTGAAGATATCGACGCCGTGTGGACCCCTAATAGAGAGGCACGCTCCGAACGCTTGACCAGTGACAGCGCGAGCGAACGTTCTGCTACGCCCAGCCTGTCGAACGTGACATTGTCCGGCTTGTTGAACGTTCTCGATGGTGTGGGCTCGCAAGAAGGCAGACTCGTGATCATGACGACCAACAAGCCCGACCAGCTCGATGCTGCCCTGACACGTCCTGGCCGCATCGACTTCAAACTGTACCTTGGAAACATTAGCCGCCAATCCGCCGAGCAGATGTTCATGCGTATGTTCGCTCCCGATCTGTTGAGCTGGGCACGACAGTCTGCTTGCAAGGACAATGCTCTTGCTGAGAGCGATCCGGACGCGGGCTCCGATCCCCTCGATGAGCATGTTTCCATGGAACAGTTGCGGATGCTCGCTGCTCAATTTGCAGCCGAAGTGCCCGAGGATACCTTCACACCATCGCAGCTTCAAGGCTTCTTCCAGCTACACTTGGGCGATGTGATGCAGGCAGTCGCGAGTATTGGAGACTGGGTGAGGCAGGAAACGTCTTCGAAAGGCGAGAAAGGGTATGAGGTCTGCTGAAAATGTCGGCATGTGTTTTATTTAATTTTGTTCAGGCGTTTCGGAAGATGGCGTGAGTGCCTACTGGATCATGCCAGAGTGGTCTGGAGGTCAGATGTATTTTTACGCGGACTGGTGTTTTCCTTGGGTCGAAGGGTGTACTATTTGAAGGAGTTGGATATTTTCTGTATGTGTACAAGCTGTAAAAAGTACTACTTACTAGTTGAACAATGGTTGCCTAACAGTCTGTCATGAGACATGAGAGCATTCGCGTTCACAGTATACTGTATTCACACTTACGGCCAGTAGCGTTCCATCTTATCGGCAAGCCGACTGTCCGACTTCGGCATTTGTATTTCTGGCCCCGCCATGATTGCTAATACATCATCAACTTTTCCCAAGTCATGACGGACATGGACGTTTTCTACACTATACTCTCCAAACATACGCTCCATACACGATGTCGCTGAAAGACATCAAGCACATCACGCTCGTGCTCTCCGGCAAAGGCGGCGTAGGCAAATCCAGCGTCACGTCCCAGCTCGCTCTCACACTCTCGCTCCAAGGACATTCTGTCGGCGTACTGGACATCGACCTCACTGGACCTTCAATCCCACGCTTCTTTGGAATCGAGAATGAGAAAGTGAAACAGGCGCCTGGAGGATGGATACCGGTGCCCGTACACCAGGCGAGGGAGGCGAACGCGCAGGGTAAAGAGCTGGGAAGTCTGCGCTGCATGTCTCTAGGCTTTCTACTAGCCAACAGAGGCGATGCAGTCGTCTGGCGTGGACCGAAAAAGACGGCGATGGTGCGGCAGTTCCTTTCGGATGTACACTGGGGCGCTATGGACTACTTGCTCATCGACACACCACCTGGCACAAGCGACGAGCACATTTCACTTGTGGAGACTCTTCTAAAGCAAGCTACGCCGCAGCAGCTCTCAGGCGCTGTCATTGTTACCACTCCCCAGGCCATCAGTATCAGCGACGTGCGAAAAGAGATCAACTTCTGCCGCAAGACCAATGTTGCGATCTTGGGTGTGATCGAGAACATGGCTGGATTCGTCTGTCCAAATTGCTCGGAGTGCACAAACGTCTTCTCCAAGGGTGGCGGAGAGGTTATGGCGAAAGAGTTCGAGGTGCCATTCATGGGCAGTGTACCGATTGACCCCATGTTCATCCGGTTGATTGAAGAGGGCAGAAGGCCCGTGTACCCTGAGGGTACTGTTGTGGAGGGACAGAACATGACTCAAACCATTGAAGATGCCGCTGCCAATGACGAGGGGCTACTGGTCGACAAGTACACTGCTTGCTCGCTGTCTCCGATCTTTAACGGGATGGTGAAGGGCCTCGTGGACAGAATTGAGGGTTGAGATTCTTGCCTGGATTTTTGTCACTCTTTTGGCCTCAGCCACACTGTCCCTGGCACCAGCCGGTCTTTATGCAAGGCGAACAGGACAAAGTTCTTTGGTGGCGGCCATGTGGGCTCGTACAGAGCGCGTATACCGTTCTGGAATATGCGACTGGAATGCAGATGCGCCGGTACCAGACCCCTGGGTTTACGATTCGCGGACCGAAATTCGGCAAGAGCCAGGCATCGGGCCTTGCTACTTCCGATGTCACTCCTATATGCAACATTTACCAACCGGAGCTTGCATGAAGACTCGGACCCTGGTCCTCCCTGGATATGCAGGTTCGTCAAATGCTTCAAGCGCCAAGCATTCCGAATCTCTTGATCCCGATAGACGGCATGCCGATGCACCCGGATATACCACTTTGCCCTTTGTGGTACTTGCAGTGGTCAGGAGATATGGTGACACTTGGTGGGCAGACATTCCTTGACATGCAGGTCGCACCACACCAAGCTGAAGCTTCGAACCTGGCTAAACAAACGAGCACTCACCACGAAGACCACGAAGCAATGAACACTAGCGCCAGTAAATCTAATATACTTGAATGTGGCAGGTCCGAGAGTCCTAACATGTCTATCAACCTGTCGTAAATGAATGAGCCGGATTATCGGACTTCAACTCCCTAGCTCGAGTCCGTGCAAGCTCACCGAGCCATGTTACTCACACAGGGAAATGCCATCTTATCCAGTCTGTGACAGGCCACCGGTTTCTGCATTATATACTTCCCACCCCAGAGCCCGTACCATAACACACCAAACAGTCTTTCGTGCCTCTTTGAGCATACTTGTTATGTCAACACAGTCCAGATCGCATACCACCCTTCCGGAAATAGCAGTCTCATCAATCATTTCGGTGCTACACCATTCTGACAATCATAACACCAGGAAATTTGTTGTGCAAACAGTTCCAATCCTCCATGCCATGCCAAACTCAATCCATCTCCTACACCATAACACAATCTTACCAGTACGCGGTCATAATGGCCGATGAGTTGCGAGGGAAACGCGTTCTACACACTCCCTTCGTTCTCTTGGAGACTCGTCTTGTCCGTCGCCATGCAACCGTTGTCCCTTCCAACCCAGCTCCGCCTTTCGGCCTTGGGTGTTGTTTTTGCTTGGGTTGGTGTTGATGCCCAGGCGCCTGTTGGGGGTGCTTCCTCTAGTACGTCCCTCACTTTCTTGGAAAGACTCTCTTGGTACTGATTATCATTGAACAGTCTGCGATGGCCAGGTCACGGTCACTTATGTTCCAGAGCCATATACGGTGACTGTGTATACGACTGGAACTTTCAATGCATCTAGCCTCATACCAGATGCCACTTCAGTGGCTGCTCCTACCTCTGACTTACCAAGTCTGTCCGGGATTTCATCGCTCGGCACGTCAAGCATTGGGTCAGTGTTGCCGACGTTGTCCACAGGAAGCATTTCAGTAGCTTCCGATGGACTGCCAACAAGTCTATCACCAGTTCTGTCTTCACCCTCAGATGGACTGCCAACAAGCCTATCACCAGAGCTGCCTTCACCTTCCTCGGAAATCTCTACGGGTAGCTTCTCAGTGCCTTCACTTTCTGTGAGCTTCACCGCGCCCGGTTTTACCACGCCCAGCTCGATCACGCCCGGCGGGATACCAACCAGTGACCTAGCAAGTGTATTGACGACGAGCTTTTCGAGTATCGAGTTGACTGGGACTTCGCTGGACTCGCTATCTGTACCGGATGTATCATTCAGCACAACTTCGTTGCCGAGCGGCAGTTTGCCAACATTGTCTTCTTCATCGATCGGCTCAATCTCCGACGTCTCGTTGTCTGGAAGTTCGGTCTCCTTGAGCTTGCCAGCGTTGACTACATCTTTCTCTACCCCATCAGTCAGCCTGCCCGGTGGATCGCCTAGCCTAACGATCCCGCCGGTATCGAGCACGCCATCAATTACGCTCGATGCCACCGAAACAAGCTTGCCCATCACACAGGTGTGTAGATACCATTCCGTCTATCGTTATGGCTCGATCAGCTAACTTACCCTAGCTAAGCTCGTTGTCAAACGTGCCCAGCGCATCTGTGACCTTGCCGGCCGCGTCCCTGAGCTCTGGTCTGACAACTCTGATTCAGAGCTCCGAGATACCGTCTCTGACCTTACAGACGCCGTCTCTGAGCTCGCTACTGTCGTTGTCGGGAACGATAAGCGATCTGAGCACGTCGCTCGCGATACCCACTGGTCTGAGTATATCTCTGAGCTCCGCGACTGCGTTACCAGACTTGCCCAGCACTTCGCCTAGTAGTGTGTTGTCGAGCATTTCTCTGTCAAGCATATCTCTGTCAAGCATTTCTCTGTCGTTGCCTGGCGGCGTTCCGACTCTTTTTCCAACCGCTCTCAGCACCCGTACCACGAGTTCCGCATCCCCCATTCCTACTGCTAGTGTCCTAGCTCTGGTTTACTGCCCATACGACAATGGCCTGACCTACTTGTCACCAGGATCTAGGCCATACGGGATCGAGTGCTACGCGCGACGAGTAGAAGATGCGCTAAGCGAAAGTCCCGCGCCTGACCTTGAAAGCTGCATGGATTCCTGCGACAACGTACCTGGATGCTCAAGCGTATCGTACAATCCTTCGTCAGGCACCTGCTCCTACGGAGATGAAAACACCTCAGACATCATCGACAGTAACTACTTGTCGGGAACAACAACCGACCTTTCTTGTCCCGATGCAGACTATGCGCAATACATGGACTACACCGGATCTATCTACCAGGTGTTTTGCGACGTCAGCTTCCCACAGAGCTCTAATATCACAACTGCGCCGGGCGACGACTATTTGGACTGCTCTGACACTTGTTCAAATACGCCTACGTGCACTGGTTTCAGCTATTCCGATGGCTTGTGCACATTCACGCAAAGCTTCGGCAAACCGCCAGTAGGATCTCCCCGTAACGGCACACATACTGTCGTTAAGTTGGCCAAACGTGCGGTGGAGCCGGGCCCTGACGGGAAGCCAATTGTGAAAACGATTCCTGTGACTTCAATCCCCAGCATATCCGGCATTTCACCAGTAACCAGCTTGTCAGCGGTGGTGTCTGTGATTGACAGCTTGACTGCAACTTTGTTGCCGCCCGCGACGTCGACTGACTTGCCGTCGTCTCTGACTATCTTGCCGTCGTCTTTGACGATCCTGCCAACGACGTTCACTTTGCCCACAATCACCAGCGTCGACATCAGTAGCCTCTTGAACGCGACGACGATCTCAATACCTTCAATCACGGCCTTGCCTTCGACACTTACTTTGCCTACAATCACCAGTGTTGGCATCAGTAGCCTCTTGGACGCGACATCGATTTCGATACTGACGCCTGGAACACCGTCATCTCTCTCTTCACTCGTCGACTCGATCCTCACCATTCCATCTGCTACCATTCCAACATCGCAAGGACCTACACAAACGCCAGTAAGCTATTCATGTCCGGGCAACGACGGTCGTATAATCATCGAGAACGGCTTGACCTACCTTCTCAATTGCAGCAGTACTACAGATGGTACCGCTTACTCCTCCAAAGAGGCTTCTGCCTCTTTCAACGACTGCTTCCGAGAATGCGACCAGAGCAGCGTTCTTGGTGGAGCGAACTACTGCACTGCTTTCACATACGAAGGCACTGAGAACGGAGCTGGCTCGGGAACCTGCTATTTGTACAACGGTGTGGTCCAGGGATTCAGACCTACCAGCGGAAAGACCACCATCACCGCGATCAGAGCCGTCAACTACGTGCCTGGAGCTGTGTTGGATGGCGCTTCTTCTCTAGTGTCGTCTCTACCAGGCTTGACTTCGCTCGTGCCGAGCATTTCGCTCGGTGTCAGTGTGTCTGCAACACTGGGAGCATCTGTGACGATTGGCGCTGGCGTAGGAGTGGAAACTACTTCCTTATCGGCTCCTCTCAGCATTCCGACAAATCTGAGCGGCGTTGTCAGCAACTTGATCCCAACATCCAGCCTCGGCAATCTGGTGACTGTCTCAACACCGCCAAGTAACTCTATCACCGCAACATGCGACAATGGCGGTAACATCCTGAACGGATGCATAGCCGTCACAGCGACTCTAGACCCTGGAGTCGGAGTCAGCGGAGGTATCAACATTGGGCCATCAAGCAGCCCAATCCTGGCTGTAAGCCTCTCAGCCTCTCTCGGCGTCTCAGTTTCAGCCGGAGTAGACCTTGGAGTCGGCTTGAGTGCTGGATCATCAGGTCTCAGCCTGGGTCTTGATCCTTCTATTGGCTTAGGAGGTGGAGTTTCAGGCGGCCTAGGTGGCGGCTTGGGCTTAGGTGGCTCGGGTACCGCACGTACTACGACTTCGTCATCTGCTCGCATGAGTGCTACGCCTGGAGCAGGCTCGCCAGCTCTCTCGCTCCCAACTGCATCGACGACATCGTTCTACGTCACCCCGCTAGGTCCAGTGGTCACAACTACTCCCAGCCCGTCGCTGTCAACTACCACGGTCTACACAACCTCGACTATCACCTCTTGCCTCACAGGCCTGGGTGGTGTTCTCACCTGCCCCATCGGTGGCTTATTCACCACCTTGCCATCGACTAGTGGAGCAGTAACAAGCATCAGCACCAGCATACAGACCAGTGTCAGCATCAGTGTGAGCATCAGCTACGTCACCGTCACTGCTTCGAGCAGCACGTCTTCTTCTTCTAGATCCTCGAGCTCCTCGACCATCACGACATTCTCGTCCAGGACTTCCAGCAGCACGGCCGCGTCAAGCACTGCTACCGTTTGCAGAGGCGTCGTCAATGCGCTTGGAGTCTGCGTTCTCTAGCGTTGCGTTTCTCGTTCGTCCGCTTGCACCGACTGAAAGCGCGGAGGCAATGAAGTTCGCTCAGTCTTTTAATCTGTAGAATCGGGTTCAGGCATTTCATCGGCGTTGAATTGGTTGGCAGGCATTTTTCATTTCTTGATCATACATTTTATTCGTATACATACATCTTAGATGGCAATACAGCATTTACCTCTCACTTGGCTCCCTTCCTCTTCCCTCTCCATCCACGGTCCTAGGCAACTCATCGGCAGGTGTGGTCACCTGCGCGGTCTGCGGCGCAGCGTTGTTGCGGTACATGAAGAATTGCGCAAAGACAGCAAAGTCGAGAACAAGGGTGCCCGCGCTTCCAATCAGCCAGCTCAGGTTGACCAGAATGTATTTGCCGTAAATGCTGGAGGCCTCGCCAGGCTTGCAGTGGCTGCGCTCGTGCCAATGGCCGTGAGAGTGCTTGCTGCAGATCGGCTCGAAGGCAAAGATGCTGAGGACGAAAGTCAGATTTCCAAGGCAGGCGAAGAGGAAGAATAGAGCGTTGAGGCCTTCGGTGGACTGACGGCGTCTGTTGAGCAGGATCTGAGGTACGCGGCTGCCCAGGTAGAGGACGGCGCAAATGTAGCCGAAGATCTGGCCCCAGAGGGAGAAGTGTAGAGTAGATGCTTGATCGTCTGCGTCGGTGCGGCCGTCCTCGTAGTGGGACTTGGATTCAGGAGTAGAAGGGCTGAGGTAGTAGCCGGCGATGCCAGCAATAATGACGAGCACGATAGCTGTGCTGTTAAAGAGGAATGCTTGGAGCATGGTACGTTCCTTTGCAGGCTTCGCGCTTGCGGTATCGCTCAGCTCGTCAGCCTGGGGGTGCATGGGAGTAGCAGGAGACAGCATAGTTCCGTTGAGGTTGTTGAGGTGATCGCGGTAGGATGACTCAGAGCGCGTGCGGTCGGCAGTGCCATTAGCATCGGAAGCACCAAGAGCTCTCTGGAGTTCATCACGAGCACTGGCATGGGTATGATCCACGAGAGGCGTACGCTCTGACGCATTGCCATTCTCAATGTGAGCAGCCTTGCTTTCCGGTTTCGGGTCACGGAGCGTGAAGCCCCGGTAGTAGAAGCATTGGAGGAGCAGGACAATATCAGCGAGAGTGTAGTAGATGGCAAGGATAATCTACCGATTGTTAGCAAAACCTTTTGGCCTAGGGTGCAGCTGTTCATACCATTGTAGGCATGATTCCCTGAAGAACGCCTCCGGCCATGTTGAAGAAATCGCCAGCTGTTGGAGAGTTTGTTAGCCTCGTGGCGGCAGTTCGAGCATCTAGAATGCCACATACCAAGCCAGATGATAATAAATTCAATACTGAGTCCATCGGCAGATTTCTTGCTGTAGTTCTCGATGATTTGCGGCGAAAAGACGACCACCCAGCAGGCAATTGAGATGGAACCCAGAATGCCACTGATGGCTGCAATGTCGAGGCCGTAGCCCATTGATGGTGGGTACATGGTTGTGTATAGGATATAGTCGAGGCCAAGTGGCGCACAAGAAAGATCCAAAGAGCCGAGATGCGTGTACAGTATAGGCGTTCCCGCGCGTGACCAGTCCAATGGCCTGAATTAGGAACCTGTATCCTATGGAGGTCGCGTCGCGTAAGGTGTGGAATAGAAGACCAGAAATCTAGGAACACTTTCTGGAAAGAATTGGGCAAAAGGCCACACTATGTGGAAGCGACTGTGAGTGTTTAATGCCAATGGTGACAATGCCGCAGTCTGGGTTCGTGTCATCGGTTACTCTAAACTTTTTCGGGAAGGCAGCCGCTACCGTCCAATGATCCGTGCCCAGCAGCCAATGGACGTCATCAGCCAGACATTACCGACACCGACACCGACACTTGCCATCTTACCTACTTATTAATGGTCGTATCTCTACGTGTTATTCTTCCCTCTCATTCTGCTGAAGAACGCAGTTTTCGATGCATCGTGCGCATCGTTGCAGGTGGCAATGGTATACGCGGACGCCACCAAGGACGACTAACGCCACCAACAGCACGCGTTGGGGGTTTTGGAGATAACGTGTTTTCTAACATTCGATCTAACAGCTTCTACTACGCTGGTCCTGCTGCAGTCAGGAAGTCAAAGTCAGCACCCTCCTCCGCCTGGTTCACCGATCTCATGTACAGCCCTCGATATCCTCTCATCTTCTTCTTCGCAGCCCACGGAGCTGCATCAGCCGCGCCAGTCGTCCCTTGATCTTCTATCTGATCCTTCCTCGCCTTGACACGCCTTGCCAACTCTTCATCACTCACTTCGACTCTCAGCACTCTCTGATCTAGATCGAATTCGATAACATCTCCATTCTGAACAACGCCGAACACCGAGTCCGGATGCGCTGATTCAGGGGAGACGTGGAGCACAATCGTGCCTCCAGCAGTTCCGCTCATCCTGCCATCTGATATTCTCAGCATATCAGACACACCTTCAGCCGCCAATTTACGAGGGATCGGGATCATGCCAGCTTCAGGCATTCCCGGGTTTCCGACAGGACCGATGCCTTGCAGAATGAGGACGCTGTCCTTGTCCACTTCAAGATCGGGGCTATCAATGCGCTCCGCCATGTCTGCTGAGTTGGCAAACACAACAGCTGTGCCGCGATGCTTCAGAAGATGACGGTCCTTTGAGGCGCTGGCCTTCATCACGGCACCTTTCGGTGCTATGTTGCCCTTGACCACCACGAGTGACGACGCCGGATATAGTGGATTTGAGAGAGGCCGAATGCATTGCGCCGGATGGCCTTCAGGGATCGGCACGTATCTGGACTGGTCGAGGAGCTCGCCCAGGGTTTGGCCGGTCACTGTCTTTGCATCCAGATGTAATAGAGGTTTGAGGGTGTGCAGCAATGCTGGCATCCCGCCGGCGTTGTGGAAATCAGTCATATAGTTCTCGCCGCTTGGCTTCAAGTCGACAAGCAGCGGTGTTCGTCGTCCAATCTCGTCAAAGGTGTCCAGGGTGATCGACCCAGCGATAGCAGGGTGGCGATTGATAATAGCCATAAGATGGACGACAGCATTAGTTGACCCACCGATCGCCTGTAACACGGTGATGGCGTTGATGAAAGACTCGCGACTGAGCACATCCTGCGGCTTGATCTGCTTCTCAGCGCAACGGACAGCAATGCCGCCAGTCTCCTCCGCAATCCGTATTCTTGCAGCAGAGACTGCTGCTGCGCTTGCTCCCTTGAGTGGCATAAGTCCGAGGGCTGCTAAGATGCAAGCCATCGTGCTCGCGGTACCCATCACTCCACATGTTCCTGCCTGTTACGTAATTAGTCAAGTGCATCTTATGTTGGATGTGGGAATTCACGTACCGTCGGCGCAAGTTCCTCGTTGATAGCGGATATCTCTTCGATATCAATTGTCCCGGCACGATACTTGGCCCAGTTGTTGCGACAATCCGTACACGCGCCCACTCTCGTGCCTTTATGTGAGCCGGGCATCATCGGACCTGTGACTAATTGCACGATAGGCTTGTTGGCAGAAATACCGCCCATCAATTGAGCAGGCGTCGTCTTGTCGCATCCTTTGAACACATTAGCATATTTGCTACGAAGTGCGTGGTCGAGAGAGTTACCGACCTCCAATCAAAACAACCGAGTCCACAGGCTGCGCCTTAACCATCTCCTCAGTATCCATACTCATCAGATTCCTCAAGTACATCGACGTCGGACTCGAGAAAGACTCATGAATACTGATCGTCGGAAAATCCACCGCAAGACCTCCATTGAGCTGAATCCCACGCTTGACGGCTTCGATAAGCTGCGGGACATTGCCGTGGCAAGGGTTGAAACCCGAAAACGTGTTCACGATTCCGATGATAGGACGAGAGAGTGCATCTTCGCTGTAGCCGAGCGCTTTGATGAAGACTTTGCGTAGGAAGAGAGAGAAATGCGCGTCGCCGTAGGAGGCTAGGCCTTGTCGGAGGCCGGTTCCGGAGGTCAGTGGTTGGGAGAGGTCGTAGTCTGCGGATGTGGCTTTTTGAGGGTCTGGAGGGTGGTCGGACATGTTTCGTGGACTAAGTTAGACAGGGACTATCAAGTACCCTTCACAATAAATTCGATATGATATACGTTGTTATCTCAATGATGTGATCGGAGCTGCGTGGTCATCCAAAATAGCTTCGCTGTTGAGGCTGGCCGAGGTATGTAGTGGGGCGATGCTGAGCGGACGGACATTTGTCCGATGCATACTGGGAGATCGTGAAGTAGTAGTATACATACGCTCGAGTACTACCATGGTGAGATGGGCGTATATGGATGATAGCAGGCTATGGGCTGGGTTCACTTCCCATCAGGCCTTGTGCTTGCTAGTCTGGGCTTTCTTGGTGTCATCATCTGGTGCCCGACCCGCCACCGCTCCATCATCTGCGGATCGAAACCCATAGGCAGACCACCGCCAGGAGTCGACTTCTTGTCAGACAAGCGGAATCTGTCACGACCCGCAGCGTCTTCGCTTTCAGCACGCTGCGAAAGGAAGCGTCCTGACTTTTGTTTCGATGCCGCGAGCTCAGCGCGGAGTTTCTCGTTCTCTTTGCGAAGCTCGTCGATGATGACCGATGAGTTGTCGGCTGGCTTGTCGTCTTTATCTTCATCTTCATTTTCGGCACCGATCAATCGCTCGTGAGCTGCGTCGAGTGCGTCCTCTCGTTGGGCAAGGTCTTCTTGCTGCTTCTTGAGTGCTGTTTCGCGTTCATCTAGCTGAGCTTCGCGTTCTTTGAGGGCAAGAATCTCCTTCTCCAGATCCCCAGAGGACTCAATGGAGCGTTCATGATGCGTTTCGGGCAGGTTTGATTCCGAATTGTTTGCGGCGCTCAACAGTCCGCCAGTACGACTCAAAGATTGATGGTGCTCGCGACTTGAGCTCGTGTGGCTGCGGCTTGTAGCTGTGAATCTGGTGGTGGTAGAGGAAGCCATCTGAAAGGGCGAGAGCGATAGTAGCAGTATTGTGGTTCCCTGAGCGCTCGTTGATCTGATACAGAACTCGATTAATCTGTTTTCTCCTGACTAGGTTCACACTTTCACGATGGTGTTGTGGTTGTGCGGACTGGAGACGTCAAAGCGTTGCACTAGAGGAAGCGTTCCCAAAATGGCAATTGCAGAGCTCCTAACGACATTTATTATTGACAAACAGGCATCTCCAACAAAAGTCGCACATTGCCCTTCCACATGTTCGGTTCACAAGTACCTAAGACTCTCTACATCTGATCAAAACCAAATCCGAGAGATGTTTTGCTATCGGGGCCCTAACCCTACCAACACTAAGTTCAACCGCGGACTGTGAGTGATGCAACGTAACCGCTCCGGCCACGGATTGTCATCAACCAACATCGCTCCACTGACCCACGTCAAGTCGACGCCATTGAGACGCAGCTAGTTGCTTTTGTGTTCGCGGACCCTGGCAGCCTAAACGCCTCGGGATCAGGATGTGATGCATCTGTTTCTGTCCCCTGGTTCGATTCACCCTGTACAGCGAGGTCAAGGACCACGCAAACCGACCAATCTGGTCGGTACTCTCCTTCAGCGAAATGTTCGAAAGCCTTGGGAGTCTTCGTGGAAGATTTCCATATGACTCTGAGAAAACAAGGACAAGAGTACCATTTGTGAGCGACCACCAACCAATATCACGTGCTCTTTGTGAACCCCAGGTCTTTGGCGCGGAGATCTGGTAAGCTACCGCATGCACTTAAGGATGCCGTCATGACACCTGACATCGCGTCTAACATCCATCGCATGATCGCGCGCGTCTTGCCTTGTTCGAGACCCGCGTGTCGTCAAGATGATGCTTCGAATATCGACTCCTTAACAACCGGTGTGACCAGATCTCAATTGCCAGGATTCACCACCAATGGAATCGTACAGGGTCACGATCCCCATGCAGGAACGCTACGATCTACCCCATTGAATCGTGATCTAGTCGTCCGTAGCGCTTCGCTACCGAGCCCTGTTGCCTTAGTCCTGCGGCTATGCGGGCAGCGGTATATCGTAAACAAGATGCAATAGGATCCGGACCGCACCCGTGTCTCTTACTGGCTGCGATGCGGGGATACAGATGTGATGCGTCGAATGCATCAGGTCGATGACGCGAAGATTCGTCTTCGAAAGACGTGATCACAATGGCATGGAGAGGCAGGAGTCGTGCGGATCTTCCAGGATGACGATGTCGCAGTAGACGACGAAAGGGTATAAGTATCAGGCAGTCGAAGCACTCCTCCTACTTCTGAGCATCAAACACAACAACTTCACATCTTCACAACAATCCAGAACACTCAACTACCACTTTCACCAAATCCACATTCCATCAATCATCATGTCTGACTACAAGCCCACTGGTTCGTCTCTCCACTCTTCTACAACCACCTTGCTTTCTCTAACATCACTATAGAGCACGACGGTCTCCGTCAGGACGGCCAGCCCGACAAGCGCGTCGGCACCGGCGGTAAGACTTCCCACAATCTTCCATGTACCATCACAATGTTCTAACACCTCCCTCAGAGTTCGCAGGCGGCAAGGTTGACCCCCATGAGGCTGGCAAGAAGGGCGGCGAGACTGGCGGCGAGGCCGGCGGGGCCTCCAGCGGTGGCAGCAGCGGCAACTCTGGCAGCTCTGGCAACGGCCAGTTTGCCGGTGGAAAGGTTGACCCAGTTGAGGCTGGCCGCAAGGGTGGCCAGTCCTCCTAAATCCGGAGAATCTTATTCGAACGGCGGCGTGAGCTGAGAATATGCTCGCTGCATGATTGATAATCGAATGCATGAATTATGATTTAAGCAAAACCAATGGCTTTCCCAATTCCATATTTCCATCATACCCTGTTTGTGCAGCTCTCGAACATGCTCATCAAACCAACCTCGTGGATCCCTTCCGAACTAATCGCAAAATTTGTACAAGGTGAGTAACCAACACCGGAGGAATAGACTTTGCCGAACGACCCTCAGAATCTAGGACAGCAGCATGTGTCCTCCGGCTCACAGTGGTTGACCGTCGGCGCATCGCCAATGTAAAACAGCAAGCTCGAGTAAGGCTGGTCGGTATCTCGGTTCGTCATGCTTAGACTACGGAAGATTCGTACCTGGATTGTCACCACTAATCAGCACCAACTTGCCAAATGGGTGTCTTGTGGACCATACTTTGACGACACTCTTGCCTGCGAAGGCATTTTTGTGCTGAATCAGCATCCACGCTAACGGCGCACCGATTTGTGTGCCCAGCAATGCCTTCCCCTCGGCCTCATTCATACTGAATTCCGTTCCAGGCCAAAGAGGGATGTCTTTCTTGCCGTCGTTTTTGTTGCTCAGGGCCCTCAACACCGTTGACCAAGTATTGGGGTTCTCGATGTTGTGGAACAAAAGATATTTGGGCGGGACCATTTCGCCCTTTGTGCGGCCGGCCAGTTTGGCATATTCCAGGAACAAGACATCGGAGTACTGGGCAAGAGGCACGAGCTCGCCTTTGATGTTGTGGGTCTGTGCTTCGTGACGGGGCGAGAAGATGTAATATGGGATCACAAGACCGGCGGCTAGATTGATGGCTTGGTCGTAAACTCCCTCAGACGCCTGTTTTGATAAATGGTCAGTATCGATAACGCCGCAAAGCGGATTTGCACATTGCACTCCACTCACCACATAACTGGTACCATCGACCGTCACCGCTTCTTCTTGCAACAGCTGAACGTTCACATTATCTTTGCTCATGGTATCGATCCCGAGATCTTTCATGACATCGTTCACGCCGAAGTAAGCCCAGTTCACCGTGTCCTTCTTCTCAACCCAGCCGTACGTTTTCAGAGCACCAGCATTGTCCCACCGACTCTGAGAGCTTGTGAGTCCTGTCAATTTCGGGTTGGTCTTGAGGCGAGTCAAAGCGTCGTCTGCGTTTGCTGCAATCATATACAGCATACTGCAACCTTTGGCTGCGGAGGTAGCAAATTCGGCATCTGTCGCCGGGTCTGGCTGTTTGCCGGCACGGCGTTGAAGACGCTTCGAGGAGAGGAAGGTGACAAGATCATTGTAGATCTGGTCTGTGGAAGTCGCATTTGTCGTTCTGGGTTGATGGTAGCTGTGATCAAGGAGCTGAGGTGCATATTGACTGCTTGTGGAATCCGTGTTGAATGGTAAGAGAGTACTGACAGACGGGCGGTTTAGAACGCGACCGGAGACTAGGGGGAGGTAGTTGCAACAGAGACAGAATATGAGGAGGAACAAGCTTGTTCTGATGTGGTTAGTGATCATGGTGTCCAGTCGTGCGGGTGTTACGATGCACCCGTTGATCGTGCTGCTTGTGTGAGTGGTACAAAGGTTACGTGAATCCCTTTAGGAGATACGGAACCGCAGTGTTGATCCTCGGAGTTGGGTATGAACGCAGAGAAATAGAGAGGTTTATTTGTTTTGATTGCTGGAAGGTCGTATCAGTGAGGATGTTCTTAGCAAACGCTTGCTGCTTCACTCGTTGTAAGCTCTCACATGCTGGGGCGTCACTTGCACGGTCGAAACGGTTTGCTAAGTCTGTGACAGTTTTATCATGCGAATCTCAGTCAATGAGCGCGGGTCTCAGATACGTACGGAGACATTCCAGTATTGCAACTATTGAATGGCGGTATCCCTCCGCGGGCAAAAGATACGGCCATCTGCCACTCTGCGTAATACTGGTGTATAAAACACAATGATCCGCGCCGCTTGACAAACATAAGTCAAGCGGCGTTTGATCCGAGCAAACAGGACTCACATCTCACGACAGCTCGTGCCTGTGAACAACACTGCCATCCTTGTTCTCCACATGCGTGGCCGTCGCCTCTGCCGCATCTCCCTTGAAACCTGTATTCTGCGCCGCCCGCTCCCCATCAAATACAATGCTGATCTCCTCCAGGGTGATTGACTTGGTCTCGGGGTAGGTAAAGTAGACCATCAAGATCTCGAGAACGACGATCGCACATATGATGATGTAGTATCTGAGTTTCAGTCAGTGTGATGCGTAAGATACCGCCTTTGAGGTGAAGGAGACATACTTCCAGCTAATATTCTCCAGAGCCACAGGATTGAGATAGTTGAAGCCAGTGATAGTGGCTTGAACCAAGAGGTTCTGGGTGCAGATGAGCTTGGATCGGATGTCGTAGCTCATGACCTCGACAGTGTATCTGAAATGGTAGTAAGTAATGGCTAATGATGATTGTTCATGGGACTCGGTATGACTTACCCAGTGAGAATACCGTTCCACACGGTACTGTAAGAAGCCGTGAATATGAAGATCAAAGGAATGACGGCTGTTCCTGCAGCAGCAGTCCTATGTGTCGTATAGATCGAACTAGCAACTGTCCATCCGATGAGGGCGCACAGCATACCAGTGAGCGAGGACAGCATCATGGGTCTACGCCCGAACTTGTCGATAACGTAGGCGCCCCAGAAAGCGAAGCCCATATTCCACATAGTCAAGCAGCCGTTGATGATGGACTGCGTTCGAGGATTTGTGATGCCTACGCCGCGCAATACAACAGCGAGGTAGTCTGAGCAGCAAGTTAGCTTCAGTACCAACGTCTTTCGGGTGGGTTAGGTAGTGATACTTACAGCCAGTCAGAGTAGTTCCCGAAGCCTGCGCAGCAATAGCACAAGTCACGCAAATCCATGTCCGGTGGCGGTTGCCCTTTGTGCGAACGAGATCGAGCCAGCTCCCGCTGCTGTGTTCTTTCTCGAAGGCAAGTGTATGTTGGATTTCGCGAAGCTCGAAAGCGGCGAGATGATCGTTCTCATCGCCGCCGCAATGGTGCGTGCGGAGTATGTCAAGCGCTTCCTGGTCGCGGCCTCGGGAGACAAGCCATCCTGTGCCAATCCTTGTCAGCGAAGATCGATGAAAAGTCTCCGTATAAGCGCAGATGGACTTACTAGGACTTTCCGGAACCCACCACGTCAAAGCAACAGAGATCAAAGACGGGAAGATCTGGATGAGCGATACGCTTCGCCAGCTCCAGTCCGACTGAATAGTCAGCGTACCCAAGCAAATCCAAGCAGCAATAGTCGCACCAAAGTTGTACAAAGTGTTGAGGAACGTCGATAGCTGTGCGCGATGCGTCGGATGAGCGAGCTCGGTCACCAGCATAGGCGCAGCCGTGTACTCAAAGCTGAGACCCAGACCGATGATGGCACGAGCAACAGCGAACATGACCAGTCCGTTTGCGAAAGTCTGCAAGAATACGCCGAGGATAATGATCACCGAGCCAATGATGATGGTGTATTTCCTGCCGATCTTCTCGACGAGCCACCATAGAAAGAACTGAGAGAAGACTCCGCCGAGACCTTGGGTGCCGTTGAAGATACCTAGCTTGGCTCCCGTGGGATAATCGAAGTATCTGAGACTGTTAGCTTAGTTTGTACTGATGAATGGTACGCCAACATACTTGTTCCAGTATGTCAATGTCTGCATGCCATTCATGATCGAACCGTCCAAGCCATTCGTCGCCTGGACAAGAAGCACAACACTCATCCAACCATACAGTCTTCGTAGATGCGGATATTGGTACCACTTCTTGCTGAGCAGCTTGTGCACATCGATAGTGGTGTCGCCTTGGCTGGTGCCGGCGACGATGATATTCTGCTGTTTCGATGAAGACATGACCAGTATGCTATGGTGAGCAGATATCTCAGAAGCATCCATGCTCGAGATCTATATGCCATGTATTGGCTTCCAAGTTGCACCTCGAGCCTTGCTGTGTACAAGCTTAGGAGGCCCATGTGAATTCAGCCTAAGTGAGCCGGTCGAGATCTGCATAGACATCCCTAAATGCAATGCAGACAGCCTGCACCCCACGTTCGACTACTCCGCACATTTGGGATCGACTGGGGTGTACTGACTCGGAGGCGGGCATATCGTACATTGCCGTAGAGGCTTGGGATCATGCTTGGGACGCCCAAGAGCTCTGGGCGTATGCTTGCTGATCCAGAGCTCCCCAGGCTGAAGGACTTACATTTCTGCGAGGCTTCTCTTCAGGCTGATGGGATTAAGAGGGGAAAAGAAAGCGAACCATGACAAGAGCATCCATGGAAGCCACACACGGTACGTGAGGAGTAAGATGGACGTGAGCGTATGCCGACTTATCCGTGCTGTCATCCCGGAGTGATGTGGTAGCGTTTGAGTCGCAGCAGCAAGAATATGGTCACTAGTTAGCACCTTGTCTGCTCGTGAGGTAGCGAGTGTATGACCGCGGCCCAGAAAATGGTACTGTGATACTAGCAGTCGTTCTCTTAGTATCGACCGCCGACGCCTTTCCTCGAAAAGCTGTATACCTCTCCGATCCATACATCAAGAAACAGTGAGCTGTAATGACAGCTTGTCTAAACATTGAACAGTGGTTGATTTGGTTGGAGAAAGGAAATCAAAACGCGTCTTACGCGTTGCTCGCCACTCCACTCCCCAGAGAATCTTCCACCACCCTCTCAAACCAATGAACCAACGAACCAATGAAGACCACTCAACAAACGCGGACGCTAATGGCAGGCTGCATTTGGGCAGCACAAGCAAGGGATTACAGACAACGCAAGTGGTTCCACGTAAGAAAGACATCAGGTCCAGACCGTGCGCCTGGGTCTCCGTAGAAACTATTCGGTCCGGAACATAGGTAAGCACCACAGCAGCGCGGTGCAGCAAAGAATGAAAGGAAGTGACTCGATGGCGCGCCGCACCATCGATATCCATAGCTTATACAAATATGTTATATATATCTATCACGCACGGCTTGGGCTTTTTGCTGTCTGTATCCAATGCACGGCGACGGCCTCTTCCAAAACCTTCCAAAAACGCCATCCCAATGAATGAAAAAAGTATACCAACAAAGACAAGAAAGCGTACCGCTTACTCGTTCTCCACAACTTTTTTGACCGGATGCAGTAGCATGGCAGGCAAACACATCCTGCCCTTGCCACCCACTGACTCCGGCAGTCCGTCCAAACTAAACTCTCCGCCAGTCTCCTCCAACTGCTTGCCCGTGACGGCATGCAGCGGGCCGACATCGTCTTTGTCAGACCAGCCAAGCCAGCGCCTGTACAGCGTCTTGGGGAACTTGGAAGCATAGTACCAACTCCAGCCATAGAAGTTGTACTCGCGGTCATGGTTGTAGACGCTGTCAAGGCGCTCGCCCCACTGTGCTGTCTCGTTGCCATCGGCGTTGAAAATGGCGTCCATGTACCAGCCAGGCCATTGGCGGTCCGTCCAGATAGGATGCGGCGCGTAGACGGCTTTGAGACCGTGGTGAAGGGCGACGGTGGCGGGCCACATTTCGGCTTGCATGGCGCGACCAACAAGGTTCTCGAGGTGCATGGCGTGCAACTGGCGGCGGGAGAAGCGGGAAAGGGTGTTGATGTAGGTGCGGCGCTTGATGTGCTTGAAGTCTTTGTGGTGGGCTTCGTCATAGCCGGGGTCTGCGTCGCCATTGAAGACAGGGTGCATGCCTGGGATGAAGTTCCAGATCTTGCTGCGGTAGGACCATTCGGTCTCGGTTGGGTCCCAGATGGGTTGAAGGGTGATGAGATCGGCCTCTTCGCCAACGCCCCATCCGAAGTTGTCTTCATTGACTCTACGAGGAGGCTCCGGTCCGATGGGAGTCTGTAGAGTAGTGTTGTATGGCTCAGGACCCCAGACAGTCTGTAGGCCGTCCTCTTCCATAGCTTTCTCGATCGCCCAGTCAGTGTCCTCAAGCCACTGAGAGTAGTTGCCATGGGCGTCTGGGAAGTAGAATCGTTGGTTACGCTCCCATAGATACTTCCTGGGGGCGTCACGAGAAAACTTCGCCAGTGCTTCGAGGAATTGGTAGTGGTTACCAGTAAATCTCGCATCAGTCTCCCAGTTCCAGACGTAGTCAAATTCTGGGTGAGTTTCCATGAACCACTGCAGAGGCATGAACTGATGCCAGTACACCTGCCAGTCGGTCACCTCAGGATACCAGCTTTCCATAATGCCTTCGTTCCAGAGAATGCTGATGTCTTGAAGCTCCTCTGGCACAGTCTGCTGCAAAAGATCTTTGCGAATCTTCTCGTCGAACAGGTTGGCATGGTTATCCTTGATGTTGACGAACAAGAACACCTGGTATTCTCCTCCAGAAAGTAGCGACAGCTCAGTGATAAGAGCACGAATTGACTGCAAGTCATTGTCCGTGTACGTGTAGCCCTCCCATGTGCGAATGAGCAAAGCGGTCCTGTGGTGATGCTGCGGCTTGCTTCCCTCAGGCACCGCCTCAACGAACTTCTTGGGCATTTCTTTGACAGGAGCCGTATCCACTGCAATACGAGCCTTAGGCGCCCATCGATCCTTGTTGTCCAATACGCACTCATCTTGCAGCTTGCCCCAACCTACTGTGCTCCAATCTGGGTTCGAAAAAGGCTTTTGCCAGTCTTTGACTTCAGTCTTTTCATCCTGTCCCAGACCGTAAGGTCCGTAACGGTGGTAGCGATCGAAGCATTTGCTGATGTCGACACCAGTCACATCCGCGTCGCCAATAGCGACAGCGGGGAAGCCGTGAGGAAGAGCAGAGAAAGCCTTGACGATGTCCTCGGCGCTCTCATTCAGACGCTTTCCACGCGGGCCCATGCAAGAAACATGGTCCCCAACCCAGCCTCTCTTGTACTCGAGCGATGTGTAATCGGGATAGGGAAGGTATGGCTCCAGCTCCACGCCCTTCTCTTCCTTGAGTCTGTCGATGCCGTTTTGAACATAGAAATCGTTGTCAAAATCGAAACCCTCCCATCTGTTGGGATTGTAGTCGCTGTGGGTGTAGCCGTCGTATGGCGGCCAGTGGTCGCCTTGCGGGTTCTCGGGCCTCCAGGGTTGAATGAGCTCTTGGATCTGAGCCTGAACTTGCTCGTACGCTGGATGCGGCAAAGGCTTTGGGCGGTATCCAGCATCATGCTCGGGTTCCTTCACCGGGGCGACAGACGATTGGCGAGCAGGCGAGCTCGTTGTCGATGCAGCACCGTAAGCTACCGTGCTGGCAGCTGGTGTGTATTTGTACCTTTCCTCCTCATCGTAATCTGCCTCATACGATCCAGCTTCTTCAGGCTCCTCGAAAGGCATGTGCAATTCTCCTGCCGGTACTTCAACATGGCCGTTGGACAAACGATCGATCTCGTTGCTGGATTTATGATTGGAGCCATCGTATTTGGGAAGGTATTCGCGATATGAGGGTGATGAGGAGAGGTATGCGATGGCGACCAGGAAGACGAGAATGCCGACTAGGGCCAGCCTTCGCGGCGAAGTGAAAGGAGAGAAAAGCATGGTAGTCGGATGGTTGTGGTGCTACTGGTAAGCGACAGGTCCAGCTCTGGAGTGAAGCGCGTGTAAGGGCTGTGGTGCACTATGGCGACATTGAAGGGAAATAGTCGGCCAAAGAAAGAGTATAAGATGGTGAATGAGTGTTGTTGTGTTGGTGCAAGGAGTGTGTGTGTATGTGTGTGTGTGTGACAGCGTCAGCGACTATTCAGCTGGATCCCCCTCGATGGATGGTGATGCACGTAGGAGGTAGAGCGCGCGCTAGTCGTGGCCTGGAGTCCGAGCGAGTCTCGTAACAAGTCTGGGCAAGGCGAATCCCTGACCCTGAAGGAAAGAAAGACGATCGCGGCTGCAACCTTAATTGCCTGACCATGTTTCACGCCATGCCTGTTACGACCCTAGCCTCACTCCACCACGCCTGCAAATTGTTCCATGTCGGAGTGAAGTGAATTACTATCGCCGTGCTCACGTGCATTGCAGTGTAATATCACTTACAGGAAAATATGGACACGCCAACCTCAGGCCACGTGGGGCCCGACAAGCCTCTACCATACGGCGACGATTTTGCCAGCACTGAGGAATATGTCGAGAGCGTGCTGAACTTCGCTGGATCGAGCGAACTTTTGCAAACGCTCTGTGGTGGCGTACACATATTGGACTTCTTTACAAGCACTCCCGATCTATACACTAGGATTCTACCGCAAGAATGGCGCGAATTCTTTGCTGCTCACCAGATTATGGACATCCTGGATCTGCTCATGCGGGAGGATCTGGCAACCGTACATGAACAAACATGGCGGGACGGCCCAGCACCTCCAGACTCGCTCGTGGACTATGTCTGGACAGTCAGGAAGCATCTTTTGATACGCACCCCATTCTCTTCACAATGTGCTCGTAACAGAGCCATGAAGCCCACACAGAAGCTTACTCGCAACGTGGCTGTGGGCATGAACGTCAAGAAAGTGCACGAGGTAGGCATCTTCGCTTCCTACGTCCACAATCTCACTTCTTCCATTTCCGATGCCACCGGTCATCCTATCTCTCATCTTGTCGATTTCGGCTCTGGTCAGAACTACCTTGGCCGTGCGCTGGCTTCCGAGCCACATAACAGGAATATCGTGGCAATCGAAAGCAGAGGCCACAACCAGGATAGAGCACTCAAATATGATATCACGGCCAGGCTGAGACCGAAGGAAGAACATCCCTGGCGTAACAAGAAGGAATTCAGAGCTGGTGCCGAGAAGCCTAAATCAGACAGCAAACCTCCCACGCCACCAGCAGAACAACCAACCACGGAATGTGAGGATGGCGCATGTGCTGAGCCGCAGGAGGAACAAAATGCTAAAGTCCAGCTCTCCGCCGAAGGTAAAGGCACAATCCAATACGTCGAACACTGGATCGAAGACGGCAACCTCACAAACGTCCTCGACCAGATCGTCGACCCAACCGAAGCAAAGAAGAAAATTACCTCAACTGCCACCACTACCGCCACACAACAAACACAACCCAAAGACCAACCCGAAGCACACACCGTCTCCGTCTCTCCTACAAAACACCCAGACGCAATGGTCATCTCCCTCCACTCCTGCGGCAACCTCCTCCACCACGCCATCCGCAGCCTAACCATCAATCCCTCCGTCCGCGCAATCTGCCTCGTAGGCTGCTGCTACAACCTCATGACCGAACGCCTCACACCCGCAACCTACAAACTCCCCTCCCTCCGCCCCGCCGCCCACCCCCGTCTCGAAACCGAAAGCACCCGCGGCGACCCCCACGGCTTCCCCATGAGCAACCGCTTCTGCACCCACACCTCCCCCAAATCCACCTCCGAAGGCACCCCCGGCGTCAAACTGAACATCACCGCCCGCATGATGGCCGTGCAAGCACCCCAGAACTGGACGGCGAAAGACAGCGCCGCGTTCTTCGCCCGCCACTTCTACCGCGCTCTCCTGCAGCGCCTCTTCCTCGACCTAGGAATCATCCCGCCCCCAGACGCCTCCACGTCCGTCCCATCCCCCAGCCCAACCTCTGGCAACACCGCCGGCGGCACACCCATCATCATCGGCTCCCTGCGCAAAATCCACTACTCCTCCTTCCCAGCGTACGTCCGCGGCGCGCTGGAGAAACTCTACAACTGCCCCGAGCGTGGCGAGATTTTCAAAGAGAAGTTTGCGAGTATGAGCGACGAGAATCTCGCGGACTACGAAATGAGTTTCGCGCGGCAGAAGCACGAATTGAGCGTGGTGTGGAGTCTGATGGCGTTTTCGGCGGGCGTGGTGGAGAGTTTGATTGTGGTTGATCGGTGGTGTTGGTTGAGCGAGCAGGAGGAGGTGAGGGAGGCGTGGGTGGAGCCGGTGTTTGATTATGGGATTAGTCCGAGGAACATGGTTGTGGTGGGGATCAAGAAGTGAGAGGGAAAGAAAGCGTAGAGGACCAATGTCGGACTTGTTCGGTGGGTGGCGACATGAACGAAGATATAGCAAGGCGAGAATCGCAAGATGTTCGATAAAAAGTTTCCACAAGATTATAGACTACACTACAGAGTTGGGTATATACAACACTTATACAGGAACCTTCGCTCGCATAACTCATACCTAAAAATCTCCCCCAAAAAAGTGTAAAATCACAAACATCATCAACACAAACAACCAGCCACCAATCTAAAACTCACCTCGTCCACTTCCATTCGCAGATCCAAGCGAGCCAGCTCCCCAAACACCAACCAATCCCCAGAATCCAACTCTCCATCCTCTGACCAGCCCGGCGGATCCCTGACCCTTGCGGACGCGGATCATGCCCTTGGAATCCTTAGTCTTGGTCTCGCCTTCAGAGTACATGATGCTGTAGACCGTGCCACCAATACCAAGATATGGCGCTGGCTCGACGATAAGTGGCAAGTCGCGAGTGCTTTCGCGGAGGTAGTTGACTTGAGAGCGACGAACGACGGTCTCTAGTGGCAGGCGGATGAAGAGCTCCGTCAGGGAAGTTCCGAAGGAGGCGAAGGACCAGAGGGTCGGAGCGGTTTCGGGCAGGATATTGAATTGGCGGCGGAGGACTTGGGGCATTGAGGTTGAGAAGACTTGTGGGAGAGTGTGGTAGAGGGCTGTGGGAAGCCATAGCTTGCTTGGTAGGATTAAGGATGGTAAGCGTTTGAGGTTGCTCAACACTCCGCGTGGTGGGTGGGATGCTGGTGTGACGATAAGGCGGGTGCGCACGAGATCCAGGGGTGATAGCAGTACGCCGCTCAGGCAGCTTGCAAGGCCAATCACGACTAGGCTTGCGATGGGCGATGGTGAGTCGGAGAGATCAAGTCCTGTGGTACCTGCACCGGCAGAGCTTGTGATGCCAGGAGTCAGTCCGCCATTTTCGTTACCACTGAGATCTGGAAGGCCGAACATGGCCAGCAGCATAGATCTCAAGAACGAGTCTGTAGTTCTCAAGAGAATAGAGTACAAGAATGTGCAGTTGGTAGCTCTCCACAGGCCGACAGCACCAGATGTCTCGTACAGGACTGAGATGGCATGCATGACTGAATCGCCACGCTTCATCATGAGTTTATAATCGGCCTCCGGGTCATCGCGCCTGCTTCTTGAATTGCGGGAAGGTGTAGGAGTTGGATCTGGCGATGGCGAAGTAGATGGCGGCGTCCTGCGGCGCTTCCTGGGAGACCGGCTCCTGGGCGCGTTGGATGTGAAGTAGTCGGGGATGTCATCGTCGCTCGCCTGCGAGCTTCCGTCAAAGTCCTCGTCGGTTTCGCTGTACGACTCGTATGCCCTATCTCTTCTCCGTGAGCCCTCTTTGCTACGTGCCGACGAGCGGCGCGATGTCTTGCTCTTTCTAGGTGTCGATGCTGCCGCGACGTTGGGAGGTAGAGAGACTTGTAGGATGGTCTTCGCGACATCAAAAGGCTGGGCCATCAAGCAACTGGCATATCGCCATGCCAAGGTGTCGAGCAGTGCACGGGTGTTTGTCCATGCTTCGCCGGCTGATGAACGGAAGTCCAGGTCGAGGTCGGGCAGTAGATCGGTCGCGTTACTTTGGTATGAAGACGATGGTCGCGGTGCTCGTGGCATAGAAGATGTCTGCGCGGAGGTGTTGGCAGGAATAGCACTGGGAGCTGGTCCTATAGACGGTGGGATGTAGTATGGCCGTAGCGGGTTGGGCTCTCGAGACGCCATGGGGAAGCGGTCGTTGCGGTCCATGTTGATGTGTCGTGATTGATTATTTCCTTATTTCTGCAACAAAAGTGGTTTGGGCGACGTGGATGTCGCAGTGGTATTGTGTAGGGCTGATGGTTGCTTGTTTGCCCAGTTTCTGGTTGTCGTCGATGAGACGGCACGCACGAGACGCTGATGCTCTAGTGCCGCCGCCGCAAAAGCATCCCCGAAGGATCGCCCATTCGTACCGAGTAAAGTCGGCGAGGTCATCAATCTCGAGTAATACTTTACTTATGATCTTATTACCACTACAACAACCGCACCCCACTAGAAACAAACCTCATACATCGCATCGCCATACAAAACACACCTCACAATGGCACAAACTCCTCGCTTCGCCCTGAGCGCCCTCACCACCTGCTCCCGCACCCTCCGCCCAAGCCTCTCAACAAGAACAGGCCAGAACATCCAATCCGCCCTGCGATCCCAGAAGCAGCACACACGCCAAAACATCTTCGCAGCCACCCGCACACCATCACGCGCCTTCTCGTCAACTCCCGCCACCTTCCACGGCCACCTCACCCCTCCGAAGCCTGGCCAAGAGCGCAAAGTAACCTTTGTCGAAAAAGATGGCTCAGAAGTGACCTTCGAAGTTGCCGACGGCGACAACCTGCTGGACATCGCACAGTCGAACGACCTGGAAATGGAGGGCGCGTGCGGTGGCTCTTGCGCTTGCTCGACGTGCCATGTGGTCGTCGCGACGGAGGAGATGTTCGATAAGATGGAGGAGCCGAGCGATGACGAGAACGACATGCTGGATCTTGCGTTTGGTTTGACCGAGACTTCCCGATTGGGATGCCAGGTGTGCATGAGCAAGGAGTTGGATGGATTGGTGGTGAAGCTACCGAGCATGACGAGGAATCTGCAGGCGAGTGACTTTGGAAGCAAGTAAGATGGCGATAATAGCATGGGAATGATGAATTAGGGGAGGGTCAGCACACAAAGAGAATTGTATGGCGATACTACCAGAAATTGCATATGCACGTTGGCTGGAGTTCGAATCTGGAGGCTTCATTGTACAGTAACCGAG